>Ga0272448_1000528_pt1 | contig 59460 bp, 48 predicted proteins | sample YNPCB0191_FD_202220 | JGI IMG/M metagenome (GOLD analysis project Ga0272448, IMG submission 202220) | Hot spring sediment microbial communities from Yellowstone National Park, WY, United States - YNP-CB-019-1 | ecosystem: Environmental > Aquatic > Thermal springs > Hot (42-90C) > Sediment... | reverse complement strand
AGTTCGACTGCTGCGCCGCGCTGGGCCATGAGTTTCCTCCGTTAACCGGTGGGTATGCCGTGATATTCAACAGGCATCTGGTAGTCTTTTCTTAAAGGATGCCCCACCCAATCTTCGGGACATAAAATCCGCCGCAAATCCGGGTGGCCGAGAAACACCACGCCCATCAGGTCGAACACCTCGCGCTCGTGCCATTCGGCCGTACTCCAGACGCTGCTTACGCTGGGAATCTCCGGCAGTTGGCCCGGCAACTCTTCCAACCATCTCGGCAAGCGGACCTTGAGCATCAGTCGATGGCGATGAACCGTGCTGGAAAGATGGTAAAGCAACTCTAGATGCGGTTCGCCTTCGAAAGGGGCTGACTTCCCGCCCGGCGGAAGGAAATAATCCACTGCGGTAATGCAATTGAGCACGTTGAAGGCGAGTTCCCGCCGATTGCGCAAATAGCGGCAAATTTCAGCCAGCCCGTCCGGTCGGATTTCAATCCAGGGGTCCAGGGCCGCGAAGTTTTTGCCCAACAGCCAGGGTCGGAAAGGGCGTGAGAGCTGTTGATGAATTTCTTCTATGTTCATGCGTATCCGCCCCTCCGCACGATGGCCCTCATTGCCGCGGCTTCGGCCGGCGTCAGCGGATGGCGCAGCGCCCGCACCCAATCCAGATCACCACACCGCCAGACATAGCCGAAACCTGCCAGCAGCAGGCCGAAAAAAATCGACAAATCGACCATCGTGGCAGTAGTCAACAATCGGCGACAGTAAGGAGTCAATCCGGTGGTCTGTTGCCCGTCTAAAGCCGGTGTCTCTATCGTCCGGCCGCCGGCTTCGGCCGAAAACTTGGGATGATGGTTCAGGACTTTTTCGCTGCTTGCGTTCTTGTGAAAATACTTGCCGAAGATAATTGCCGGAGGAAACAAAAACGCCGCCTCCACCTCGAACAGCAAAAATAGTAGAGCCACGACGTAAAACCGCAGGTCGAATTGGATTCCGGCATCCCCAATTGCCGGCTCGCCGCACTCGTAGGTTTCCAATTTTTTCGGGGTCGGCGCCGCGGGCCGGAGCAGCTTGCCCAACATCAGGGCCGAAAAAACAAACAAAAACCCGACCGCCACAAACAGGGTCAGGTAAGCAACCAATGCCATCGGCGCCATCAATGCTTACTCTCTTCTGGGGGTTAAGCGAAAGATAGTAATTGTATGTAATACTTTTACTTTTTCAACTGTCTAAAAGAATAAGTAATAGTAAATATCTGCAAACGAACTTCTCAATAAGTCCACGTTAAAGAGACCTTTGGTCCTAGCTTACCTTTAAGATGCAGGTGATTGACACACTCAATATATTCCATAGAATCCCCCGAAAAATGGTCATAGTCGATCTCCGGCGTTAGATTCAATCTGCGAACTGATGGTGAAGTATGTGGAGTACTCCGCGAAATGAGGCGAATCGCGATTGGCACGTGTTACCGCTTTCGGATTTGCTGGCCCATCTCAAAGCTTCAGAGAAGGGGTTAACCAACGAGGAAGCAAAATCCCGGCTGGAAAGATTCGGCCGAAACCGGTTACCTCACCAGCCGCCTCCTACATGGTGGCAGATTGGGTTGCGGCAGTTCCGTAGTCCGCTTATTTACATCCTGGGCGCGGCCGCCTTGGTTTCGCTTCTTACGGGGCACTTCGAGGACGCGGTTTTTATCGCGGCTGTGTTAGTATTGAATGCCACTATCGGCGGCTACCAAGAATGGCGCGCTGAGCAGAGCAGCCGCGCGCTGCAAAAGCTGCTCCAGGTGCGTGCTTCGGTAAAACGCAATGGCGAGGTCTTTGAAATTGATGCCGAAGAAGTCGTACCTGGCGATGTTGTCTGGCTAGAGTCCGGCAATCGGGTGCCGGCAGACATCCGCCTGCTCTCGGTTCAAGGCTTGGAAATCGACGAATCGCTATTGACCGGCGAATCGTTGCCGGTGTCCAAAAATCCCGCCTGGAAGGGAGAAGCTTCCACGCCTCTTGCCGACCGCTTGAATATGGCTTATGCCGGCTCGATTGTCGTCCGCGGCCGGAGCAAGGGAATCGTGGTTGCTACGGGCGATTCAACCGCCGTCGGCCAACTGGCGCTGGACGTTATGAGCGCAACCGGTGGCAAAGCGCCCCTCTTGGAACGCATGGAAAAGTTTACGCACTTTATTGCTTATGTGGTGTTAGGGGCGGCGGCCTTCATTGGTACCTTAGGTGTCCTGCTACGAGGTTACACAGTCGGCGAAATGTTTTTGTTTGCCGTGGCGATGGCGGTTTCGGCCATTCCCGAAGGTCTGCCTGTGGCTCTCACCGTGGCGCTGGCAATTGCCACTACCCGTATGGCGCGACGGGGCGTGATTGTCCGACGCCTGGCCGCCGTAGAAGGGCTGGGCAGTTGTACGCTGATCGCCAGCGACAAGACCGGCACGTTGACGTGCAATGAACTGACGGTTCGAGAAGTTTACTTGCCTGACGGTCGGCGATACGAAGTTACCGGCGAAGGGTTCGTGCCTATCGGAGAAGTTCTTTTTGAGGGTCGGCCGGTAAAGTCCGTCGAGAAAGGTGGCCTGCAAAAACTGGTTCGTGCGGCACTTCTTTGTAACGAAGGCGCTCTCCACCATCGGGATGATAGCTGGTCCTGGCGCGGCGACCCTACAGACCTGGCGTTGCTTGCCCTGGGCTATAAACTCGGCTGTATTCGGGAGTTGGAACGTCATCCCCAGGTCAATGAAATACCATTCGAGCCGGAACATCAATTCGCCGCTTCGTATAATCGGGTGGATGACAAAATAATGGTCTTCGTTAAAGGCGCTCCGGAGCGCGTGGCGAAACTCTGTGCCTGGCGGAATGACAAGGAGGCGCAACTCGAGCGTCTGTCGGCAGCCGCTCAAGCCCTCGCCCAGCGTGGGTTCCGTGTGCTGGCTCTGGCCGAAGGCGTAGTGCAAGAGCCGCTGGAGCCGTCCCACGCGCCGCCCGAACCGACCGGTTTGGAATTTCTCGGCCTGGTGGGCATGATCGATCCGCTGCGGCCGGGCGTACGTGACGCGGTAGCGGCTTGTCAAGAAGCAGGCATCACCGTGTGCATGATTACCGGCGACCATCCGGCCACGGCGCTGACCATCGCCCGCGATTTGGGTTTTGCCGAACGCATGGAACAGGTAATTACCGGACGTGATCTGGAACGGAAATCCTTGGAAGAACTGGTCGAGATCATCAAAACCGTCCGTGTTTTTGCGCGCACCTCGCCGCGACAGAAATTGGAGCTGGTCGAGGCGGCACGCGCCGCCGGCCATTTTGTAGCGGTAACCGGCGACGGAGTTAACGACGCTCCCGCTCTGCGCGCAGCCAACATCGGTGTGGCAATGGGGCGCGCCGGTACGGATGTCGCCCGTGAAGCTGCCGAACTGGTTATCGCCGACGACAACTTCGCAACCATCGTCTCCGGCGTAGAGGAAGGCCGTGTGGCTTACGACAACGTGCGCAAAGTCATCTACTTGCTCGTTTCCACCGGCGCCGCCGAGGTCATCATGCTCGGCTTGGCTTTGCTGACAGGCTGGCCGGATACGGCGGCAGGCATGGCCGTGTTGCCTTTACTGCCCGTACAACTTTTGTGGCTGAATTTAGTAACCAACGGCATCCAGGACGTGGCGCTGGCCTTTGAGCCGAGTGAAGGCGACGTTCTTTCGCGCCGCCCCCGCTCGCCCCGCGAACCCATCTTCAACCGCCTGATGCTCGAACGCACTCTCGTCGCCGCCGTCGTTATGGCGGTGGTCGGCTTCGGGGCTTTTTGCTGGATGATTGAGGTAATGGGCTGGGAAGAAAAAACCGCACGCAATGCCTTGCTGATGCTGATAATGCTTTTTGAGATCGTGCATATCGCCAACTGCCGCTCGGAGACAAAGTCGGCCTTCAAATTGTCCCCCCTCAGAAATCCTATCCTTCTTTTCGGCACATCCATTGCCTTCCTGCTGCACATTGCCTCATTACATTTGCCGTTAATGCAACGTTTTCTTCAGACCGAACCTATAAACCTCACTACCTTTTTCGCCTTGTTGGGCCTGGCGAGTTCAATATTGGTGGTAATGGAAATCCACAAGTGGTTGTGGAACGTTCGCCAAAAGACAGGCTCCAGAGAATAGACTTTTGCTTGCCGAGCTTGAACATCAAGCAAGACCGTGGTTATCTCAGGAACAGCCAATTGGTCAACGCCAGCAAGGGCAGCAAAATGAGGCAACTGTAGAGCATATAGCCGAAGAAGCCAGGCATAGGCACGCCGCGACGTTGAGCAATAGTCTTGACCATGAAGTTCGGCCCGTTGCCGATATAGGTGTTTGCGCCCATAAACACCGCGCCTAAACTCACGGCCACCAGGAGCGGTTCCGCCACGCCGGCTATGGCCGGAACGCCGCCGAGGGTCTTCGCCGTTTGGAAGAAGACTACATAGGTCGGGGCATTGTCGAGAAATGAAGAAAGCAGGCCGGTAGCCCAAAAGAAATGTGTCGGGCTGCTCAGCCCCAGGCTCGGCCCGCGGACGTTCAGAATCTGCAAGGGCGGTTGCATGCAAATAAAGATTCCCAAAAACAACACGGCCACTTCCACGATTGCCGCATAGTTGAACCTATTCGCCCGACGCACCGCACTACTGCCGAAAGTCAAAGAAAGCGCTACACAAACCAACTGTATCATTTCACGGAGGTACAGCCACGGATGCCAATCGGTGCCGGGGAAAGGCTTACTTGGGTCCAGCAACGCTACCCCAAAAATCACACCCAGCAGCAAAGGGACGTTGGGCCACAAGCCGCCGAAGCGCAGTCGATGAACACGGGTTTCATCACGGGCAATATCGCGCGGCGCTTCCCGAGGGTAGCAGTAGAGCACATCCCACACGAAATAAATCGCCAGCAGCAGGCCGTTGACAAAGAGCCACTCCGGCAGCAGGTGAATGGTCCAGAGGAACGGCACACCCAGCAAATAGCCCAAAAATAACGGCGGATCGCCGATCGGCAACAGCAAGCCCCCGCAATTGCACACCATAAAGATGAAAAATATCACCGTGTGCCTGACATGCTTTCTTTCACTATTGGTGTCCAGCAAAGGGCGAATCAGTAGCATCGCCGCACCGGTAGTGCCGATGAAACTGGCCAGAACCGCTCCGGCGGCCAGAAAGGCGGCGTTCGTTAGCGGGTGCGCCGGCAAATCGCCTTCGATACGAATACCCCCGCTTATTGTGTACAGGCTAAATAGTAAGACGATAAAAGGGATATATTCTCCTAAAACGGCGTCGCAGAAGACGGCGAAAGCTTCTGCCAAATTAGGGCCGTATTCTGCCGGCCGCACGATATGATGAACAAGCCAGTGGGTGTGCAAAGGAGTAGTACAAAGAAACAAATAATACGCTAAAGTAATCGCCGCCAAACCGCCGGCAATGTAAAACCGGTGCAAGTTGCTTTCCCACCAATGTGCGGTAAGGGGGTGTAAGGGCAAAACTGCTATCGCTCCCAGCAACAATACAAACGGTAAGGCCATCCAATAAGGGGGATGAAAAGCGGCTTGCTCCCTAGCACTCTCGCCGGCATCAGAATCCTGAGAAACAGTTTGTTCTGGATGTTCCTGCTCCTTTGCCTCGGCAATGATTTCCGTACCGGTTTGCGGAAGATGGAAGAACACTAAGGCTACCAGATAAATCAGCAGCAGGCCCACTATCGCCCAAACTACGCTCTTGTTGACGGTTGAAGAAGCTGGTTGTTCGCTCACAATAAAAGACTCTCAAAGGGCTTGTTCAAGGCTGGTAATTTGCGGGAATGCTCTATGAAAGACAATCCGAGGAAAAAAATCAAGGGAAAGAATTGCGGTTTTTGAATGTGAAGCTGGCTAAGCTACACCTGACCAGGAAGTCTTACCGCCTTATTCTCGTTTGTTTTGTTCCACAATTTGCCTGCGGTGCTTGACAATTTGCATAAATCAGCAGATACTTCAAGCACTTATTCTTACTTATCTACCGTCCACAAAAGGGAGGAGGGAAGCCGTGCCCAGGTCCGTCTTAGAAGCGATAAAGATGGGAATTTGGGATTACGAACCGCCGGAGGTGGAGTATAGCGAGTTCGAGCCGGCCGATGCCATGCCGGGAACCAAAGAAAAACTTTCCATACTTGCGGAGAGGGCGCGTCGTGGCTTACCATTGTGGCATATCTACGACCGGGAGGATATGGAGGCGCCGCCCCACAAACCCCGCTGAATTACTTGCCCGCTGAAGCGCCCTGAGATTTTTTCTACCTTGAACGTGTTGAGCACCGTCAGCAAGCAGAAAGGCTGGTGAGCGCCGGCGATGGATGCGCAAGGAGCCCAAAATGTCTTTCGTCCGACGCCGGGTATCGCCCGCGAAAGCCGGCTCGAGGGGGTGGAGTCCGGCGCCTTGCCGGCGGTCGGCAGCGGGAAAACTCCGCCCCGGAAATCCTTACCATCGCGTATGCGATCCCGCCGCACCGCAGCGCCTGCCAGGCCCCTGGGACAAACGGCCAACTGGACGGTCGGCTTGCTGGCCGCACTGCTGGTGCTGGTGTCTGTGGGTGGGTATTTTTACCATTATGAACAACTGGCCGGACTGGCCGGTGAGCATTTGCGGCTGGTAGCAACCGGTCCCACCTTTCTCTACCGCGGCGTGGCTTCAGAGATTCTTGTTTGCACGACCACGCTCAGCGGACGTCCTTTGGCTGCGGAAGTGGAAGTTTTTTTGTCCGACACTTACGGACGGAGACTGCTGACCCATAAAGAGAGTACGGACGAGCAAGGACGATTACGAGTAGTTTTGCCTCCCGACTTACAGCTTCCGGAGCAGGTTCATCTCCAGATTTCGGCAGCGTATGACGGAAGCCGAGCCGAAGCGTATGCTTCGCTGGCGGTTCTTCCTGAGCGACCGACCGCCCATTTGATGCTGGATCAGCCGTGGTATCAGGCGGGTGAAGAAGTTCGTTTTCGGGCATTGATTTACTCGCGCCCGGGCGTGAAGTCGGCGGAGGAGGTGCCCTTGCACTTCGAACTGCGTTTGCCGGACGGCAATCCGGCCCCCGATGGCGTTGTTCGTGTGGTCAGTCGTCGGAGCGTCGGCGAAGGTGCGTTTCCACTTTCCAGGCAAGCCCCGACGGGACGCTATACTTTGAGGCTGTGTGCCGGAGAGTCGGATACGCCGATTGGATGTTGGACTTTTTTGGTTTACCCTAATGAGCCGATAACTCCTAAACCATCGAAAGAAGCTGCGCGGGAAAGCCTGCGAATAACTTTTCAACCTGAAGGCGGCAACTTGACAGCCGATTTGGTTAACCGCGTCTATTTCCAAGCCTGCGCGCCGGATGGTAAACCGGTGCAAATCGCCGGCAAGCTTTTCGTCCGACCTGAAGCACCGGAAGGCGAAGAACGCATCGTTTCTGAAGTCCGCAGCAATGAACAGGGTTTTGGCGTGTTTAGTTTTACCCCGCGCCTCGGCGAAAACTATCGACTGCGCATCGAGAATCCCGCTGAGGGAAACCTCGAAAAGCTCGAATGGCGATTGCCGGCTGTCGTCCAGAGCAAGGCCAGGTTGACTCTGGAGCAAAGGATTATCGGCCCTAAGCAGCCGCTGGAACTTGGCGTTCAGGCCGTGCACGGCGGGCTACCGCTTTTGGTTACAGCCTATTGTCGCGGAGCGCAAATCGGGGAACAGCCTTTTTTGAGCAAGCCGGCGCCCGCGGATTCCAAACCGGTGCTTAATCTGGAGGAGAACATCTCCGGTTTGATTCGACTGGTGCTTTACGACTACAGTGTCTCTCCGCCGGTAATTTTGGACGAAAGTTTCGTTTACTGTTGCCCCGACCGAAAGTTAAACGTGAAGCTGGAAAGTATCGCACGGCGGCCGGTCTCCAGCAAGGAAATAGAACTTCCGCTACTTATAAGCGATGAGCAAGACCGCAGCGTGTCGGGCGTACTCGGCGCGGCTGTAATCGGCGCGCAGTTTTCGCCGACTGTGCTGACGGACTTTTATTTTAGTAACGCATCGACCATCGACGATCTGGAACAAGCGGCAGTGTTTCTCTGCTCGCAGAGCGATCCGGCGATGACGGAAACGGCGACGCGTTGGTTGGCCGCCTTGAAAAGCCCTGTTCCTTCTGGGAGCGTGCCGCCGTTTATGTTTGACAATGTGGAGCAAATTCGTGCCCGATACCAGCAATGCTTGGCTGACTTCCAGGCAAAAGACGGTCCGGCGCTCAATGCTATTTCTGCGGTAAGTTTTTTCGGTGGAATCGGGCTGATGCTATTGGTGGCCATGCTGGGCTTGCTCGGCGTCGTCAGCGGCTTGCACTTGTGGGTTGCCGCCCTGGGCGCGGCCACTTGCTGCACCATCTTAGGAGGGATTCTTCTTGATCCCAGCCGCGTAACGCCGGAACCGACAGCCCCGGCGTTTGCCAATTATCAGCCGCCGCTCTCTGCCCCAACCGGCAATACGTCCGTGCCTCCCGACAAGACGGCGCCGCTAGTGGCGGAAACTTTCGGCAGCCAAGCTGGCGAAAAAGTATTTCAGCCGGTCGAGGCGTTGTTGTGGCGTCCTTTCCTGCCGGTCGGCCCGGACGGCAAAATTACGCTTCGTTTTCGCCGCCCGGAAGATGCCGAAGCCGTTTACGTGCTGATCGAAGCCTACGGTGAAGGCCGACTGGGGTTCCGTTGCGCATCGGTGGATTTTGGTGAAAAAACCGCTTCTCCTCCACCGCCTTAGACAATCCTCGGCATGACTATTGCTCGGCGCTGGCCATGACCAATTCGCCCTTATGGATGCCCTTCAGCCCGCGCAATTTGCAGGCGATCTCCCGCAAGCGGTTCGAGGGACCGCGAAGCACGATGACTTCCAGGCACAGCTCGTGAGTCAGGTGGGCATGAAGCGTGGAAACGATCAGATCGTGTTGTTCATGTTGGAGTTTCAGGAGATGGTCGCGGAGCTGTGCGCGATGGTGGTCGAAAACCAGCGTCAGCGTGCCGGCCGCATCCCGCGATTCTTTCTCCCAGGCTTCACGAGTCAGCGTGTCGTGCAGCAATTGCCGGACGGCTTCGCTGCGAGTGGCAAACCGCTGACGCCGACAATAGTCGTCGAATTGGGCGAGCAAGTCTTTTTCCAAAGAAATCGAAAAACGTACAATCTTAGACATGGCAACACTTGTTTTGGTTGTGTGTTAATTGGAAAGTCATTTTGTTCTTATGAGGCGGCTCGTTCAGACGCCTTCGGCCTTGCAATAAACCGAAACATCGCATCAGAGACCGTTGCCGCCGGAGTAGTAAGCTTCAATTCCAGTCGGGCGCCATAGGTCATCAAGCGGGCCAATTTTAAGCGGGCTTCAGGACCGGCAACCTGCTCTAATACCAACTCCGGCTTACAACTTAGCGGTGGACAGAACGCCACATGGATGCTTGTGCTCCGCTCGCCGGCGGCAAAGCGCGCCCGAAACCACCCGTGGATTTCCTCTTCGCCTTCGGGCGTTTGCCGGCGGACTAGTTGTTGAAGGACGTCTTCATCTGGAAGTACGACAAACGATGCATTTGCGGCTTGTAAATCCGTCGGCGATTGTTTTGCATGAGCGACGGGATCTGTGTCGCCGGCTCTTTCTCTTAACGGCGTCCTTGCCCACGATCGTCGTCTATGAAGAATTAGCTCCGCCCAGGACAAGCCTTCGATAACCGCCGGCGGCAATGCCAAAGCAAAAGCACCCGGCAAATCGATTTCCGGCGCCCACAATACCGCAATCAACAACCATACCGCAAAAGTTGTCGAACCGAAAAAAACAAAGTCCGACAAGCTCGACAAACGATTTTGCACAGCACCGGCAAACCAGGCTCGGCGAATGGCTGCCAATACCAAAGCTAGAACTGCGCCGACCGAGAAAAAATACGGCAATGGCAGAGGGATCGGCATCGCCCCGGACAATCGCCGCCAAAGAAAAACGGCAGCAATCGAGACCAAGAGGCTTCCCTGCGTCAGCGCCAGACCTCGAAAAAAACCTGCCCAGGGAAAGTATCCCGCATGGACAAGGTTCCACGACTTCGTGCCCTGCATGTCAGCACTCCATCGCGAGAAAAAAATTATGAAGCGGGCGAATGGTTATGATTTTGCCGCGTCGGCCAATTCCGCCGCGCGATTGGTTTTCTCCCAGGTGAAATCCGGGTCGTTTCGGCCGAAATGGCCGCCGAAGGCTGTTTTGCGGTAAATCGGCCGACGAAGATCAAAGTATCGAATAATGCCGCTCGGCGTCAAAGGGAACAACTGTTTTACCAATTCGCAAAGCCGCTCGTCGTCAATTTTTCCGGTCCCTTCGGTATTCACTGAAACGCTCACCGGTTGAGAAACGCCGATGGCGTAGGCGAGCTGAACTTCACAGCGCTCGGCCAATCCGGCGGCAACGATGTTCTTGGCGATGTGGCGCGCCATATATGCTGCGCTGCGGTCAACCTTCGTGGGGTCTTTGCCGCTGAAAGCTCCGCCGCCGTGGCGCGCCCAGCCGCCGTAAGTATCCACGATGATTTTCCTGCCCGTCAGGCCGCAATCGCCGTGTGGGCCGCCGATGACAAAACTGCCGGTAGGGTTAATATGATAGGTAATTGGGCCGACAACCAAATGCTGAGGCAAAACAGGTTCAATTACTCGTTCGATGACGAAGCGGCGGATTTCCTCCTGGCTTACCCCCGGGGCGTGCTGGGTGGAAAGGACTATCGTGGATATGCGCACCGGCTTGTGGTTGTCGTACTCCACGGTTATCTGTCCTTTGCCGTCCGGCCGGAGCCATTCCACTTCCCGGCTTCGTCGGACTTCGGTCAGACGAAGAAGCATTTTTTGGACGAGCAAGATCGGCAAAGGCATCAGTTCCGGAGTATCATTGCAAGCGTAACCGAACATCAAACCTTGATCGCCGGCGCCCATCTCTTTGCCCCGGACAGGGTCTTCATCTACGCCGCGGGCGATTTCCGGGCTTTGGCGGTCGATGGAAAGCATCACCGCACAGGTATCCGCACAAATGCCCATCTGGTCATCCACGTAGCCGATCTCCCGCAACACATCACGCACCACTTTGGCGTAATCCACGGTGGCGCGAGTCGTGATCTCGCCGGCTACAATGGCAATGCCGGTCGTAACCAGCGTTTCGCAGGCAACACGACTATAAGGGTCCTGGGCAAGCAGGGCGTCCAAGATGCCGTCCGAGATTTGGTCGGCCACTTTGTCAGGATGGCCCATACTTACCGCTTCACTGGTGAACATAAACTTGCTGTGTGCCACTCTTTGCTTTCTCCATTTTTTCTTATTAACAGCCTTTTCCGCTCTCTCGCGGGCCGAGCCAAGAACGTTGAAAAAGGGGATTATATCCCATGACTACCGCGTTTGACAATTGTCACGACGAAAAACCCGCTAGATTCCACCAAGCAACACACGAGGCACACGACTCCCACACAGCAACTATTTCAGCAGCCAGCGGTTGGTCATGCTGATACCGCTGAGCAGCGCGCCGATTACGCCTACCAGCCCCTGGTCGTTGCCGCAAAGGAAAAGATTCTTCAGGCCCGTGGTACCGTCGAATCGCTTCTCCGGGGCGCCGTACATTGCGCCTTCGACGTGTCCGGTATAACGCTGGATGGTAAGCGGCGTAAGGGTGTGATGCTCTCTGACGGCCGCTCGAAAATCGGGCAAAAAGCGTCGGGCGGCCGCCGTCAAACGTTCTCGCCACGCTTCTTTTTCGCGGCGATATTCGGTCTGGCTTAGCGACGCCCAGTAACCAGGGTTAGCCAGCGCCGTGATACGAAGCAGATTGTCCTCCGGCGGCAAAGAGTAAGCAAAATTACTAGGCGCACAAACCACGCCGGCGCGAAGGTCCACCGGCCCATTAGGGCGGCAGTAGTGAAAGTTTTCCGAGTCATTATAAAAAATGATCGACTCCGAAATGCCTAAGAGCTTTGGCGGACGATCGAGCACCAAACAGGTTTCCATGAGTGAAAGCCGCCGGGCGGAGGAGGTATTTTCTTCCGTCCAGCCGCCGTCGCAAAGTCGCCAAGTTTCCCACCGACCGGCGGAAGAAAGGAAGGTATCGGCGGCCAGTTCTTCACCGCTCTGGAGAACAACTTTGACTACAGTGTCGTTTTTTACTACCAGCCGGACCACCGGCGTTCGCAATCTCAACTCGCCGCCCGACTGTCGAAATCGCCGTAGGAGGCTAAAAACAATCTGCCGCGCCCCGCCAGGTGGTCGGGCAAGTCCTTCCAGAAAAATAGCCCGAAAAAGCATGGCAAATTGCTCATAATCCATGTCGTGCTCGCGTGCTCCACCATAGAAAAGGACCGGACAAAGGAGCATCTCCCGCAGCAGCGGTTTGTCAATGAAATTGCTGAGCACCTCTCTGGCGGAAAGATTGCCTTCCGAACGGCCCCGCGGGCGATGTTCGCGGAGCATTTTCGCCAGGCGGCAAAAATTGTCGATTTGGCGGGGAAAGAAGCGGCGCACTTCGGAAAGAAGCAACTCAAAATCGTTGGAAAAACGCAGCGTCGCCGACGGAAACACAATCGCCGAACTGAGCTGCGGGGCAAGCGACCAATCTTCCCAGCGTAATCGCAATTGGCGAAGCACCACAGCCAAAGGGCCGCAACGGGAAGAAGGCGGACAATAATTGGTCAGGGCATGCAGGCCCACATCATAGTATCGTCTCCCACGACGATAAAAAGAACACAGCCCACCGGGAAGGACATGGCTTTCGAGGATGCAAACGCGGCGACCGAAGTGCGCCAGGCGGATGCCGGCCGCCAGTCCCGACATGCCTGCCCCAATGATAATCGTATCGTACATGAGATGATTTCGGCGGAGGAATCAGTCGCTGATGGCTTTCTTTTTTCGCGTTCTTTTTTTCGGAGACTTTGCCGGTCCTTTTTTGGCCCGCTGCTCCAGCAGATACAAGGCGTATTCAAACGTCAGCTCCTCCGGCGTAACGGTTTTGGGCAACATGGCGTTGGTTTGGCTGTCGGTGAGATACAGGCCGAATCGACCCTTCAACAAACGAACCGGCTGGCCGGTTACCGGCGAGGGGTCAAACTGCCGGAGAGGTTCTGAAGACCTGCTGCCGCGGAGCGGCTTCGGTTGGGCAAGCAGATGCAGGGCCTCTTTCAAGGTAATGTCCAACGGAGAGCACCCGTCAGGCAGGCGGCGAGTTTCTTTGCCGCATTTGACATAGGGACCATATCGGCCGTTGCTTGCCACGACCGGCTCATTGGTTTCTGGATGAACGCCCAGGGTTCGCGGCAGCGACAGGAGCCGCAAAGCAGTTTCCAGGTCCACCTCCTTGGGATCCATGCCTTTGAGCAAAGAAGCGTTTCGCGGCTTGACGCCGTCCTCTCCGGTTCCAAGCTGCACGTAAGGACCATAGCGACCGTGCTTCAGAAACACCGGCTGCTTGGTTTCGGGACAATAGCCCAAGGGTTCCGCATGTTGCTCAGCCTTGTCGAGAATTTCCAGGGCGACGGGAATGGTCAATTCATCCGGTGGCATATTGTCCGGCAATTTTGCCCGACGACTTCCTTGCTCTAAAAATGGTCCGAAGCGTCCGACCCTTACATAAATTTCCGCGTCGCGTCGGCTCGTGCCCTTCGGCTTACCGAGAAAGATACGGCAAACATCACGGGCGTCGATGGCCGCTTGCTTTTCGGTAAGAAGCTGCTTTAAGCCAGGGTGGTCGTTGCCATAGTAAAAGGTCCGGAGGTAATCCAGATAGTTCATCTCGCCGCGGCTGATGGCGTCCAACTCGTCTTCCATTTCCGCTGTGAATTGGTAATCGACTAATTGTGGTAAATGAGTCGTCAGGAGTTGCGCGACGGCGAAAGCAGTCCAGGTGGGTGCCAGGGCATTGCTGCGCTTGACCTTAAACACATAACCCCGCTCTTGAATGGTGTCGATTATCGTGGCATAGGTGCTCGGCCGACCAATGCCCAGCTCTTCCAACGCGCGGGTAAGCGATGCTTCGCTGTAGCGTAGCGGCGGCTGAGTGGTGTGGCTCCTTGCCTCCACGGAAAGGCATTCCACCGTCTGGCCGACTTCAACCTTGGGCAATACTTGCTCTCGATCTGCCAATTCGGCCTCAGGATCATCTGAACCTTCGACATACACCCTTAAATATCCGGGAAATTCGATAACTTTTCCGGTCGCCTGAAACGTGGCCTCATTGCTCGTTACGGTTACCGTAAGCCGCCGGCATTGCGCATCGCTCATCTGGCAGGCCATGGTCCGCTTCCATATCAGATCGTAAAGCTTGAATTCATCAGGACTTAACTCCTTACGCAAAGCCTCTGGAGCGACAAACGGATGGCCTGCCGGGCGGATAGCTTCGTGGGCTTCCTGAGCGTTTTTCACCTTCGTTTGATAAATGCGAGGCTCCGGCGGCAAATACTGCTTTCCATAGAGAGTAAGAATCAAATGCCGTGCGGCTTCGATGGCCGCATCGGCCAAGCTCGTCGAATCCGTGCGCATGTAGGTGATATGGCCGTTCTCATACAAGCTTTGGGCAAGTTGCATGGTGCGCCGTGCGGTAAAGCCGAACTTGCGATTGGCTTCCTGCTGCAACGTGCTTGTGGTAAAGGGGGGATAGGGCCTGGTGGTATATGGTTTGTCCTCGACTTCGCTTACCCGAAAATCGCCTCCTTCCCGAAGCCGTTTTGCCAGGTTCTCCGCCGCAGTTTGGTCCAAAAGAAGCAGCTCAGGGTTGATCAGTCGGCCGGTGGCAGGGTCAAAATCACGGCTGGAAGGTAGCCGCCGATTACTGACCTTGATCAGCATGGCGGGAAAACTCCGACCATCGGCCGAGAAAACGGCCGCTAAATCCCAATAGCCGGCCGGAACGAAAGCCATCCGCTCCCGTTCGCGCTCGACAATCAATCGCACGGCCACGCTTTGGACCCTGCCCGCCGAAAGCCGGGGACGTATCTTCCGCCATAACAGGGGGGACACATCGTATCCGAACAGCCGATCCACGATTCGCCGGACCTCTTGTGCGCGGACCAAGTTGTGGTCGATGCTCCGCGGTTTTTTCAGGGCTTCGCGGACGGCTTCGGCGGTTATTTCATGGAACACAAGCCTGTGGACCGGCACTTGCGGTTGTAACACTTCACAAAGGTGCCAGCTTATGGCCTCGCCTTCGCGGTCTTCATCCGTGGCCAGATAAAGCTCGCCGGCCTTCTTCAGAAGCTGTTTTAGTTTGCGCACCTGTGCGGCTTTTTCCTTGGGAATCACATAGATCGGCTCGAAATTGTGCTCCACGTTCACTCCGAGATACGCCCAGGGCTCCTTCTTAAAAGGCGCAGGAACTTCCTTGGCCCCTTGCGGAAGATCGCGGATGTGGCCGATACTGGCTTCGATGGTGTACTTTCCGCCGAGAAATTTATGGATCGTCCGCGCCTTAGCCGGCGACTCGACGATTAACAGCGGTTTTCCATTGGCGGCGGCAGCTTTTTTTGGCATGATAGTAAAGGGTAATTTCCCAAAGCGAAGAATTGTAGCATGTAGATAAATTACCGCCAGTCCGACGAAGTGGCGTTGCATTTGTCAGAAAGCGGTTTAGAATTGTGCCACCAATACTTTCTAGCAGGAAAGTGTGTCAAGCGGAATTGCAACCCATTCCCCCACTTAGAAGGATAGCATTTAATGACCAGCCCTTTTTCCGTTTTTCGTAGAAACCAAAAATTGATGCTCGCCCTGCTGACGATACTAACGGTTTTTGGTTTCGTATTTTTGCCTACTATTCTGGATATAATGGGTGGTTCAAAGCAGGTCAATCCGGTGGCCGTAACTTCCAAATATGGCAACCTCCGCGAAAGAGACCTGGCTTGGCGGCATTCCTATCGTCTTAAGGTACTCCAAGTAATAAGCGAATTGTTGGCGCGTGCCGGCATGGGCGCCGAGGAAGCCTATCGTCGGTGTGAGATGCTTTTCGGCCCCCCCACGGAAGAGAACCTCGTCGATTCCTGGCTCCTGGCGCGCCGCGCAGAACAGTTGGGCATGGTTGTCAGCAATCAGGTGATAAACAGCTTTCTCCGTCAAGTAACGCAAAACGCCGTAAAAACCGCTGACATTCGGGAAGCCTTTCGACATGCCCAGGTATCGGACCGGCAATTTTTCGCCATGCTCCGCGAGGAATTGCTGGCCCTGCAATACCGCGAATTGTTTCAGCCGTGTGTCCTGGCCGTTACGCCTGGCCAACGCTGGGATTATTATACCCGACTGAAGCGCCAGGCAACCATCGAAGCTATTGCCTTGCCGGCGGCGGATTATTTGGACCAGGTTGAAGAACCGAGCGAAGAGGAGTTGCGGCAATTTTTTGAGCAGCACAAGCAGCGCTTGCCGGACCCTACTTCGCCCGAACCCGGCTTTCGCCGCCCACAACGCATCGCATTGGAGTATATCAAAGCGAAGGTGGAAAAATTCGCCGACCCGCAAAAAATTTCTCAGGAAGAAATTCAGTCGCACTATGAAAAGAATCGTGAGCTTTACGACCAAATCCTGAAAGCCAGAAAAGAAGCCCAAAAGGCCTTCAGTGAGAAAGGGCAAGCAAAAGAAGCGCCGGAAAAAGAGAAGCCGGGAGAACAGCCGACCGAGGAACCGCAAACCCCATCCGGCGAGAAAAACGAATCTTCTGCACCGCAGCCGCCTGAAAACTCCGGCAGCTCTACACCACCCGACGCAGACAATTCTTCATCCGAAAAGGAGCAAAGTAAACCCGAAAGTAAGGAACAAGCAAAAGGCGATTTTCAGCCGATGAGTATGGTTGCGGTAAATGCGGCTGAAGTCGCTGAGCCGGAAAGTGGTCAACCGCCGGTGGATAAAAAACCGCCGGTCGAAGAGGCGGAAAAATCGCAAAGCGATGCTGAAAAACCTTCCTCGCCGGCGGAAAAGCCTGCCGCTATGCCGCCGGAAGAACTTTTGGACCGAATTCGCCGGGATATTGCTTACGAGCGAGTGCAAAAAATCTTCGATGACCTGCGCGTGCCGCTGGATCAGTATCGAGAGAAGCGCGGGCAATATGAAGTATCCCAACTCCAGGGGAAGAGTAGCGGCGAACCGATCGGCCCACCTCCGCCCAGCCCGGATTTTAACCAGCTTGCAGAGCAATACGGACTGACTGCTCACCGTACTGGATTGCTCTCGAAGTGGGAAGCCGAGGCCACCGAAATCGGCGCGGCGTTTGTCGGCGGCAGTGCTCCCGTTTCGGAATATGCGTTTCAGTCGCTGCCCAGGTTCCGAGCTCAAACGGCGATGAGTCTGGAAGGTAATTTGTATCTCTTCTGGAAAACCGAAGATGTCAAAGAACATGTGCCGGATTTCGACGACGAAGAGGTCCGCAAAGAAGTCCACCGCGCGTGGCAATTGATCCGCGCGCGTCGCTTGGCCCTCGAGGCAGCCGAAAAGCTGGCCGCAAAGGCACGGGAATCCAAAAAGTCGCTCAAGGAAACATTCGCCGATCGGCCGGAGCTGACGGTAATTGAGCCGCCTCCTTTCACATGGCTTACTACGGGTAGTGCGACGTTCGGCTTTCCGCAGGCAATGCGTATCAATTTTGTGCATGGCGTGGAATTGCCCGGCGAAGACTTTATGAAAACCGTCTTTCGGCTTACGCCCGGCGAAGTGGCCGTAGCCATGAATGCACCTCAAACCTATGCCTATGTGATTCGTGTGGTCGATTTTTGTCCGCCTTATGCCGTCCTCTGGAGGCAATTCGAGGTGGACGACTTCCGCGAGTATGCCGTTGTCGGTTACGAGGATCAGCAAAAATTGATGCAGGCGTGGTTAGATGAATTAAGAGACGAAGCTCAATTGCAGTGGTCGCCGGAACATAAGCAACGTCGGCTGAACGAGGTCGCCGAGCAATAATAACCGCCTTATCCGAGAGGTGTTCTCGACGCCAGGCGACAGGCCTCAAAAAGCCCTTTCAGAGCCAAAAGGCAAAAGCCGAAAGGAACCCAATAATGACTGATGTTCAATGGCAAACGCTCATCAAGGTGCTCGACGGCGAGACGATAAAACCACTGCCTATCGGGCTACTGGTGGATAGCCCCTGGTTGCCGGGCTGGTCCGGTAATGAGACGCTCGATTATTTCAGCGACGATCGCGTATGGCTCGAGGCCAACATTCGTGCCGCGCAGCGCTTTCCGAATGTCATTTTTTTGCCGGGCTTCTGGTCGGAATACGGCATGTGTACGGAACCTTCGGCTTTCGGCTCAAAATGTGTCTGGCTGGAAAACGGCTTTCCTCACCCCGGCAAGGTGCTCAATAGCATGGAAGAAATCCGCCATCTGAAAAAACCTAATTGTCGCACTGACGGCTTGCTGCCGTTTATGCTGAGGCGTTTGCAACGATGTCAAAAAGAGATCGAAGCCGTTGGGCATCGGATTCGCTTCGCCGTTGCGCGCGGGCCGCTGAATATCGCGTGCTTCTTGCTTGGGCCGGACGAAGTGCTTGTCGGCATGAAAGTCCAGCCGGAAGCCATTCATGCTCTTATGGAAGTTGTTACCGATTTCCTCGTTGATTGGATTGACTTACAGGCGAAAATATTCGACTCGATCGACGGCATTTTCTTACTGGACGACCTGATCGGTTTTCTAGGCGAGGAAGATTTCCTGCAATTTGTTTTGCCCTACTTCAAGAGAGCGTTCACGGCACGCAAGTTTTCCGTACGCTTCTTGCACAACGATGCTTACGGGATGATCACCGCAAAACATCTGTCCGCCATGGATGTAAACTTGTTCAACTTCTCTCATACGCACAAGATGACCGAGGTCCGCCAAGCAGCCGGTCCGACGGTTTCGCTGGTCGGCAATATCCCGCCGCGCGACGTGTTGGGCCTCGGAACACCGGACGATGTTCGTCGCGCAACGAAGCAATTGCTCGATTCTTTGACGGACAAGCGGCGAACGGTCGTCTCCTGCGGCGGAGGTGTGCCGCCAGGTACGACCACCGAAAACATCGAAGCCTTAATAGAAACCGTGGCCGCAAGCCACTGACGGCTTTTTCAGCAGTCGCCAAGACCTTAAACCATCGAATCTTAGGCTCAAAAACCGACTTATACCCCCAAATAGAGAGGGTGGTAAAAGTGTAACTATTGGGGTAAAATACACAAGGAAGTATAAAGACTTAATTTACACCGTTTACGAAAATCTCTTCGGTCAACCCATTGCAACCCCTGCAATTTTCGGTTACGCTAAAGTTTGATTGTGAATAGTCGGGTCTCTTCTGGAGTTCCCGGCCATGTCGGGTACATATTGTTTAGATGAAGGTCCCGGAGGGCGAAACTTCTGTTCTGCCCATTTCACGCGGCTGAGCAAATGTTCCCGGCCTGAATTGAGGGCGTCTTTTCCCTAGACACGTTTACCATGCCTTCGCCGTCGGGTAAAAATAACGTCGCCACAAAGCTAGCACGTGCCGGTTTCGGACCGACAACGTATGGGATGGTCGGCCGTCGCGGTCCGGCATTGCTGGCTGCTTGCATCGTCCAGTTGGTCGTCCATGAAGCTCCGGCCTGGATGGTAAGCATGGTCGTTCACATGGTTACCCTGGTTACTATGGCGATGGTAACCGTTTCCGAACCGACCATTTACGTTCCCCAGCAACTGACGGTAACGCCGCCCGAAGAAAAAGTCGAGGAAGTAGTCGATCTAAACGATAAGCTGCCCACCACTCTGGAAGAGCGTAACGTGGCCGTCGAATCGGTGGTCATGGAAGAGAAGCATGACCCCCAAACCGTCGAGCGTGCCGGTTTCGAGCCGAATGAAGAACCGGAATCGGCGGCCATGGCCGTAGAAACCAGCGAGTTCGGCCTGGAACAAATGCCGAAAGGCGAGATGTTGGTGGCCGTCGGTGCGCTTCGCGGCAACGCCTTTGCCGGGCGGGGTATGGCCGGCGACATTCAGAAGGTCAAGCGGGAAGGCGGCAGCGAAGCCAGTGAAAAAGCCGTCGCGCTCGCGCTGAAGTGGCTCGCTACGCACCAACTACCGGACGGCGGTTGGTGCTTCGACCACACGCAAGCCCCAGGGTGTGAAGGTCAATGTCGTGACCCCGGCAAGCTGGCGGAAGCGCGAAACGCCGCCACCGGACTCGCCCTGCTACCGTTTTTAGGCACCGGCCAAACCCACAAAGATAGCAAACGTTATAAGGCTACCATTCATAACGGCTTGCAGTTCCTGGTCAACAATATGCGCTCAACCAAGATGGGCGGGGCGCTGAATGAGCCGGGCGGAACGATGTATTCTCACGGCATCGCTACCATCGCTCTTTGCGAAGCCTATGCCATGACTCAGGACCGCAATCTTGCCGCTCCCACGCGCGCCGCTTTGAGCTTTATCTGTGCCGCTCAAGACCCCGTCGGCGGCGGTTGGCGCTATCAACCGCGCCAGAAGGGCGACACTTCGATGGTCGGTTGGCAGCTCATGGCCCTGAAAAGCGGACACATGGCCGGTTTTGAAATTCCTCCCAGCACCACTTACAAGGCTTCGCTCTTTCTCGATAGCGTGCAAAGCGGCGGCGGTTCGACCTACGGCTATCTTGAACCTGGTCAGGGCGGAGCTACGACGGCCATCGGTTTGCTGTGCCGGATGTATCTCGGCTGGAAACGCGACAACCCCATTCTTCAACGCGGCGTACTGGCCTTGGCCAAGGCTGGACCTTCGCCCAACAACTTCTATTACAATTACTACGCCACTCAAGTTATGCGCCATTGGGAAGGCGAAGAATGGGAAAATTGGAACCGCCAGATGCGCGACCAGTTGGTTCACAGCCAGGCCAAGCAAGGCCATGAAACCGGAAGCTGGTTCGTCAGCGGCGGCGATTTGGGCGCTCCCACCGGCGGCCGCCTTTATTGTACCGCCATGGCCACGATGATTCTCGAAGTCTATTATCGCTACATGCCCATCTATCGCTCGCAGAGCGTCGAAGACGACTTTCCCGAATAATCTTTCTATCCACAACCTTATCCGAGAGCTTTCGGGCCGGAAAGAGCGGTCCTTTGTGAGCTTTTTCGAGGCAGACGCAAGGAATAACGGCAGGCTATAATGGAATATCGCCTACGGAGTTCCAGTCGTGTCGTCTGCACCACAGCCGCCTCCTTTACCGCCGATTTCCGAGCCTTTGCCGCCGGTGGATGAACAGCTACCGGAGCCTCTGCTTGGCGAAGATGCTGCTGAAAAAGCTGCCGCCTGGCTTACGAGCACGCTGGTTCACTGCGTGGTGATAGCGATTTTGGCGCTCCTGGGCCATACGGTGCGGCTACCGGTTAAGCCGAAACTTCTTCTTGCCCTGGCCGCGGATTCCGATGCCACCGCCGCCATCGAAACAGACTCGCCGCCGCTGGTAATAAAGCCTGATACCGTGCAAGGTTTCTCGCCGGCCGAGGAACGCGCGCAAAGCCTGGAGAGCGTTTCTTCCCCGCCGCAAGCAAGTCCTCCCGGCTCACAGCACGCCGACAAACCCTCTTCCAACTCCGGCAAAGAACCTTCCGCCGGCGAAGGAGCGGAAGAGTCGGCGGATGTGGAATCGTATTTAGGTCGGGCGTTGACGGGCCGCAACCCTTCCAGTCGTGCTGCTTTGGCCGGGCGTCACGGCGGCAATCAGCAGAGCGAGCTGACCGTCGAGCGCGGCCTGCGATGGTTGGCCGCTCATCAACGCGAAGATGGAAGTTGGTGTTTCGATCTGAACAAACCGCCCTGCAATGGCATGTGCAGCCACGGCGGCACGGAATCCAGTCTTACCGCGGCTACGGCCCTGGCCTTGTTGCCGTTTCTCGGCGCCGGCTACACGCACGCCGGCGGCGAACACCGGAAGACGGTTCGGGAGGGATTATATTTTCTTACTCGTCGGGCGGTGGTATTGCCGCAAGGCATTGATCTGCGCGACGGCAGCATGTACGGCCATGCCCTGGCGACCATTACGCTTTGCGAAGCTTATGCCATGACCCGCGACCCCACGTTGAAGGACATTGCCCAGGGCGCCTTAAGGTTCGTCGTCTATGCGCAGGACTTGCGCGGCGGCGGCTGGCGATATGAACCGGGCGCGCCGGGCGACATCACCGTTACCGGCTGGCAGTTGATGGCCTTACGCAGCGGACAGATGGCCCGGCTGGAAGTGCCTTCGCCTACCCTCGGACTGGTGCGGAAGTTCCTCGATGAAGTGCAAACCGACGGCGGCGCGCGCTATCGTTACCAAACCATCCGTCCGCCCGAACAAACTACCACCGCCATCGGCCTGCTGTGCCGCATGTACACCGGCTGGTCGCACAACCATCCGGCACTCTATCAAGGCGTGGCGTTTCTCGACCGCTGGGGGCCGGCGGAAAATAACATGTATTACAACTACTATGCCACTCAGGTAATGCACTTCTGGGGTGGGCAGCAATGGGAAACCTGGAATCGCCGCATGCGCGACCGGCTGATTGCTTCTCAAGCCGCCACAGGCCATGAAGCCGGCAGTTGGTATTTTCCCGACCGCTACGGCGACAAAGGCGGCCGGTTGTATAACACCGCACTGGCCATTCTGACACTCGAAGTTTATTACCGCTACTTGCCGCTTTACAGCGAGGAAGCCGTACATCAACCACGGTAAAGTCTGAACCAGCCGGCTCGGCGGCGTTACTGCACGAAACCGGCCAGGACTTCCGGCGGCGCCGGCCCGTAGGAGTGCGGCTCGATAGTGCATGTCGCCCGACCCTGGCTCAGGCTGCGCATTGCGCTGGAATAGCCGAACAGGTTGGCCAAGGGTGCGTGCGCCTCGATAATCGTGTTTTGGCCGCGGCCATGCGTGCGCACGATGGTCGCGCGTCGCTGCTGCAAATCACCCATTATCTCGCCCAGGAATTCCTCCGGCACGGTAACTTCCAGCCGCATAATCGGTTCGAGGAGAATCGTTCCCGCCGTGCGCAGCGCTTGTTCAAAGCCGTCCGCCGCGGCATAGCGGAAAGCCAGCTCGTTGGAGGCGGTTTCGTGGACTTCGCCGCCGAGCACGGAGATGCGAACATGCATTAAGGGAAAGCCCAAAAGGCCTCCGCCTTCGCCTTTTTCCGTAAGCACTTCCACCACCGGCGTGAGGAAGTTTTCCGGCAGATCGTTTGCCTGGTCCACGCGAACAACAACCGGCTTTTCGCCGCGCGGCAAGACTTGTCCCCCCGCCGCCGGCGACCAGGGTTCCATCCGCAGGCGGACTTTTGCTGCCAGTATTCGCCCCGCAACGTTCCGATGGCATTCGCCAATTACCTCCACAGCGCGCTCGATGGTTTCCCGATAGCTTACGCGCGGCTTGTGAACGCGGACATTCAAGCGGAAATCGCGGAGCAAACGATGCTTGATGACCTCCAGATGTAATTCGCCCATCCCGCTGATCAGCGTTTGGCCGGTTTCTTCGTTCTCGCGGGCGCGGAAAGTCGGGTCTTGACGCTTCATCATCTCCAGCACTTCGGCCAGCTTCTTTCGTTCGGCGGAAGTCTCCGGCTCGATAGCCATCGAAATAACGGTTTCGGGAAAAGCGATGGACTCCAATAGAATCGGCTCTTGTGCCGTGCAAAGCGTGTCGCCGGTAACGGAATGCCGCAACCCCACAATGCCGATAATATCGCCGGCGGCTGCCGAGGGAACCTGCTCGCGATGGTCGGCCTGAATGCGCCACAATTGCGGCACATTCTCTTTTTTGTCCTTGCCGGGATTATAAACCCGACTGTTGGCCTTCAGCATCCCGGAGTAAATCCTCACATAGTGCAGATCGCCGTGCCGGTCGGCCTGTATTTTGAACACCAGCCCGCAAAACGGTTCATCTATCGTAGGTCGGCGTCGCAGCTTGACTTCCGGCCGTTTCGGGTCTATACCTTCCACCGGCGGTATATCGGCAGGACTGGGGAGATAGTATTGCACGGCATCCAACACCGGCTGGACGCCTACGCCGTTTAAGGCCGAGCCGCAAAACACCGGCACCACCAGGTTTTTGATGGTCGCCTCGCGGATCACCCTGCGCACCAATTCCAACGGCGGCGGCTGCTCTCTCAAAAGCAACTCGGTCAGCTCGTCGCTATGCAGCGCCAATTCTTCAAGCACCTGGGCACGATGCTTTTCCGCTTCGTCGCGCATCTCTTCCGGCAGGTCGGAGTCGATGATTTCACGGCCTTCGCTTTCGAGCGTAAAGGTGAGCATGCGCATCGAAAGCAGGTCCACCAGGCCGCGAAAAGGATTCTTCAAATGCGCCGGCCCGCTGCCCACCGGCAAGTTGAGCGGCAAGGGGCGACAGCCTAAGCGCTCCCGAATTTCTTCCAGCGTTCCATAATAATCCGCTCCCTCCCGATCCATCTTGTTGATAAATGCAATGCGGGGTACGCGGTATTTGTCGGCTTGATGCCAGACCGTCTCGCTTTGGGCTTCCACGCCTTCGCGGGCGCTGAAGACTACGACGGCGCCGTCCAGCACGCGCAGACTGCGTTCCACTTCAGCCGTGAAATCGACATGTCCCGGCGTGTCGATCAAATTGATCCGCACATCCTTCCAGTCGAAGGTAACTGAGGCGGCGTTGATCGTAATGCCGCGTTCCTGCTCCTCAGGGTCATAATCGGTGATCGTGGTCCCCTTATCCACCTCGCCGACGCGATGCGTGAAGCCGCTGTAAAACAGCATGCGCTCGGTTATCGTTGTCTTGCCGGCGTCAATATGCGCGACTACGCCGATGTTCCGCAGGCGATGAAGGTCGTACTCTTCCTTTTGCTTGGCCATGGCAGGTATTAACCGCAAAAGCGAAAACGTTCATCATAGAAAGCCCTGCTTCAACGGTCAACCGCCTTGGTTGTCGGGTGCTATTTTAAGTCTGGCTGGAGATTTTGGCGGCGATAAGGTGTTGCACAAGGAGCTGGAAAACCGCCGTCCAAAACTATCCACCCACCTGCCGCGCGTTAGGCGGCGATAAGGTGTTGCACAAGGAGCTGGAAAACCGCCTGGACGCCGGCGGCGGGAAGTTGGAGTGGGCGGACATCACCCGCGACTTCATAAACCTGCAATCTGCCCGGCTCTTGCGGTGCGGCAACGTCTTCTTCTTGCGAAGCGCGGCCCAAGACATCTGCGGAAGAGTCTTAATCGCTGCTGGCGTCGCGTTGCCGCCTACGCTTCAGCAAATCGAGGCCCCCTCACCATGCCGACGCCTCCTGCCAGAGCAGCTTTGCATGGCGCCACGCCCGATTTGCGGGCGTACAAGTCATTCCCCAACAGCAAGTTATGGTTTCGAGGTGTCGAGAATAGGTTTGAACTTATCCGGTTCTAGTTCATGCAAGACTTGTTGTTCAACGAAAGCCAAAACATTGTATATCCATTCTCCTTACGGCAATTCCACGGTTTCGCCGCCAGCACGGCTTGCCAAGCTGCGATAGACGGTCATGTCGATCGGCTGGTTGACAAAGTGGACCGAGCCGTCGCCTAAAGCAAAATGGCAGCCGCCGGAGTGGTAACTTCCGAAACTAAGGTGGTTAAACTTGACTGCTGAAGGGTTGGCCCGGTCGTGTCGGAGGCCGGAATTGATGGGGTAAAAGATGTTTTTCGCGCTGTAGCAGTTAAGGATTCCGTCGCTGTTTCCGCGGATCTAAGTTTTCCAGCCGACCCCCCCGGAATCCCAAGCATGTTCACCCCACATCAGCGTATGGCTGCTGCCATCGGTGATGTCCGCCATGCGGACAGCACTGCCGCCGTAAAGAATGCCCGTGTTTGCATATCCTCCCGTCTGACAATTGTAGGTATTATCATTTGGTCTCGCCGGACAACCAAGGATAGTGTACGTGGGAGTAGTCACGTGGCAGGCATCCGCAAGCTTAGGACCTTGCACTCCCTCATAGACGTTGGTGTTCGGCCAAACCACCGTAAGTCCCTAAGGGATTTCCACCTTCTCCACGTCCAGCGACGGACAAAGGCCGAGCGTCAACTTCGGAATTCTACTCCAAGCGGTCGGATCCCTACTCTCTACTTCTGCCACGCCGGATGTCAGGGCGTAGATGTCACCTAATGCCATTTGGTCTATGAAGGGCAAAACATAATACAAATAGCTCCAAGCATCTCTGTAAACGCCGCCGACATAGCGCCGCCAAGAAAAGCCCGGCGGAAACCTTTCGTGAGCAACATGATAACCGTGCAATGCCAAAGCAATCTGCTTGAGATTGTTGCGGCATTGCGTGCGTCTGCGTCTAGCAGCTTCACGGGCCGCCTGCACTGCCGGCAACAAGAGAGCGATCAAGATGGCAATAATCGTTATGACGACTAACAGTTCTACTAGAGTGAAACCAAATCGAGATTTTACATGACGGTGATCCAAGACTATTTCAGAATGCATTGATCATTCTCCTTCAGGAAAAGATGTAGGGCGTTTTCCACCATTATCGGTCACAATAAATCAAGTTTAATGTCAATTCAGGTTTATTTCTCTTCTGCCAAAGCTTAAGCATGGCCATCATAAGCGTGTCGGCACGGGTAATAGCCTCGTAGTGGTCATGTTGCGAACTAGCTCTGGGCAACGGCGAGGAGGGGTCGAAAAACAATCCGGCCGCCTGTGCAGCCAGCAATTCTGCCCGCTCTAAAAAACGCGGTTCGCCGGTGATCTCCGCGTCGTTGATAAGCAGCCAGATTGCATCGCCCAAAGCACCGGGATAGAGGGTCATTTCCTCGGGCGGTTTAGACGCGAGATAACGGCGAGCAGAGGCCAGAATCAGAGGTAGGTATCGCGCGGGTTGTGGTTCTGACGCCAACGCAAAGCGCACAGGTTAGCCACCCCAGCATCGGTTGCCTTGACGTAGGCGAAAGCCCAATGCTGCGTTCAGCCGCGCGGTGCTTGGCACCAAGCAACCTGGCAAAAGCTTCTTCAAAGGCGCTTATGTTGCTTGTCCCGCCACGAAACCACTTTCCGCTACGAAGCGTAGCCGAAAAATTTTCTCCACTAATTCATCCTCTACCGTCAAGAAAGGAAAAGGCGTAGTATAGATCGATCTGCCGCCCAGCTGGGCGGAATTTTCGGTATCCGTGCCGAACCTCCCTAGATGGTCAAGCCGATCCCGGCTGCTGTTGTGACAGGGGACGAATCCACGCCGATTTATTAAGCCGTTCATGTGGTTCCCATTTCTATCGCGGCATTGAGGTATAATATAGCCGCGGCTGGTAGTTGCGGCTTTGCACTGGTCAAGGCGACAACTGCATACCTATTTGCGACAACAAGCGACGGCAGGCGCCGATCACAGTCTCCTCCACATTCTCAACAAACGGACCCGGCCGGCAATAATAAATCATGCTGACGTCTGGCTCGTAGCCGCCCTCCTGAAGCACCCGAAGCGACGGAATGTAACACGGTACGTCGTTGCTGTAGCCGGCCACAATCAGATCAAGGCGTGGAAATTCGCGTTTCAGTCGGAGCGAATATTCTACCACCACTTCGCCCCCCAAAGCTAGCAGCACTAGATTGTCGCCCAGTGCGACGGCCTGGACCGGTAAAGAAAGCCGCCACACATCTTCACCGGCGTCCATTGCGGCCAGCATCGCCTGAGCGCGGCGGCGGCGAAAGCGATCCTTGCTTTTCGACTCCTCCTCGAATACCGACCGTTCTCGGCGGGCGAAATCCAACTTCACTTCCTCATAAGCAGTGCGGATGGTGGGGCTTACCGGCTTCAGCGTGCCGGCAAGCACGTGACGGACCTCTTCGGCCAGCGTTTTGCCGTGCTGGGCGGCAAACTTCAGACCAGGACGAGGATTCGGGTTTTGATCGCCGCCGCAAAGCGCAAGAAATAGTGCCGTGGTCCCGGGCAGGGCCTGTTCCAACTCGATCTGAGCAAATCCGGCGTAATCGCCGTTGATCTGATAGGTTCCTTGATCCAGAGTCGTGTTGTGGCAGGCGTAGCCGAACAAAACAGCCCGCAACCGGCCGTCAGACGCAGCGACTTTCAGGACCGGCACGTCGTGATCGACCGGCCACTGCAAGACGTAAGCGGGAGGCGCCCGACGGTTTTCAGCAAAAGGAGCCGAGCCGTGCCCCAATTCCAGTGTTGCCGGGCTGAGGTCGAAGAGTGCTGCCTCCGCAACCTCCGTCAAATCATCGACCAACCGATTTCGATACGCGATAAGCCGCCGCCGGTCGGAGTCGTTACCGTCAAACATGATCTTGAGATTGGGCCAAACGAGCGGGCCGGAATGGTTGTGCGAGGCATTCAGCACAAGTTGCCTGCGAAGAAGGCAGTGCTTTTTCGCCAGACGTGCGGCCACCTCGTCGCAAACCTCCCGCGGCAAGGCGATCAAGTCGGCGGTAACGATCACTACTCGCCGGCCTTGGGCGTCTTCGAGGGCCAGGGCCTTGGCCCACAGATCGTGTACTACGCTTTCGGAGGGTTTATCCCTCGCTGCGTAGCCTGACATCCAGATCGGCCCATCGGGGGTGATAACCTTGCGCCCCACCCCGGCCTTGAAATCGGCCTGGCCCGGAAGTACGGCCAACAACAGCATAGAAAACACGACTGTATTCATAGTCCGCTCCTTGATAAAGAGACGCACCTTTTCGTTGAGCGTATCAAGTAGGTAAAAACAACTGCGGTGGGACCGACGCTGGGAACGGTTTCAATGCGCGCCGGTGAGATTAAAATCGAACCGGTTAGGGCCTTTTTCAGTAACCACGACATCCAGTGCATCGGCATTGTTAAACCGAATGGGAACAATTTCGGGAATGTCCTTTCCAATTTGGGGATCTTTAATCACGCGGCCCGTCTCGCGGAAACCCTGGATGATGACACGGTACTTGCCCGGCAAGAGGCCTCTTTGAGCCGGCAATTCATATCTGCCTTGCTCAATGGCCGTACCCGTTCCGCTGACGGTGTTTTCCAGCGCCTGAAAACTGATTAAACCGGATGCCAACGGCCGGCCGTCAATCGTTACCGTACCACTGACTGCCAGGCGATTGGTGTTTCGGGAACAACCCAACAACCCAGCTAAAACGACTGCCCAGAAACATATAATCTGCTGCCTGCCCATTGTCCGCTACCAATCAGGGTTAGAGGTAAACTTCTTCTTAGAATCGACTGCCATCGATTATTTCGCTGCTAGCAGGAGTTCCCAACGCCCGCCAAACGCCAGTAGCAATGCGCTCGCTGAAGAACTGTACGCTGCCGTCGCATAGCGCCGCTTGCACGCCGCCTGGATGCATGCTGCGCGAAGTGTGCAAAACCATGTTTAATACTGTCAGCGTCCCTCCCAAGGACGAACTGCCCGGCAGGCATGGCGCCGGCGGCAGGTTGCGATCTCTCGTGCCGCACCAGCGTACGAGGTCGGGCGTAAGATCGTTGGGTGGATAATCCGCCATAAACACCGGGCCTTCATCGTAGCCGATAGTGCCGCGGATAGTGCAGACGTCGCCGGGGATGATCTCCGAAACCAGCAGCGTAAAGGAGGAGCCGTCATAAATTTCGGCAATCCGCATGCCACAGTTGTAACGAAAGATACCTTCGACATGACCGCGATCAGTGGGGGGAGGTGGTAAGGCAGGCGGAGACTTGGGCGCCTCCAATTGCCCCAGCCCGAAGTTGCCCGCATACGAACTCCTGCTGTGGCCCAGCGGCGTGTACTGGCCGCCGGAGCATGCCAATCCTTCGTTCCAGTTCACCCGCACCGTATCGTCCGAGGGACATTGGAGAACAGGATACTTCGTGGATACGACTTGCAAGTTGTTGGGGGAATAGCCGTTGTAGGCCGTGCCGGGGTTCCATTGCCAATCTATGTAACCGGCTACGGCCAGTTGCTCGATGTGGGGAAACAGCCGCGCAATCCAAGACCACTCCGCATAGGGTCTGATGCCTGCCGTCTCGACCAAGCCTGTCCCGTAGTAGCCCGGCGGCAACATGCCGTAGCCGGGCGGGAAGGCCCCGTTGTGATGCTCGTAGTTTAATAGCGCGAGGGCAATCTGCTTAATGTTGTTTGCGCATTGCGCTCGGCGCGCCGCTTCCCGCGCCGCCTGCACCGCCGGCAGCAAGAGCGCAATCAAAATAGCGATAATCGTGATCACAACCAGCAGTTCCACTAAAGTAAAACCGTGTTTCCGACGGATAATGGACAGTCTCAAGTACATATACATACACCTCCTCATAAGACGCTTCCCGAAAAGGAAATCAGGGATGGCGGATGCTCCCTCCCCAGGATGCACCCGCCATCCGCTTCCCACCGGTGTAAAAATAGCAAAATAGTTACTAAAGCTATTTCCTTTTTCTCCATGCATAGCACAGCAGGCCTAACAGGCCACAGCTCAGCAGCACCAAAGCGGAAGGTTCCGGAATGGTTGACACCCCGCTGCCGTCTGCGCCAAGCTGGATGAAAAACTCACCATCGGCGTACCAGGCCTTACCCGGACCCTGCGGATTCGGCAGACTGGCAAAATAGTACCAAGTCTGGTCGCCGATAGAGACCGGCGTGTGTGCCGGCGAGTCATATAGAGTAAACAAATCCTTCATATCCTTCTGACCGTAACGGCCGGTAGTCGCAGTTTGCAACTCAGCCACCAGAGGCGTAGTGTATAGGGCTTTGATCTTCGTTGCGCTGAGCGTTTCGTTCCAAATACCTATGTCGTCCAAGTAGCCCCGCACACCCCAGGATGTTCCATCATAACCGCCTAGATAAACCGGAGTGCTCATGGCACGGCAATTTGTTGAATAGCTGTTGGTAGTAATCACGTTTCCATCCAAATAGAGATATTGCGTGCTTCCATCATAAGTGGCGGCCAAGTGGTGCCATACATCTGTGGGAAGAGCCGGAGAAGGATATAGACAGTTCGCCGCTCCATCGTTGGCGACGGAAAAGTTCAAGGAGTAAATCGGTGCTAATGTCCGCAGCGGACTCTGTGCGGTGAACGAGTAAGCTTTGGCTATTTCCGGTTCGTCGTCCCAGCCATAAAACAGCATTTGGTATCTTCCGGAAGTTCCTTTCCATGCCTGTGGCAGATAAATCCACGTGGAAAGCGTGAAGGTATTGAATCCGGTCAAACCGTCGGGCGACACCCGGACGAAGCACTTGGTATTGTCAGTACTGGAGTCGTTAAACTTGTAAGCACGGCCAATAATCCCATTTTGGTTCACGCCAGGCGTCTTATATCCCGTTCCCGAAGAGAGCGTGGCATCTCGGCCGTAACCGCTGGAGTCGTAGGCCGTGGTGCCGCTGATTTCATCCAACTTCCAATAGCCGACTAATTCGGCCCAGCCCGGCCCTCCGTTAAAAACAATAACAAAAGCAATTGTCAATACTACAAGAACAAGGATCCTTCGAGACTTCATAACTTCACCCTTTCAAAAAGAATGCACACATAAGTAAAAAACGGAAAATCCCACTTCCATGTACAACACAGTACACCTTCCGTGAAAATGCATGCCTGTTCTCTGCATTTCAGTTGTAAAGCAAAAGGAGTTTCACGTCTACAAAAACCATTCGGTGAATAAAGATGAGAAGAAAAAGCCGAAAAAGTAGCACACTCTTCGGTTGCCGAAGCAGCCTTGCTGCACCAAAGACCAACTGATCCATAAGTGTTATTCGCCGATTTTTGCGGTTTATTGAGGTTCATGAACAACACAGGGTCCCCAAAAACAACCCAGTCATTATCGTATCCATTGCCGCCGTCGGTGGAAACAATCGTCAGGAACCGGTCGGTCGGGCCAAGCGGAATGCTCACTTCAAGCGCCCTGTCGTCGGGCCGAAGTCCAATCCGTTTGAGCCTAAGCCGCCCATCGACAAATACCCACACGTCGGCCTTTCCGTCAGCCGCCGGCGCCAGAGGGCGCGCGTCGGCCAGCCCCGCTATGGCGTGAAACTTGCAGGGTACAATCTCAGGAAACACACGGCGGATCGCCTCCAAGCTGAACGTAATGCCGGCGTTGGGGTGCAACCCCAACAGCCCTCGCTTGTTCGGCATGAACTGCTCTCCGCGGCCCATGATGTATATCCAATGTCGCTCGCTTTCGGCGCGCCGACCAGGTTCCGCGTATGCCGCACGTGCCCAGATAGAACTGTGAGCACAGCCGTCGGTGACCGGAAAACCGTCGAAGACGTGCCCGGCCGAATCCAATTGCACCGGCCCGGCACTGCCGTCGGGCACGAACACGCCGTCGATCAGCCGGTGCCAGCGCACCGGCCGGTATCGGCGGTCGCCGTCGGCATACCAGATGAAAAGCGGATCCTCCATGCCGGTCGTGGGATCGATGCCCCGCTCGCGACGGTTGCCCAGGCCGTCGCCGCCGGCCACGATGTCTAACAGGTCCAGATACTTCGGCGGCTCCCGCAAACCTCGGGCAAAGTTCGTCGAATATTCGGCGGCTTCAGATTCATCTACCTTTATCACGCGCGGCTTACCGTGCGCGCCGCTGCGCTCTACACGGGCGGATTGGTTCTCACCGAGTACGATTACGCGGCCTGCCTCTTCTGAAACGTCGCCGGTGAGGCGGATTTCGATTTTGCCCTGAAAAACATGAGAAAAAGTGTTGCGAGCTTCGTCCACTTCCACGCCGAACTCGGTGCCGAGGTCGGTGATCAGGGCGGTGGGGGTGCGGACGGTGAATAGGGGCGAGTGGCTAGGGGTTAGTGGCGAGTGAGATTTATGATTTATGATTGCTGATTTATGATTTGCTGCCGGCGATTGAGCACTAGTCACCGGCCACTCGCCACTAGCCACTCTGGCAGTTAGTTTTCCGAGTGCGAGATAGCCGCCGGAGGGCGATTCGACTTCATAGGTGCAAGGGCCTTGCAGGATGACTTTCGCCCCGGTGGTGTAGGTGATTTCCATTAGGCCGGAGGCGAGGGCGAACTTCGTGCCTTGTCGGATGCGCGGAGCAATAGGTTTTAAGGCCGGATCAGCCCAGCGGCAACCGACCATGCCGCTAATATGGCCCACAACAGGCGCTTCTTCCTTCTTCGGTTTCGCCTTCTCGGCAGTCGCCAGAGCGCCAGACAACCCACCACCGCCGCCGGAACCTTCTTCGCTCGTTGCCGCCTGACCGGCGGCAATTTCGTAGTTGTGTGTAATATGGACCACAGCCCCAACGCCGATGGCTATGAGCATTATGATCGCGCCGAGAGTATAAGAAATCAGCGGTAGGCCGATGGGCGAATTGACGCTATACCAGGGAATCGGCGTCGGCGGCGACGGCTTGATGACAATTTTTGGCTTAGCAGGGGCACCGTCATCAGGGTACGGAATATAATACTTTCCTGACGACTCAAACCTGTGCTCCAGTGAGGCGGGGCTTGCCGGAGCGTCTTTCTTCGGCAGTAAAGTTACTTCTTTTTCCTCAACAAATGTTATTACAACCGAAATCTCATCATCAGGTTGGTTTCCAGATGCTTGAAAGGTCGGTACAAAGGAGCTTTGCGTGCAAATGTCGCGGAGTTCACTATGCAGTCGGCACTCGGCCACGAATCGCTCTACGTTAGTCCGGCTCTCTCGCAGCCAAGCGACCAGCTCTGTTTGTTGCTGTTCGCTTAGCTCACTGTCGAGATAGGCGTGAATAAGTTCGAGGAAATCGTGGTTCATGGGTTTTCTTTATGTTGAGCGGCGTGTGCTTCGAGACATTCGCGGAGCAAGGCCCTGGCACGGCTGAGCAACATTCGTGCGGCGCCGGGCGAGATGCACATTTTTTCGGCGATCTCTGCGGTTTTAAGGTTGTTCACGTATCGCAGTTGAATAGCTCGCTTCGCCCGACCGGCCAGTTCTTGAATACACTCTTCGAGAAATTGCCAGAAGGGGGATGAAGATTGGGCCTCTTGATGATGGCATTCTGCGATTTTTTCCAGGAGTTCGTCGTCGAAGAGCAAACGCTCCCGCCGATGTTGACGAAGGAAGGCCAGGCATTCATGCTTTGCCACCCCTATCGCCCAGGCCACGAACGGTCGTTGAGGGTCATATTGCGAAAACTTTCGGACAAGGGCGACGGCGACACGTTGTAGCACGTATTCGGCGTCGTGAAAATCAATAATCAGGGTGCGGACAAACGCCGCCACCGTGCGTTGTGCGGCAGTCCAATATGCAGCCAGTTGTTCGACTTCTTCGGGTGTCATGAGGCTGCAAAACCCCCTTCTACCATTACTCTACCAAGAGAGGAAAAATGTAACTAAAAAATTTCCAAAAAAGCACAGGTTCATCGCCTCAGGCCTTTCGGCAAGCGGTTCCGGCCTACTAGTTTGCCGGCCTCAACATCTGTAGAATCAACACTTTATGGTGGATGAAAGATGAATATCATTGAAGAATTAAAGCAACGATTTCGGGTGGTGCTGTTGGACCTGGCGGAAGATGATGTGGAGAGTCTGTTGGAGCAGATTCGGCCTGCCCAGGCTGCTAAGTTCGGCGATTATCAGGCCAATTTTGCGATGTGGTTGGGGAAACGGCTCGGCCGGTCGCCGCGAGAGCTGGCCGGCGAAATTGCCGCCCGCTTGACTCTGGACGACTTCTGCCAGCGGCCGGAAGTGGCCGGACCGGGGTTCATCAACTTGCGACTAAAAGATGAATGGTTGAGTGAACAACTCGGCCGGCTCGTCGGCGACGAACGGTTGGGTGTGCCGCCGGTTAAACAGCCGCGAACCATTATCATCGATTATTCCGCTCCGAATGTGGCCAAGCCGATGCATGTCGGTCATGTCCGCTCGACGGTTATCGGCGATGCTCTGTGTCGAGTGTTACGGTTTTTAGGCCATCGGGTAATCAGCGATAATCACATCGGCGATTGGGGTACGCAGTTCGGCATGATTCTCTACGGCTGGCGCCATTTCCGCGACGAAGAAGCATATCGACAAAATCCCGTTGCCGAACTCGCCCGGCTCTACCGCCATGTGCGGAAACTCATGGAAGCCGAAAAATCCGGCAAAGAAGAAGAGGAAGGAGAAGCTGACGACTCGGCCGGCGCCGTCGGGCCTGTAACCGCCGCCGTACTGGCCGAAACCGCCAAGCTACATGCCGGCGACGCGGAAAGCCGGCGTCTCTGGGCTGAGTTCATGCCGCATTGCTTGCGGGAAATCGAACAGGTTTATCGGCGCTTGGAGGTAAAGTTCGACTACACCCTCGGCGAAAGTTTTTACCACGACCAGCTCCACGGCTTAGTAGAAGAATTGCTGCAAAAAAAGATCGCTCAGGAAAGCGAGGGTGCAGTGGGTATCTTTCTGGAAGGACATCGCGCTCCGATGTTGCTGCGAAAAAAAGATGGAGCGTTTCTCTACGCTACGACCGACCTGGCCACTTTGCGCTATCGCATAGAACGCTGGCGGCCGGATGTCATTCTCTACGTCGTTGACCATCGTCAAACTCTCCATTTTCAGCAGCTTTTTGCGGCGGCACGTTTGCTCGGCTACGACAAAGTGGATTTGCGGCATATCAGTTTCGGCACGATGCTGGGCGAAGACGGCCGACCCTTCCGCACCCGTTCCGGCGAAACCGTCGCTCTGGAAGAATTGCTGGAGGAAGCAGTATCGCGGGCGATGCGCATCGTTTCGGAAAACGACGACGCCAAACCGGAAGGGCCTGAACTCTCGCTTGAGCGACGCCGCGAAATTGCGGAAACCATCGGCGTCGCCGCCTTAAAATATGCCGATCTTTCCCAAAACCGCGTCAGCGATTATGTCTTTAGTTTTGATAAGATGCTGGCCATGAACGGCAACACGGCTACCTATATGCAATATGCCTACGCCCGCGTGAGAAGCATTTTCAGTAAAGGCAATGTCAACATTGAACGGCTGCGTGCGGCACGGGGAAAAATCTTTTTCAGCTCGCCTGTCGAAAGGGCCTTGGGGCTGGCCTTGCTTCGTTTTCCTGAAGCACTGGACATGACCGCGGCCGATTATCGTCCCAACCAGCTTACGTCCTATTTGTTTTCGCTGGCTGAAGCTTACGCCGCGTTTTTTGAGCAATGTCCCGTGCTCCGCGCAGAAACCGAGCCGTTACGACAAAGCCGACTGCTGCTCTGCGATCTCACGGCACGCATCATCCAAAAAGGGTTGGAACTGCTGGGCATTAAAGTAGTCGAAAAGATGTAAGCCGCAGCGGCGGGCGTGGGAAGCTATGATGCTACTCGACTTACTGGTTGAGCGGACGTAGTCCCCGCACTCGCGCAGTGGGCCGGGAACGGTCCAGAATCACCGGCTCCGGCAGCTCATCAGCGGCCATGTTACTGGCGGCGTCTCGGACTTCCAGTCGAAGATACACGCGCGGCGGAACCCGAGGATTGATGGGCCAGGCGTATCGGCCGGTATTCTCCAACCCACCGACCAACGGCAGCCAGGGGCCGGAGCTGCTTTCGCTATAAAGCAAAGTGATGGGTCGCGGGGCCAGTCTTCGGTCGTCAGCTTGCCAAGAAATAATCAGATGTGCGGCTTCTGCACCGCGGCCGGGTTCGGCGGAAATGAGCCGCGCCCTGGGCGGAGTCAGGTCAACCTCCACCCAAATCTCCGGCTGCTCGCCGCTTGCGGGAGGTTCGCCGCCCAAGCCCACGCCGCTACTGACCACGATGCGAAAGCCGTAGAGACCTTCTTCATCGAGGTTAACCTTGATAGGGCTGCGGCCGTCTTCATCGACGGCAAACCTTGTCCAGGATTGTCCGCCGTCGCGCGTGCCCCAGAGTTCTACACGACCGACGCCCGACGGCCCCACGTCCTGCAAGTCGTATTCCAATTCAATGCAGCGGGAGTTGACCACTTGAGACTGCCGGCCGGAAACGGGGCGTGTTGTCGGCGCGGCATCGCGCGGCCAATTGCCGATCGGCGGATTGATGGCGATGGCCACCGAACCGTTTCCAGCCCCTGCCGCCGGTGTGCGGAAACTGTCGTTCGAGCCCGGCGCGGCGGCGGAAGTTGAAGGAGTCAGGGCAGGTCCGCCGGCCGCATTCGGCGATGCCTGGCCGGAAAGCCCTTCCTGCTTTTCGCTGCTTCGTGTGTCAACCAGGACGCGCAGGCCGGGGGCGGTAATTTTTTCCGGCAACGTTCGACCGAAACGATCTACGGTGCGGACGGCAAACCAATATTCACCGTCCGTCGGCGCGCGAAACATGAAATAGCGTTGCGAGGGCGGAACCCTGGTGTAGAACCGCCATTGAACGCCCCGATCGGTCGAAACAAAAAGTTGAACCTCGACCGGCTGCCGGCTGGGATCGTTGCCCAAGTCCAACTTATAGGGGATGGCAAATAGTTCATGATGGGTGATGATCGGCGCGGCTTCCGGCGAGGATTTCGCACCTTCGGTCGCTGCTTTTGCGGCAAAAGCCAAAAGCAGGGCGATACTTAGCGGAAAAACACAGCCGGCACGCACGGGACGCCACCCCCCTGGTTACGCAATGGGTTACAGGAGTTTTTCACCGGAATTGTTGATAATTTCGCATTTATCGTATCGGCTCTAGCGCTGCGGCCACTTGAGAAGGCCGCCTTTGGGGGGTACGATAACGCATGGCGGCCCTGGCGCGAGCAACACACCACCCAAACGAGTGGGCGGTTGACGAAAACCGCCCTGGTGGCTATAAATAGAATAAATATTCACTTTCGGGCCGTTTTTGAGGTGAGGTTGTGCAGCGGAAGAAAGTTATCATCCTCGGAGCCGCAGGACGCGATTTCCATAACTTTAATACGTATTACCGGGATAAAGCTGAGTATGAAGTGGTGGCCTTCACCGCCGCTCAGATTCCCAACATCGATAATCGCATCTACCCGCCTGCCCTGGCCGGGCGGCTTTATCCGCAGGGCATACCGATCTACGAAGAATCGCGGCTCGGGGAACTAATCGAAAGATATGACGTGGATGAGGTGGTCTTTGCCTATAGCGATGTGCCCTATCAGCATGTCATGTCGCTATCGGCGGTGGCCAACGCTAAAGGGGCGACGTTCGTGCTGCTGGGCCATAAGGCTACGGCTCTGAAAGCTTCGCGCCCCGTAATCTCAATTTGTGCCGTGCGAACCGGCTGCGGCAAGTCCCCCACCACACGCTATATCTACGGCATCTTGAAGCAGCTCAATTGTCGGGTGGTGGCGATTCGCCATCCCATGCCTTACGGCAATCTGGAAGCACAAAAGGTCCAGCGCTTCGCCACCCTGGAAGACCTTGAAAAACATCATTGCACTATTGAAGAGATGGAGGAATACGAGCCGCATATCGTCTGCGGTAATGTGGTCTATTCCGGGGTGGATTATGCGGCGATTCTCCGCGCAGTAGATGAGCAAGACCGGCCCGATGTCATCCTTTTCGACGGCGGGAATAACGACATGCCCTTCTTCCACTCCGATTTGAAGGTGGTGGTAACCGACCCGCTTCGTGCCGGGCATGAGGTCAGCTACTATCCCGGCGAAGCTAACTTGCGCATGGCCGATGTCGTGGTGATCAACAAGATGGATTCCGCCCAGCCGCAGCAGGTCGAAATCCTCCGCGAGAACATCCGTCGCCTGGCGCCGAAAGCCACAGTGGTGGAGGCCGATTCGGAAGTCGTAGTGGAGGGAGAAATTGCGGGTAAGCGAGTGCTGGTTATCGAAGATGGTCCGACGTTGACCCACGGCGAGATGCAATTCGGCGCAGCGATGATCGCCGCCAAACGCTTCGGCGCGGCCGAAATCGTCGAGCCGCGGCGCTATGCGGTGGGCGAAATTGCCGAAGCCTATCAAATCTATCCCAACATCGGCCCCGGCGTGCTGCCTGCGCTGGGCTATTCCCTACAGCAAAAGCTGGACCTTCAGGCGACAATCAACGCCGCCGATGCAGATGTGGTTCTCAGCGGCACACCCATTGACTTGAAACGCATCATCACCGTTAACAAGCCGGTAGTGAGAGTCAGATACAACTTGAAGCCACGTGAAGGAAGCCGAGGACTTCTGGAAAAGGCGCTGGAACGGCTCCTGGCTTCGCGGTAAAAATACTCTTTGCAAGGTTAGTTACGAGTGAAAGGAATCCCCATGTCGCCGCCTCTTGCGCGCACCGCAGACGCCGTAGTCATGGTCCGGCCCAAGGACTTCGGTTTTAACGAGGAAACCGCCGCTGACAACGAGTTTCAGACCAGACCGGCGGTGGACTCTGAGGAGATCAACCGACGGGCGAATCTCGAATTTCAAGAGATGGTCGATCGCTTGCGCGCCGAAGGCGTCGAAGTGCTCCTGCTCGAATCGGACCCGACACGGAAAGTTAAGCTGCCCGACGCCGTCTTCCCCAACAACTGGTTCTCTACCACCCACGACGGCACGCTCATCATTTATCCGATGATGGCCGTCAACCGACGGGCGGAACGCCGCGTCGAAGACCTGAAGCGACTGCTCCAGGAAAGCGGCCGACGGGTAGAGAATGTGCTTTATATCGGCAGGGAAGACGAAAACGAATTTTTTCTGGAGGGCACGGGTGCGCTGGTCATCGACCACCGCACGCAGACCGTCTATGCCGCACGTTCGCTTCGCTGTCATCCCCTGCAATTGGAAAACTTCGTGCGCTTGCGCTCACTCCACAAAGCTTTTCTATTTGACGCTGTGGGAAGCAGTGGTCGGCCGCTTTATCATACCAATATGATGATGAGTCTCGGCGAGCAATTCACCGTAATCTGCACAGAATCCATCGTCGATCCCGCCCAACGTCGGCAAGTGCTGGAATCTCTCCGGCGGTCGTTTGAAATTATTGAAGTTTCTAGAGAGCAAATGGAAAAACATTTCTGCGGCAACATTCTTCAGCTACGCGACGGCGCAAGCCGACCGCTAATCGTCATGTCCGCCCGTGCGGAACAAGGCTTCACCGCCCGACAAAGACAGCGTCTGGCCGAACATGGCCGTATCGTCAGCGTCAATTTGGAAACGATCGAAACCGTCGGCGGCGGCAGTGCGCGTTGTATGCTGGCCGAGGTCTTTCTGCCGAGGAAATAAACCCGTGAAAGCAGCTCTTCTTCGCAGAACGAGCCTAGCCGGCGTTTTCCAGGGCTTCAAGCTCGGCTGTTAATACCCGCAGAAAAGGCGCCACATCGGTAACCAGGCCGAAAGTCTGGAAGGAACCGCGATCGGCCAGCTTGGTAACAGTAGCGGGGTTGATGTCCACACAGACTACCTTCACCCAGGCAGGCAACAGGTTGCCTACCGCGACGGAATGCAGCATCGTGGCGAGCATCAGGCAAAAAGTAACCTCGCGGATTTTCTCGCGCAGAAGCCGTTGCACCTGAAGAACGTCGGTAACGACTTCCGGCAGCGGCCCATCGTCTCGAATGCTGCCCGCCAAAAGAAAATCCACGCCGTGGCGTACGCATTCATACATCACACCGGAGCGCAAGAGTCCGGTTTCTACGGCGCGACGAATCCCCCCGGCACGACGAATACGGTTTATCGCCCGCAGGTGATGTTCATGTCCTCCCTCGACCGGCTTGCCCTGCTCTAGGAGCACGCCCAAGCTGGTGCCGTAAAAGGCATGTTCAATATCATGTGCGGCCAGTGCGTTGCCGGCAAACAGTAGATGGACATAACCGCCGCGAATCAAGCGTTCCACATAGCGGCCGCAGCCGGTATGTACGATAGCCGGCCCGCCGACAAGCAATGTTTTGCCGCCGCTGTTCCGGTTATCGAAGAGGCAGCAGGCGATTTCGCGGATAAGCGTTTCTTTCGGCTTTTCGGAGGACACTTCGCTGGCCATGAAAACGAAGCCTTGTTTGGCTGGCGTGCACACCTCATGCAGGACGCGGATGCCCGTTCGGCCCACGACAATCAGATCGCCGCGGCGGACCTCGCTTACCGGCAGACATCGGGCTTTGCCGGCGGCCGGTTCGACACAAATCCCGCAATCCATTTCCTGCTGTTCCACCGTAACCCAACGCCCTTTCAAGCGTACGTCGGTGTGCTGATTGGTAGTGCTGTAAAAGTCTTCGGGAAAAGCGCCGTCGATGTCCGCCTCGACGAAACGGCAATCTTGGGTGTGAATTGGTTTCGCCCCATGCTTTGCAATCTCCACAAGGATTCGGTCAAGAATCTCTTGCTCAGCGGCTTTCACTGAGAGCAAAGCGTAGCTAGGGTCGCGGCACGTCTTTCCGATATTCAGTTCCTTGATCTCAAAGTCGCCGCCCTGGCGCAGAATATCGTCGAGAACCTTCTGAAGCGCGGCCTCGTCGAGAATATGTCCACGAAGTTCCACATCCTCGAAAACAGCGCTTTGTTTGTACAAGAGCGGGTATGAATTATCGAGCATAAGCTTACCTTTCCAGGGGTTTTTTCGTCGCCGACAAGCCTAACAAGCCCTGACTATTGCGTCAACGGCAGGTCCGGCTGCCGGTGGAAGAGGGCGGCCACTTTTCTACTGCCCCGCGCCGGACTAAAATGCACCTTTTGGTTGCAGGAAGCGCGTTCTTTACCTGGCAAGGATGAAAGGTTTCAAATGAGTAAGCATATATTCGTTACCGGCGGGGTGGTTAGTTCTCTGGGGAAGGGTTTGACCAGTGCTTCTATTGGCATGTTGCTCGAGCGCCGCGGCTTATCTGTGCGGATGCAAAAGCTCGACCCCTACATCAACGTCGATCCCGGCACGATGAGTCCCTATCAGCACGGCGAGGTCTATGTCCTCGAAGACGGCAGCGAAACAGACCTGGACCTCGGGCACTATGAACGTTTCACCAGCAGTCCCTTAAATCGGCATTCCAACTACACTACAGGCCAGATTTATCTCTCGGTCATCGAAAAAGAGCGCCGCGGCGAATTCCTGGGGCAAACCGTCCAGGTCATTCCCCATATCACCAACGAGATTAAGGCGGCCCTGCGAAAGCCTGCCGGCCCGGATGTGGACGTGGTGATAACCGAGATTGGAGGCACGGTCGGCGACATCGAAAGTCAGCCTTTTTTGGAAGCCATCCGCCAATTCGCCCTGGACATCGGCAAGGAAAACTGCCTTTACATTCACTTGACGTTGGTGCCGTTTTTGAAGGCTGCGGCGGAGCTGAAAACCAAACCCACCCAACATTCCGTGGGCTTGCTCCGACAAATCGGCATTCAGCCGGATATCCTTGTTTGTCGGACGGAACGCAGCTTAAGCCGGGAAGAGAAAGCCAAGATCGCTCTATTTTGCAACGTGCCGGTCGAAGCCGTAATCGAAGAAAAGGATAAAGACTTTTCGGTGTATGAAGTGCCGTTGAGCCTCATGGAAAACGGCCTGGATGAGTTGATAGTCCGCAAGTTGAACCTGCGAGCCGGTCCTTTGGATCTGGACGGCTGGCGCGACTTGCTCGACCGAATCCGCCATCCCGCCCATGAAATCCGTATCGCCGTAGTAGGCAAATATGCCGAACATCGGGACGCCTATAAGTCGATTTATGAGGCTCTGGACCACGCCGGAGTGGAGCTCCGCACGCGCGTCTGCGTGGACCGCGTCCATAGCGAAGCCGTGGAGCGCGAGGGGGCGGAACAGTTGCTTTCGGAGGCCGACGGCATTCTTGTGCCCGGCGGTTTCGGCGAACGAGGCATCGAAGGCAAACTAGCGGCCGTTCGTTTCGCCAGAGAACAGAATATTCCCTTTTTTGGGATTTGCCTGGGCATGCAATGCGCCGTGATTGAGTTCGCGCGAAACGTACTGGGATTGAAAGACGCCAACTCCACCGAATTCAATCCTCAAACGCCCCATCCGGTAATCTGTCTGCTTGACGAGCAAAAAAAGATTACCAATAAAGGCGGAACGATGCGTTTAGGCGCCCAGCCCGCCCGACTCTTGCCGGAAAGTGTGGCCGCCCGTTGCTATGCCGCGTTGGAGATTTCCGAACGGCACCGCCATCGTTATGAGTTTAACAATGCCTATCGGCGGGAGTTTACCGCGGGAGGGATGCTTTTAGCCGGACTAAGTCCCGATGGGCAATTGGTGGAAGTAGTGGAATTGCCGACGCACCCCTGGTTTGTCGGAGTACAATACCATCCGGAGTTCAAGTCGCAACCCACACGCCCGCACCCGTTGTTTGCGGGCTTTGTGGGAGCGGCATTGCAATACCGTTTGGCCCGTTTACCACAAGCGCAAACGGAGAAAAGCCGTTGAATACCCAATCGCCTGACCCGGAAAAGAAAATCATCGTCGATGAGGATTGGAAGCGCCAAGTAGAGGAAGAAAAGGAAGCTGCTCTTCGCGCTGAGCGAAGTCAACCATCGGAAGAAGAAGCAGAGGCGGCAGGGTCTTTGCCCCCGCCGGATTTGATGTTTCTCATCGGCAGCCTCTATCTTCAAGCCGCAGTTTCCTTAGGTTTGATGCCCAATCCGCTTACGAACAAAGCCGAAGTACGACTTGCGCACGCCAAGCACACCATCGATCTCCTGGCCATGCTTCAGGAGAAAACCGCCGGCAATCGCACCCCTGAAGAAAGCGAAGAACTGGAAGCGGTCCTTCATCAATTGCGCCTGGCCTATATTGCCGCTCAAAGTAAATGAGCTGTGGCTTCAGATAGTGCGCCCCAGCAGAAAAGGGCCTGGGGGGCCTCGAAAAAATGTGTCCGATCCGAAGGTGAATGGGCGGGCGCTTCGTGCGTCCCTACACAACCCATTCTCGTGACTTGCATTTCCCCCAGGGCAACATCGTCGGGGTTTACTACCGAAACGTTTTCCCTCGGATCGGACACAAAAAGTTCGTACCTTGTCTCCTTTAACCTGATAGTCGATTGAACACGCGCCGGAATCGCGGCATCCGCGCTTCTAGATATTTCAACCATGAAGCAGGATTCCAAATCTCCACACACACTGCTGCCCCGATAATCATCACCTCGCTTCCAGGCTGAAGAGCCAGAAAATCGCGGAACCCATCGGGTATGACCAGCCGGCCGCGCTCTCCCAACCGCACAAGCTGATGCCTGGTGGAAAGCAAGCGGCCGAAAAGTTGCACTTCGGCGATTCGTTCCTGAAGCCTGCCGGCGCGCATCTTCTGCTTGATTAGCTCGACGCCCTCTTCCAAACGGGAGCGCCATCGAACGGCGCTCCAGAGGCTCAGACAGCCCGGCCGCTCCTTGGCCAGGATGCAATCCGGCGATTCGCTCGTCAGAATGCTTCCCAGCTCGGTAGGGATCGCCAGCCGAAAGCGATCGTCGAGCGTTCGTCGAAACTCGCCTATTAAAAACTCTTTGCCTTCGGATTCCAACATGCTGCAATTATTATTTATGGGACAATCTTCCCGGAAACTTTTCTTTTTTCTTTATAAATGGGAAGAAAACCCACAAAACTATCGCGTGAGTGTAGCAGCACAAAACTATTTGGCAATACCCCCTGAAAAATTTTTTGGCTGCGGGACGCCAAACGACAAAGAGTGGGTTGAGATAAGGCTAGTAGAGAATGCCAAGCAACCCCATTGGTGGCAATTCCAGGTTCTTTAACAGCCTAATCGCGTGCGCAATCCGGCAACCACGCCGGCGACTAGCACCAGCAAGGAAGAAAAGATTACGATGACCGCTCCGGTGGGCAGGTCGGCGACGGCGGCAATCAAAAACCCACCAACTGCACTCAGCAGACCGAATAGCGCGGAAAGGATAAGCACTTTGCCGTAGCCCTTTACCAGCAGAAATGCCGCTACGGCGGGATTGCTCAGCAAGCTGTAGATCATCAATCCTCCCACGGTCTGAAAATTAACGGTCAGAATCAGGCTGGTAAGCAGGAGCAACACCGCCCATACCGGCGTTACCGGCACTCCGGCGGCGGCGGCATGAAGCCGAGAAAAAAGCACGGCGCGGAGTTCCTTGTAGAGGGCGGCAATGGCCAGCAATTCGAGTGCGGAAGCGGCGGAGATGACGGAAAAATCGCGCCAGCGACAGAAGTTCAAGCTGCCCCAGAGGAGACTGCGCACCTCATTGTCCGAGACGCCGTAAACGCCGAACAAGCCCAACCCTAAAAATGCCAGGCCCAAACTCAGCGAGAAGATGATTCCCATGAGCACATTCGTATCAATTCTGACGGAATGAGGGTCGATGATTCCCAGAAGTAGTGCGGCAAGCATCGCACCCAGCAATGCCGGCAGAAGCAGTTCTTGCCCGCTTAAGCCCCAAAGACTCCCAAAAACGGCGCCGGTCAGAGCGGCATGAGAAACGCACACGCCCAGCAACGGCATTCGCATGCCGACGATATACACGCCTAACAGCCCGGTAGATGCGCCGGCCATTGCGCCACAGCAGATTACCGGCGCCCAAAAAACAAGGTCGATCATGCGGGTTCCTCCCTGTCAGGCACGACGGCATATCGTCCGCCGCTCTGGTACAGTTTTAAGCGGGCGCCGTATAGCATCTTGAGCCGAGGAGAGTCCAAAACCTCCTGCGGCGGACCGTCGGCCAGCAACCGCCCCTCATTGAGAATCACCAACCGGCCGACACAAGCCGGAACGGCTTCCAATTCGTGACAAACCAGAACGATCGTCAGCCGTCCCGGCCGATGCAAGTGCTCGAGGGTTTCGACGATTTGTTCGCGCCAAAAAAGGTCGAGATTTGCCGTAGGTTCGTCGAGAAGAAAAACGTCCGGCTGCTGGACCATGGCTTTGGCGATTAGGGCCTTGCGTTGTTCTCCGCCGGAAAGAGTGGTATAGGCGCGTTCGGCCAGTCCGGCCAAACCCAACCGCCCCAGCCAATCATCTACAAGCAGCCAATCGGTCTTTTTCAGGGCGTGAAACAAGCCGGCTTTGCCCGTCCGCCCGATGGATACTACTTCTCGAAGTGTAAGCGGCGTTTCACAGCCGGCGGCGAGGACTTGCGGCAAATAGGCCATCGTCCACCGCAGTTTACAAAGCCGCCAGCAGTCATTCTCCGTGAGCCGTTGAAATAGTGGGACGACTACTTGCCGACCGAATACCCGGATGGAACCACCCGTAGGCCGCATAAACCCTAACAAACATTTCAGCAGGGTGGTTTTTCCGGCGCCGTTGGGCCCCAGGATCGCCACGGCTTCGCCCCGGCTAATGCACAGTCGGTCGAGTCGAAGAATATCCCGACCGCTTCGACGAACATGCAAATCCCGCACCTCGATCGCAGGTGTCGTCATGGTTGCACCGGAGGATGAACAACAGCCAATAAAGCTTCGAGATTCCGTTGAAGCATGTGATCGAAAGCCTGCTCTTCGTCCGGCTGAGGAAAGTTGGCAAACACCACGACCTGGGCTTGCAAGCGTTCGGCCAAAGCATCGGCTGCGCGTCGGCCTTCCGGTTGATTGGCAACCACCAGCTTTACGCCCGCCGCCAACGCCGCCTGAAGAGTCTGCTCAATATCGCCGACATTGCCGGCATCAGGTCCATTCATTTCAGCAACAACCCGCAGCCCCAGCCGGCGACAAAAGTCGGCTTGATGAGCACTGGTTAGTACCGGCGTGCCGCTTAAGCCGGCGGCCTCGATCTGGGCGTGTATCCTTTTTTCTAGTTCGTCCAGCCGTTTTTCGATTTCCCCCAGTCGGCGCTGCGATTCATCTTCCGCAGCAATGCCCGCAGCCATTAAACTCGCTGCTACCTGTCGGCAAGCAGCCAGATAACTCTGCGGAACGCACAGCCCGCCAGGAACGGAAACGACGATTGTGTGTCGCCGGCTTTTTCTCGCTGAAACGTATTTCTCTTCCAACGCTTGCTGAAAATCGAACCGCAGCAGCAGTTCACAATTTTTAAGCTTTTCCACCTGACTGGGCCTGAGATCAAAATGACCGGGACAAACGCCGGGGGGAGCCAATTGAAGCAGTACCAAATTGCCTTGAAACACGTCTCTTATGACCGCTTCTAAATAAGGGCTGGCCACCGCTAGGCAGGCGGTCCGTATGTTTTGGCTTTGCTCTCCTGCTTGAGCGGAAGGCGAGCCGTAAGCGGGGATGCTTTCCGTCGGCTTTGAGCAGCCGCCCGCTAGTCCACCAATCAAGCCGACGGCGGCAATACTAATCAATGCCAGAGTTTTGAGCCGAGCCGGAGGCCGCCGCATAGAGAAAGCCAACATGCCCTTGAGATTTTTCAGCATGGCCGCAGAGCCTGAGTACCTTGACCTATCCATCCTAGCAGCAGTATGATGATTTTTGCAAGCGTAACACAAAAATACCCTATCCCTGACTGGATGTCCCTTTTTCGGATGCGCACAAGCGATCCCCGTATCGATTTTTTTGACCGGCTGGCTGACGATTGGGATAATCAGCAGCAGAGCCTCGCGGAAACCATACGCCAAATAGAACGCTATGCCGACCGGTTGGCGTTGCAAGCAGGCATGTCTTTGCTCGAGGTCGGCTGCGGCACAGGCCAACTGACCGGCTGGCTTTTGGAGCAGGTGCGGCCGGGCCGCGTGCTGGCGGTTGACTTTTCGCCGAAGATGCTTGCCCATGCCGTCCAAAAGGTCCGAGGCGCTGACTTCCGTCTGGCCGATGTTTGCACGGATGAGCTTGGCGTAGCGGAGTTTGATCTGGCGTTGTGTTTTCATAGTTTTCCGCATTTCCGCGATCCGCCGGCGGCACTGCGCAACATCGCCCGCGCCTTAAAACCCTATGCCCGACTGGTTGTGTTGCATCTTGATTGTCGTGCAGAAGTGAATGCTTTTCATCGGGGAGTAGGAGGGGCAATAGCCGGCGACTTTCTGCCCGACGACCCACAGTGGCTTGACTGGTTGGCCTCGGCCGGCTTTAATAGGCCGATAATCCTTGACGACGACGGCTTTTTCCTTCAGGCTACGCGCACAGGTTAACTCCGGCGTCGAAGTTGCAGCAAATCACGATAAGGCTGCTACGACTTTTGGGCTATTTCCAAACATCAAAATTTTCTTTCCCAAGGAGTACCATGAACATGAAAAAATTGCCATCGCTTGCTTTTGTAATTCTCCTTTGCATCCTTCTGGGCGCCGCCGGCGAAGGGGATCGGTTATTCTTCCCGCAAAACAACTTTTCCATCGCTCCGCTGGAAGCGAAGTTTGCCGGCGAAACCTACCAGGTGCTCGTCATGTTTCTGCCTAGCTCCGGAGGGTTTGCTCCGAATGTCAACGTCCAGGTGCAGCCGTTTCCAGGAACCATCAAAGAGTATGTCGATTTGTCGCGGCGGCAATTCCAAGCGGTGGGAATTACCGTCCTCAGTGAACAAATTACGCAGACTTCGGCCATCTGGGAGTATTCAGGCAGTCTAGAAGACCGCAAACTGCACTGGTACGCGAGGGCGGAGCGCGCCGGCGAAGGCAAAGTGTATCTCATTACGGCTACGGCCGCGGAGCCCCAATGGAATACACACGCCGCAAAGCTGAAAACCTGCGTGGATAGCTTCCGGCTGGAAAAATAGAATCTCTTTAAGATTGCCCTACGACTATTGTTTTAAGGCTGTCAATCATGTCTAAATCGACCGACATTCGCCCTGTCAGTGCGTCAGCAACGACCGAGTACATTCGCTACCGGACGCCGATAAAGTTCGGCGGTCGCGTGGTAACGGAGGTGGTGTTGCTCAACGTTACCATAGAAGTCGAGACGCGCGATCATCGACGCGGCACGGGTTTCGGCTCGATGCCGATCGGCAACGCTTGGGCGTGGCCCAGCCAACGCTTGAGCAATGCCGAAACGCTCTCAGCCATGCAAACCTTGGGGGAGCGTATGGTTCGACTGGCAGGCGAGTATCCCGAGTTCGGCCACCCGCTGGAAATCGGCCATGATTTGGTCGGCCGACTTCAAGCGGAAGCCGAAGCGGTAGGAAAGTCGTTGGGACTTGTTGAAGCGATACCGAGGCTAGCCCAACTCGTGGCCTTCAGCCCCACGGATGCCGCACTGCACGACGCCTACGGCAAGGCCTTGCAAGAGAACAGCTACAATTTGCTGGGAGCGGAGTTCGTCAATCGTGATTTGGCCGCTTATTTGTCGCCGGAGTTCCGCGGCGAATACCTGGATCGCTATACACTTCGCCGGCCGAAGGAAACGATGCCTTTGTACCATTTGGTCGGCGCCTTAGACCCGCTCGATGCCGGCGATGTCCGTGAACCGGTCGGCGACGGTCTGCCGGAACATCTTGCCGCATGGATTTCCGCCGAAGGGCTGACGCACCTGAAGATTAAACTTTCCGGCGACGATTTACAGTGGGACATCGAGCGAACATTGGCCGTCGAACGGGTGGCCGCGAGCGCCCAAGCCGCACGCGGCTGCAAGGAATGGTTCTATTCCGCGGACTTCAACGAAAAATGTGCGAATGTCGATTACGTGCTCGACTTCCTGGCGGCCGTTAAAAATCGTGCTCCCGAAGCTTACGCCCGACTGCAATACATTGAACAGCCGACACATCGTGATCTTCGGTCTGCATCGGCTGCGCGCATGCATCGGGCCGCCCAGCTTAAGCCCGTCGTTATCGACGAATCGCTGGTGGATTTTGAGAGTTTGCTGCTCAGCCGAGAATTGGGCTATTCCGGCGTGGCGCTGAAAACCTGCAAAGGCCACGGCGAAGCCTTGCTCATGGCGGCCGCCGCCCAGAAGTTCGGCCTGTTTCTTTGCGTCCAGGATTTAACCTGCCCGGGGGCGTCCTTCTTGCATTCGGCCTCTTTGGCGGCGCGGATTCCCACGGTTGTCGCTATCGAGGGAAACGCTCGGCAGTATTGCCCTGCCGGCAATCGCGACTGGGCGGAACGTTACCCGACTATGTTTCGCATCACCGACGGTCGCGTCGGGACAGGCGTGCTCAAGGGGATCGGCTTGGGCTATTAAGATCGCACGGCTATCTGGTCCTTGCCGAAATAGGACCGCAACGCCCAGGGAATGCGCACCATGCCGTCGGCCGTTTGATGATTTTCCAGAAGAGCGATGAGCGCCCGACTGACGGCAATTGCTGTGCCGTTCAGGGTATGAACAAAACGTGTCCCCTTTTCACCCTTGCGACGATAGCGGATGTTCAAGCGCCGCGCTTGATAATCGGTGCAATTGCTGGCGCTGGTTACTTCACCGTAACCGCCACGGCCGGGCATCCAGGCTTCGAGATCGTACTTTCGATAGGCCGGGCCGCCCAATTCGCCGGTCGCCGTATCTATCACGCGATATGGTATCTCCAGACCGTCAAACAGTCGGCACTGCAATTCCACAAGCTGCTCCAGAACGGCGTCGCTTTCTTCCGGCAAGGTAAAAGCAAACATTTCCACCTTCGTAAATTGATGCACCCGATACAGGCCGCGCGTCGCTTTCCCGTGCGCTCCGGCTTCGGTACGAAAGCAATGACTGATGCCGCAGAGTTTCAGCGGTAGAGTTTCGGCGTCAAGGGTTTTGCCGGCCAGCATTCCGCCGAGGGTGATTTCCGCCGTGGCCACCAAACTCAAATTGCTGTTTTCCAGGCTATAAATCTGTGTTTCCGGCCCGCGAGGAATGAAGCCGATGCCGTCGAGAATTTCATTGCGTGCCAGATCAGGCGTGATATAAGGCATAAAGCCGAACCTCATCAGCAAATCCACGGCATAGCGCTGCAGGGCCAATTCCAAAAGAACGGCGTCGTTCTTGAGAAAGTAAAAGCCGAAGCCGGCCACTTCCGCCCCGCCCTCGAAATCCACCAGGTCGAGCTTTTCGGCTAGTTGCACATGGTCCAGCGGCTGAAAATCGAAGTGCGGGATCGGCGTCTTGCCGCGACGAACTTCTACATTGGCCTGCTCTCCTTGGCCGACCGGCGCGGCAGGGTGTGAAAGGTTGGGAATCTGCCTTAATAGAGCATCCGCCTGCGCGGCGATTTGGTCCAACTCGGTTTGCAAGGTCAGGTTTTCTTCGCGGAGTCGACGTCCCTCGGCTTTGAGCGCTTCGCGTTCTGCAGGATTTTCTTTTTTGGCCATCTTTTTGGCCAGCTCGTTGGCTTGCCGATTCCGCTGCTCAATTTCCATCTGGAGCGACTTGCGACGTTGCTCCAGGGCGACAAACAGCTCAACATCCACCGCCACCCCGCGTCGGCGGGAATTCTCCTTCACTAATTCCGCATTTTCGACAACAAAGCGACGGTCCAGCATGGCAGGGTCAACTCATGGGGTGAGCCGAAACAAAAACGTAACTTAGCTCTGGAATCAAGTATGAATTTTCGCCAACTCTTCCCAAAGATATGCACTGGCCTTGATGCCCCGGTGAAAATCGGCCAAAGAGAATTTTTCATTAGGGCTATGCGTGTTATCGTCATCCTGGCCCCAGCCTAAGAGCAACACGGCAGCCTTCAACCGCTCGGCAAAGGTGGTAACGATAGGTATGGAACCACCCTCGCGGATGAAAACCGGACGGCGTCCGTAAGCTTTTTCAATGGCCGCCGCCGCAGCGCCGACGTAAGGGCTGTCGAGCGGCACCAGCACGCCGGCCGCGCCATGATGTTCGATCAATTCCCATTCTACCCCACGTGGACAGACTTCGGCCAACTTTTGCCGTAATGCCGCAGCGATCTTTGCCGGGTTTTGATTCGGCACCAGACGGAAGCTGAACTTCGCGCCGGCGGCGGCCGGCAGGACGGTCTTGGCGCCTTCACCCTGATAGCCGCTCCAGAGGCCGGAGATGTCGTAAGTAGGTCTTGCCCAACGACGTTCCAAGACGCTGTAGCCGACTTCGCCGACGCCTTCCTTGACGCCGATTTGGGCATAAAACTTCTGCTCATCAAAAGGCAAAGCCGCCAGGGTTTTCCGCTCATGCTCTGTCAGCGGAAGCACATCGTCATAGAAGCCCGACAGGGTAACGCGCCCCTTGGCGTCGGAAAGGCCGGCCAGCATCGTTGCCAAAGCGTTGGCCGGATTGGTTACTGCGCCGCCGAAAGAGCCGGAATGCAAATCCCGGTTCGGTCCGCGGACCCGGAGCTCAAAATAGGCGATACCTCGCAGCCCGTAGGTGATCGCTGGAATGCCTGGGGCGAATTGTCCGCCGTCGCTGATGACGACACAGCCGCAAGCCAAGCGGTCGGCGTGTTCGGCAAGGTATTCTTCCAGCCCTTGACTACCTACTTCTTCTTCGCCCTCGATAATATACTTCAAGTTCAGCGGCAGCCGGCCTTCCGCGGCGATCCAGGCTTCGGCGCTCTTGATGTGCGTAAACATCTGCCCTTTGTCGTCGGTAGCGCCGCGGGCGAAGATGTTGCCGTTGCGGCGGGCAGGCTCAAAAGGCGGCGAAATCCATTTCTCCAGCGGCTCCGGCGGCTGCACATCATAATGGCCGTAAACCAGCACCGTCGGCGCACCGGCTTGCGGCGGCGATTCGGCGTACACCAACGGGTGGCCGGAGGTGGGGATCAACTCCGCCTGAAAACCGAGCCGCCGGAATTGCTCGACCAGCCATTGGCCGGCACGAAGCATGTCCTCCCGACGCTTGGGGTCGGCGCTGACACTGGGAATCCGCAAAAGGTCGCACAATTCTTCCTCGAATCGACCGGCGTTTTCAGTTAGATATTGCTCTATGTTCGCCATGGGAGTAAGGAAAAAGCCCTCAAAATGGTGTAATAAATACCGCCCTTCAGAACTTGGAAACCATAAAAAGTACAATATAATGAATCGAGGTGTTATCGGCTATTGGGTGCAGGAGTTTTTTCGTTGGGGAGGGAAATCGCCGTGTCCGATGCCGCTGCCGCCGTCGTGCCGGAAGAGGAGGTTGTCGTTGTCGAGAGTGAAGACACGGAAAAAAAGACCAAACGCCAACCGCCTTACCATGTCATCCTCTGGAATGACGATGACCACAGCTATCAATATGTCATCTATATGCTGATGAAGCTCTTCGGCTACCCCCCTGAGAAGGGCTATTTGCTGGCGCGCGAAGTTGACACCCGTGGCAAGGCCATTGTGCTTACGACCACGCGAGAACATGCCGAACTGAAGCGCGATCAAATCCATGCCTTCGGTAAGGACGATCTCGTAGAAGGATGCCAAGGTTCGATGAAGGCCACCATTGAACCTGCCGAATAAATTGCCCTTGTTTCTTCCGCCGATGGACAAGGCTGGAAGAAAAGGGCTACATTAGGAAAATGGCGGTGGTAGGGTGGCAGTAACCTTGTTTTTATGTTTTCCGAAAGGTTGCCATGAAATCATATACGGAGTATCTCACGTTTAACATCCCCCGTCGCATGGCTTTCGTAAATATAACGCTGCAAGTGGAGGAGGTCTTACGGCGAAGCGGTATCCGCGAGGGTCTGCTACTGTGCAATGCCATGCATATTACGGCTTCGGTTTTCATCAACGACGACGAACCGGGTTTGCACGAAGATTTCCAGCGGTGGTTGGAGCATTTGGCCCCTTACGATCCTTCGCCCCAGAAATATCATCACAATCGCACCGGCGAAGACAACGCCGACGCCCACCACAAGCGGCAAGTGATGGGCCGGGAAGTAGTGGTGGCCGTAACCGAAGGTCGGCTCGATTTCGGCCCCTGGGAGCAAATCTTCTACGGAGAGTTTGATGGTCGCCGCCCAAAACGTGTATTGGTCAAAATCATTGGGGAATAAGCCACCGGCTAGCCGCTCAAACCTTTTATTTCTAGGAGAATCCCATGACTACGCGACGTAATTTCTTGCAATTGCTGGGCATTGGAGCAGGCGCTTCACTGTTCGCACAGTCGGGTTTGGCAGAAAATCAAGCAGCCGGAGAAAACAAAGAAACAGATAAACCTACCCAGCACGAGTTGAAATTAGGTCTGGCATCTTATACTCTGCGGCAATTCCCTTTGGAGAAATGTCTGGAAATGGCCGATCGCGTCGGGCTGAAACATCTTTGTCTGAAGAGCTTTCACTTGCCGCTGGAAAGTTCGGCCGAAGAGATCACGCGGACGGCGGAAAAAATCCGTGCAGCCGGTTTCGAGCTTTACGGTTGCGGCGGGATGAATATGCACAAGCCGTCCGAGGTGGAAACCGCTTTTCAATACGCCAAAGCTGCCGGTATGCGCACGATTGTTTGTGCCCCGTCGTTCGATATGCTGCCCCTGATCAACGAACACGTGCAAAAGTATGACATTCAGGCGGCGGTGCATAATCACGGACCGGAGGACCGCTTCTTTCCCACACCGGAGTCGGCCTACGAAAAAATCAAGCATTTCGACCGTCGGGTGGGCTTGTGCATCGACATCGGCCATACCCTTCGCGCAGGCGCCGATCCTGCGCTCAGCGCCGAACGGTTCGCCGACCGGCTGATGGACGTGCATGTCAAGGACGTTTCTTCTGCGACGGCGGCAGGCAGGTGCGTGGAAGCCGGTCGCGGGGTAATCGACTTGCCGCGCTTCCTGGGCACGCTACTGAGGATCAAATATCAGGGCATCGTCTCTTTCGAGTATGAAAAAGACCCTCACGATCCGCTGCCCGGCCTGGCAGAATCAGTCGGCTATGTCCGGGGCGTGTTGGCGGCGCTTCGTTCCTGACCGCCGTTTTCTTCCGCCGAGCATTCACCGGCAAAATAAAGCAAGATGGAAAAAACAGCGGGCACGGCAAAATCGGACAAGGAGCAATTCGGAGACCGTCGCCGAGCGGATGATTCCTGATGGGCGGCGCTTACTGTCGCCGAAGAAAGGCGATGAGGGTAGTTTTTTCAATTCTTACCCAGCGGTCGCCGAATGCCTTCACTGCCCAGAAAATCACCTGTTCCCCATGCGCTTCTCTGGAAGTGGTCGCACGTCAAGCTCTTGCCTTCCTGTGCGAGTCTCTTGATTTTAACGATTTTACTTGCCAACGAAACCGTAGCGCGAGAAACGTTCTTGCTGACGCCTTCTTTTTCGCCTCCGCATCCGTCCGTAGTGCGCGTGGCGGCGATGGAACGTGATGGGGTTTCCTACGGTTCCGGCGCGCTGGTTGCAGTCAGCGGGAACTTCGGGCTTGTGCTGAGCAACTGGCACGTAGTGCGAGACACTACTGGGCCTGTAGCTGTATTTTTTCCTGATGGATTTCGCTCGCCGGCAACGGTGTTGCGCGTGGATCGTGAGTGGGACTTAGCGGCGCTTGTCATCTGGCGGCCGGCGGCGCCGCCGATTCCAATCGCGGATCGCATACCGCTGCCGGGCGAATGGCTGACAATTGCCGGCTATGGGAGCGGGTCGTATCGGGCCTTAAGCGGCGTTTGCACGCAGTATCTTTCACCCGGGGGAAACCTGCCCTACGAGCTTATCGAGCTGAACGCCCCGGCGCGGGAAGGTGATTCAGGCGGCCCGATACTTAACGCTCGCGGGGAATTGGCCGGTGTGCTGTTCGGTTCCGCATTCGGTCGGACGACGGGGAGCCATTGCGGTCGGGTGAGGCATTTCCTGTACGCCGTAGAAGGAGATTTTCAAGCCCTGGCGGCGCAAAGTTTATCGCGGCCTTCCCCCCAGCGGCCGAGTAAAGCTCCTTTTCTGGCGGCCGTTCCGCGCCAAGCTACGGCGGCTGCGCCGGAAACGCCTAAATCGCCGGTGGACCTATTGCCCTGTGTCATTCCTGCCGGCCAGCCGGAGCAAGAGGCGGAGCGAAAAACCGCCGCGCCCCAAATCCAGGCAACTCCGCCGCCGGATGATTTGCTCTCCTTGCCCTCGCCGCCTTCGACCGACGACCGCATCAAGACAGCTCTTGCGGCAATCGGCGTGGTGGCCATTTTGTATCAATTTTTGCGCCTGCTTGGCCGACTGATAGGCTGAAAAGCCGCCAGTGAACGGTTGTCTGACAGGACACTTTTCGGTATGCTGCTAGGCATGAACGAACAGCCTGAACACGATGTCGATCTGCTTCCTCGTAGTCCTGAATTGATGTCCCGCGACGATACGGGCTTGTTGGTAATTGATGTCCAGGAGAAGCTGTTGCCGGCGATAAATAATGGCGCCCGCGTAGTGTGGAACATTCGTCGTTTGCTGGACGCCGCTGCGGCGTTGGGGCTTCCGATTGCTGCTACGGAACAATATCCGAAAGGTTTGGGGCCGACTGTGCCCGAACTCATTGAACGTTTGCCCCAGCGACCGGAAAAGCTTACTTTCAGCGCCGGCGGTTGCCCCCGAATTTTTGCCGATTTTCGGAAGCGGGGCGTACACAACATTCTGGTCTGCGGCATTGAAGCACATGTATGCGTGCAGCAAACGGTTTTGGACCTGCTGGCCGACGGATGGCGGGTGTTCGTGGCGGCGGATGCCGTCGGCTCGCGTTTTGAAAGCGACTATCAAATCGCTTTGCGACGCATGGAATCGACCGGAGCCGTGCTCACTACGACCGAGGCGGCGATGTTCGAATGGTGCGCCACGGCCGCCGCGACGGAGTTTAAACGTATCAGCCAACTCGCCCGCGAACGGTTTGAAATGGCAAGCTGAGCAGGGCATCGCCTCTTTTCCAACCGGCGGCGGTCGCTTTGCGAAAACGTAAATACACACATTCTGTTGTGTTTTTTCAGCCGAATCCTTGAGATGGCCAGGCAAGTCATGTCGGCAAAAAGCAAGGTGTTTTGTGGCCTGGGCGGGTTGCTTATCTGTGGAGCGGCAATCGCACTATCGCTGCTACAGGAGGCTCGACCGTCGCGCCTGGTGTCCGTCAGTCATGGCGCAGCCGGTGAAGTTTCGGGGTCACTTCATTTGCTCGATACGGGCAACGGCTTGTGGATGATCGATTGCGGCGCAGTAATCGAAAATGAATATGAAGAAGATCGTGAGTCGCCGGAGCCGCCGACGGCTTTGAAAAGCGAGAACGCCGCAGAAATTGAAGAGCCTTTACCGCGATTGCCGCCACGGGCTGGTCGGGGATTCAGCATCCCTCAAAGCCTTCCGCCGGAAGCAATCAAAGCTTCCGCCGTGTTCCTTACCCATGCCCATACCGATCATCTCGGTCGGCTGCCGTTGTTAGTGGAGCAAGGCTATAAGGGAGCGATTTACGCGACCGAAATCACCGCCGCGCTGGCCGTACCGATGTTGCGCGTCCTGGCGCGCTGCGATCATGCGCGCGTGCGATGCTGGAAATGGTCGAAATCTCGGTTCGCTGAGGCAATTGCCGAAGGCAAACCGCTCTTTCTTCACTGGCAAGGATGTCCATGGTGTGAGAAAATAGTCGCCACCGACCTGGAGCACACGGAATGTTCCTTGGAAGAGTTGCTGGCACGATTTGCCGCCGAGCAGCCGAAGCTGAAAACCGTGCTTTGCGAAAAGTGTATGGAAGCGGAAATCGCCGCCGTCTGCCGACTTTTTCGAACGGTCGAGTACAATACCCCGATTAAAGTCGCCGAAGAAGTCCAGGTTACGTTTCTGGATGCCGGACATATTCCCGGCTCCGCCAGTGTGTTGTTCGAGGTGGAACTGGAGGGAAAAACCAGACGGGTATTGTATTCCGGCGATCTGGGAGGCGGACTTTCGCCGCTGGTGCGTCGGCCGGAACCTGCTCCGCCTTGTGATGTCCTGTTTGTCGAAACCACCTACGGCACGGCATGTCGCAAGCCGGAAGTGCGCAGCGAGCGCGCGAAGTTTCGCCGCGCCGTGGGGGAAGCGCTCTCTCAAAACGGCGTGCTTTGGATACCATGTTTTTCCCTCGATCGGACGCAGCAAGTGCTGTATGAATTACGGCAGGCGCAGCGGGAAAAACTTCTGCCCCGGCAAATCCCCATTTATTGCCCCTCACCCACCGCCCGTGAAGTTACCTCGCTGTATAACGCCCATCTGCAAGATCACTGGTTTCCGCAGGATGTGGCGCGCGATTCTTCCGCCTTTTCGCCGGGCAAGATATTTGTTACCGTTCCCACCCTTGCGCGTTTGCCGCGGCCGTGCATCATTATCAGCACGAGCGACTTTCTCCTATCGCCCTGGATGCGACGGCTGCTCCGCGAATTGTTGCCGGAGCCGAGCACGAGCATTTTTCTTGTGTGTTACTATGATCCGGCCGGCAGCGGCGGGAAGCTCAAGAGCGGCGCGACAACCCTGGAAATCGACGGTGTGGAAACACCGGTTCGTGCCCGCGTGCAATCTTTTCAATGCTTCAGCGGCCATGCCGACGCCGCCGACATCGACGCCTGGCTGACCCACGTGCCGAAGAAAGCCACGCTCATATTGATTCATGGCGACCGTGAAGAGCTTTCGGAGCGTGCCGCCCAACTTCGTGAGGAAGGATGGGAGAAGATAATTATCGCCGAGCCTGGCAAACAAATCGATCTTTTTCCGACGAGAAACAAAACTCAAACGAACTCTTTCGGCGATAAAAACCGCTCATGCAGCGCCGGCCCTGAACTGGGACGCGACCATACGGTTCGTTGTTTTGCTTCTTGGGCTTTGATGTCGAAGTCGTATCTGCCGAGTTCCACCCAAAGACAATATACGGCCGTCATCAGGGCCATCAAAACGCACCCGAGAAAGACGACGAAAATGGTGTTGGTTTTGCGCATTTTCCAGAGTACGTAGAGAACGACGGCCATTAAGAAGGCATAGATTGCCGCGGAAATGAATATCCATTGTTGCCAGGCCATCGCCAAGAGCGCAACGGGCACGATGATTAGTAGGGCCGTTTCCAGGTAGAAAGGCCATTTGGCAGGCGGCTTTTCCGCCGGGACTTCTTCCGCCGGAACGGCCTCCGCCGTCGTCGTAGCTACTTCCGGTTCGACAATTCGGCTTTCAGCCTGTGCCGCCACGGTTGCCTCGATTGGCTCTTCAAAGGCCGCCGACGACGTATCCGCTTCGGTCGGCTCCATGCCGGAGGCGTTTGGATCATTAAGGTCAGAATTATAGTTTTTTTGATCGGCCACGCTCTCTCCTCCGAACTGATCTTTGCAGGCGTCACAAACGGGTGCTCTTTCTATTATAGTCAGCCGCAGGCCGCCTTGCCACAACTCTGTAATGCTCAAACTCCTCCTGGCTTTTCCCTTTTAACTCTCAAAAAAGCATAGCATTTTTGATTACCTACTCCAATTGATTGAAAACCGGAAAAGAGGGGCGATCGTTTTGAGGGTGGCAATTGGTATGCCCCTTTTATCCCCTACAAGCCGCACTTTCAGAGAGGTTTTCAGCCGCTCAGCCCGAGGCAAAAATCCGCCCGAATGAGAAGCAAAAAGACGTGGTTCTAACCCTCGGGCAGGACCGGACGCTCGTTACGATAGCTGAGGTCCAGTAACTCCATCGGGTGCATTACCGGCAAGGAAAGCTTGTGGCGGCGAATCTCCCGTTGAATCTGCAAGATACAGCCGGCATTGGCAGCCAGGACAATACGGGCATCGGTGCGTAGGATGTTTTCCAGCTTGCGCCGCGCCAGCCGGTCCGACATTTCCGCCTCATTAAGATTGTACACGCCGGCGGAACCGCAACAAATCTCCGACTCCGGCAAGTCCCGTAGCTCCAGGCCAGGAATTGCCGACAGCAGCCGACGCGGAGCAGCCGTAATGCCTTGAGCATGGGCGAGATGGCAAGCATCGTGATAAACCGCCGTCGTTTCAATCCTTCCTTGAGGCGGGATTAGTCCCAGAGCATCGATAAACTCATGGACATCCTTCACTTTGGCGGCGAACTGTTCGCGGTGCGGTCGCAAGCCGTCCCGCCAATGCAAACCATATTCCTTGAGCATGGCCCCGCAGCCGGCATGATTTACGACAATCGCATCGTAGCGGTCCAGCTCAAAGGCCACGAGATTGGCATCTGCC
>Ga0272448_1000527_pt1 | contig 59533 bp, 39 predicted proteins | sample YNPCB0191_FD_202220 | JGI IMG/M metagenome (GOLD analysis project Ga0272448, IMG submission 202220) | Hot spring sediment microbial communities from Yellowstone National Park, WY, United States - YNP-CB-019-1 | ecosystem: Environmental > Aquatic > Thermal springs > Hot (42-90C) > Sediment... | reverse complement strand
GAGCATGCTCATCGGTATCTCCTTAGGCGGAAATGTGTGGTAACATCTCTATTCGACGGAGATACCGAAATTCCTCAGGGGGAAGCAAAAAAAAAAATGACTTCCCCTGCTAATCTGCAATCACCTCTATTTACTAATCACTGACTCCCGCACCTTGCCGCTGCCATTATTACCGCCGTTATTCGACTTCGCGCTCGGACGGATGTCCGGCATGGAAAGCAGGTCGTCGCGCGGATAGGCCAACGCGCCAACTTCCGGTATATCGATCCCCATCAGCTCTGCCTCCGGGCTCACCCGCATGCCGATCGTTGCATGCAAGATCTTGAAGAAGATATAGGACGCGCCGAAGACCAGGATGAAGCAGGTGGCCGCACCGATCAACTGGGCGACAAATTGGCTGGCGTCGCCGTAGAACAAACCGCGCACGGTGTGCGACACGCCGTTCCACCCATCGCCGTAGGTGCCGTCGGCAAAGAGGCCCAGACTGATGACGCCCCACAGACCATTGGCGCCATGCACCGCAACGGCGCCGACCGGGTCATCGAGCTTCAGCTTCCATTCCACGAACCAGGCAACCAGCACGACCAGAATACCGGCTATCAGGCCAATGATAATCGCCCCGAGCGGGCTGACGAAGGCGCAAGGCGCGGTAATCGCCACCAGCCCTGCCAGGCAGCCGTTGCCGGCCATCGCCGGGTCCGGCTTGCTGGTCTTGATCCACATGTAGATCATTGCCGACATCATGCCGGCGCAGGAGGCCAGCATGGTGTTCACTGCCACCACGGAGATGCGCAGGTCGGTGCCGTTCAGCGTGCTGCCGGGGTTGAAGCCGAACCAGCCGAAGGCGAGAATGAACACGCCGAGGATGGCCATCGGCAGATTATGTCCGGGAATGGCCACCGGGGTGCCGTCCTTGCGGAACTTGCCGATGCGCGCTCCCAGCACCATGATCCCAGCCAGGCTGGCGATGCCGCCACAGGCATGCACCACCGACGAACCGGCGAAATCCACAAACCCATGTCCGAGATTGAAGTTGCTGCCCAGCGTGGCCAGCCAGCCGCCGCCCCACACCCAGTTGCCGAAGATCGGATAGAGCAGCATGGAGCAGAACGCGCCCCAGATGCAGAAGGGCACGAACTTCCAGCGTTCCGCCATGGCACCGGTCGGGATGGTGGCCGCCGCATCCATGAACACCACCTGGAAGAGGAAGAGGCACAAGACACCGACATCGTAGCAATTACCACTCAAGCAGAATCCGCCGGTGCCGATCAGCCCTAACGTCTTGCCGAAAAGGTGGATGGCAAATTCGTGGCTCAACGGCGCTGTGCCGCCCAGGCTGGCGACAGAACCGACGCCGCCGAACATCAGCCCGAATCCGAGCACAAAGAAGCCGAGGACGCCGATGCCATAGACGACCATGTTCATCGCCATGGTGTGAGCGGCATTCTTCGCGCGGGTGAAGCCCGTCTCCACCAGCGCGAATCCCGCTTGCATGAACATCACCAGGAATCCGGTAAGCAACACCCAGACGAAGCTGAGCGCGATTTTATTTTTACCGACCTGGGCGCCGAGTTCCTGCAGGGTCGGTTTCCCCGCAGTCGCGGCTGCAATGTCATTGATGGTCCCCGTAGCGTTGCCGGAAGGATCACCCGCCCAGGCGAAAACAACGCCAACCAGGCCCACCAGGATTAAGGAGATAGAGAGTACCCCCACCACCTTGCGCCAATTTACACGTACGTGCATTTTACGTCCTCCTTGTGGACTCGTTTGGATATAGCCAAATAGGCTTTATCCGGTATTAATATACTGACCGGGTATTACGCCAACATACCTGGCGTGTAGAAAGGATGTTTCGGATTATTTCAAGCTGGTAACTTGGCATCTCCTCGTTGTGAACAACCTGCAGATAGCAACATTGTTGTGAATTGTTTTGTGTTGTGACATAATGAGTATCTTGTGATGAATGCCGAAAAGGGGTTTCGCGTGCGAGCGCGGAATTTAACATCCGCCTACTTTTACGGTTGCTTCGCAGGCTGCCAGGCTCAACTCGATAGTTTTCAGGAGTGTTTTGTGAACGATCAACAAGTCATCTATTCCATGGTGCGCGTCGGGCGCATCTATCCCCCGGGGAAGCAAGTATTGCGCGACATCTCGCTCGGGTTCTATTACGGCGCGAAGATCGGCGTGCTCGGTTTGAACGGGTCCGGCAAGAGCACCTTGCTGAAGATCATGGCCGGGCTGGATCCGGATTATATCGGCGAGACGATGATCTCCGACGGGTACTCGGTGGGCATGCTGGAGCAAGAGCCGTACCTGGATCCGCAGAAAACGGTGAAGCAGGTGGTCGAGGAAGCCGTGCAGCCGATTGTCGATCTGGTGACGCAATATGATGCCGTCAGCGCGAAATTCGGCGACGAAGATGCCGACATCGATGCGTTGATCGAAGAGCAGAGCCGTTTGCAAGAGCTGCTGGACAAGCATGATGCCTGGACGCTGGATAACCGGCTGGAACTGGCGATGGATGCCTTGCGCTGCCCGCCGGGCGACACGCCAGTCTCCGTGCTCTCCGGTGGCGAGCGGCGCCGCGTGGCGCTGTGCCGCCTGCTGCTCACCGAGCCGGACATCCTGTTGCTGGACGAGCCGACCAACCACCTCGATGCCGAGTCGGTGGCCTGGCTGGAGCGCCATCTGCAGCAATACGCCGGCACGGTGATCGCCGTCACCCACGACCGCTATTTCCTGGACAACGTGGCCGGGTGGATCCTGGAGCTCGACCGCGGGCACGGCATCCCCTGGAAAGGGAACTACTCCTCCTGGCTGGAGCAGAAGCAGGAGCGTATTCGCCGTGAATCGAGCAGCGAGTCGAAGCGCCTGCGCACGCTGGAGCGCGAGCTGGAATGGATACGCATGTCGCCGAAGGCGCGGCAGGCGAAGGGGAAGGCGCGCATCACCGCGTACGAGAACCTGTTGAGCCAGCAGACCGACAGCCGCCGCGAAGAGCTGGAAATCTTCATCGCCCCCGGCCCGCGCCTCGGCGATGTAGTGGTCACTCTCGACGGTGTCACGAAATCGTATGGCGAGCGCCTGATCATCGACAACTTGAATTTAAGCGTCCCACCGGGCTGCATCGTGGGCGTCATCGGTCCCAACGGCGCCGGGAAGACCACACTGCTCAAGCTGCTCACCGGCATCGAGCAGCCGGATGCCGGCAGCGTCACCATCGGGCAGACGGTGAACATGGCCTACGTCGACCAGTCGCGCGAGACGCTCAACGGGGAGCACACCGTGTGGGAAGAGATCAGCGGCGGCGAGGAAACGCTCTACCTGGGCGGGCGTTCGCTTAACTCGCGCGCCTACGTGGCCAGCTTCAACTTCCTCGGCACCGACCAGCAGAAGAAGGTGGACGTGCTCTCCGGCGGCGAGCGCAATCGCGTGCACCTGGCGAAGATGCTGGCGCAGGGGGCTAACGTCATCCTCCTCGACGAGCCGACCAACGACCTGGATGTGAACACACTGCGCGCACTGGAAGAGGCGCTGGACAGCTTTGCCGGCTGCGCCATCGTCGTCAGCCACGACCGCTGGTTCCTCGACCGCGTCGCCACGCACATATTGGCCTTCGAAGAAGACGGCAGCATCAAATGGTTCGAGGGAAATTTCACCGACTACGAAGCCGACCGCCACAAACGCCTAGGCATCGCCGCCGATACCCCGCACCGGATCAGGTATCGTAGCCTGACGCGGTAGTGGAGTGTGGGTGTGTGGGAGTTTGGGGGTGTGGGAGTATTTGCCGGGTTGAAATTCGGGAAATTACTCCCACACCCGCTAATGGTCGTTTACGAAACCGCACAGTCGCAATCGGGCGGAGTTGCAGAGGCCAAAGCGGGATTTATTACTGACCTGCGATTGATTCGATGGGAGGATGTACGCGAATAACTCGTGGTGCAGTGAAAGGCTTGTGTTATACTTTCTGCAAAGGAGTGGACATGCATGGTGGATGAACATATCCCTCTGGTAGAGCCCCCTGCGGAGCCTGTTGCCTCAAGTACGGTTGCGACGATTCCGCCGCCCCCGGTGCTTGATCCGATATTCAGTCGGCCGGAAAAACGCAAGCGCCCCGGGGTGATTACTTTCTACGGTGTCAGCCTCATTGTGATCGCTTCATGGGGCATTCTCGCCTTCCTGGATGCGCTGATTTTGCTCCTCAAGCCGAGTTTTCGCTCGGCCTACGGCACGAGTATGACTGATGTGCTGCTCTGGTTCAAGCTGGCAAGCTGGACGATCCTCGTGCCGGTCGGCTTTGTCGAAGGCATCGCCTTATTGCGCCTGTGCTCCTGGGCGCGCCGCATACTGCCGATTTGTGTGCTGCTGCCGGTCTTATTCTTCCTGCTCACCATTACGATTGCGGTTGCGATGGCTGGTGCACGCTCTATCTGGTTGCTGATAGGGGTGATCGGGATCCAATCCTCGCTCTATAACTATCTGGTGAAGTTGAGCAAGCGCGAGGATGTCGTGACAGCATTCGGCACCGAGTAACTGCGGCTACTAAACGGATCCCAATTAACGAAAGAACGGATTAGGCGAATACCTAATCCGTTCTTTCATACTCCTCCGCGTAGCCTCTGCGTCTTTGCGACTCTGCGGTGAAAAGAATATTAATTACAACCCGCCACCAGGTATTCGGGGATGAGCTCCTGGGTGCGACGGAGTTCTTCGTCGGTGAAGGTGCTTTCTTCGAATTCGATGCCAAGGGCGGTTTCGAAGCCGTAGCGGAGCGATTCGACGACGTCGTCGTAGGCAACCTGGCGGCCCGCGGCGGTCCAGAGGTCGACGGCGCCGCCTTCGGCGACGGATTTCCAGTCGGAGCGGAAGAAAACCTCTTCCCACAGCGGGAAATTTACCTGCAGCGGCAGTGAATTCTGCTGGAGGATGATGCCGTCCTTGCGCATCTGCGCGCTGCCGATGATTTTGCGACCATTCACCATCAGGTCGCAGCGCGCCTTCGCGGCGAAGCAGGCCGGATTGCCGGCGGCCATCACCGAGGCCGGGTCGCCGCCGCGGGCTTGTGCTCGGCGGTCGATGAGCTCGGCGGGCACGCCCAGGTGCTGCATGCCGGCTTCCAGCGCACGGCCCAATTCGCGGTAGCTGTCCATGATATTGGAGCCCGCCTGCGGCAAATCATTTTCCGTGACGATGATGCTGAATGTCACCTCGTGGTCGTGCAGGATGGCGCGCCCGCCGGTGGGCCGTTTCACCACGTCGAACCCCAGCCGCTGGCAGTTGTCCAGCCGCACATTGCCCTCCGCCGGCTGAAATTTCCCCAGCGTCACGCACGCCGGCGTCCACCGGTAAAAGCGCAGCACCGGCCCCGTCTTCCCCGCGCGAATCCCCTCTAACATCGCCACATCCGCCGCCATATGAAACGCCCCCGGCCCGTCAATCGGCCTGAGCAATCGCCATTTCATCGCAAATCCTCCCGATCACAATCAATCTTCACTATACTCATTCGCTTCATGCTCGCCAATTCCCTGTTGCAAATTATGGGTATCGGTGACTGCCTTCGCGGCGGAGCCCAGCTGAGATCGAAAGGCACGCGCAGCGATCGGCACACCGGTATGTTCGAAAGTGCCCGGCCAAGGCTGTCACCGCGTATATGAAAACTGGTCAGATAAACGCGGTGACAGCCTTGACCGGGCGCTCTTGACCAATCCGGTGTGCCAGCCGTTGGCAGTGTTTCCTGTTCTCAGACGGGCGCTGCCGCGAAGGCAGCCACCGGAACCTGGTCTCAGCCGCGAAGGCAGCCACCAACCAGTGCTCATGCATGAAGAATTTGTTTGAGTATGAGTAAGAGCACGAGCATGATTTTCGCGCAGCGCGCGGGGGTTGACAGACCGCGCTTGTTTTGATATTCTTTACCCGTTCGGCACGATCCGAACCCGCTATGGCCCCTTCGTCTAGCGGCCCAGGACGCCTGGTTCTCAGCCAGGAGATCAGGGGTTCGAATCCCCTAGGGGCTACCATATTCACCGCCGTCTCGAGTTTTCGGGGCGGCGGTTTTTCTTTTGGTTTGCAGTTTGCTTCGCTACTGATGCCAACGAGGTCATCAGCGCCATCCCCAGTTCATGCGCTGGGCATACTCAATGGCGATGGGGCGGAGTTGCTGTAGCAATTCTTCTGGCTGGTCCTGCGGGCTGAGCTGGAAGACCGGGACCACGATGACATCCGGCGCCAGCAACTCCATGAGCTCGCGATACCAGTCAACCGGCGGTATCCCCCCGCAGTAGAAGAGATAAATAAACGCCTTGCCTCGCAACGATTCCTTGAACTTCGGCAGATCATGATGGCTGTATTGATCCGACAGATCCAGGCTGCGCGGCGAGAGCGGATGCGACACATAGGCCGCGTGGCAGGGATTCGGCCCGCAATTGTGCAAGCCGCCGGCGCCGAATTCCGCAAAGATCTGCGCATGGTACGGTGCCGAGAACTCGGCGTAGATCTCCGGGCTGAATCCGGCGGAGATATCATCGCTGACATGCCCTTTCCACCCCTCGGGATACCACACATCCTCGAAGTCGGTGGTGGTGATGTGCTCCTCACCGCCGGCCGCCTCGATGCCGGCGCGGATGGTCGCCGCATACAGGGTCTGGATGTTGTCCAGCAGTTGGTGTAATGCCTCGGGATGCTCATAGAAGGCGACCATCAACTCAGTCATGCCCAACAAATCGGCTGCGACATTCACCCCGCCGGCGGCGTCAAGGAGCGAAACGGGGATGATCCCCTCACCGGCTTCGGCAAATTGGCGTATCCGTCGCAGCCCCTCCGGCAGCCAGCCGTCACGCGTCGGGTCCGGAATGGGCAACGCCGCCACCTGCTCTGGTAGCCGATCAAGGTCAAGGATCTTGTCTTTGACGCCGGGCGTCTGATTCACATCATCGCCCCAGTAATACGTGGCCCCGAATGCGCTGGCCAGGCAGGAACACCCGACATCCGGACGCATGGCGGGAATGCCATCGCTCGACGGCGCGTACTCCCAGGTGGCCAGGGCATTGGCGAGCGCCGCCTCAAGCTGCACATCGCCATGGCAAAATTGTTCCTGGACCGTTGCAGCAGAAGGGAGCGTCACCCGCACATCCACCGGCAAGCGGTCGAGCGGATTGCCGGCAAACAGACGCCGGTACAGCTCCTTGCGACGTGCCAACTCGTCAAGCATCCACGATGAGACAGCGATGGACATGATTATACATCCTCTTCAACAGCACTTACAGTTACTGTGCAAAAGCGTTGAGTATCAAATAGATACAGCACCAATCCTCTATAGTGTATTGCTCGTATATTATAGTGGTGCGATAGGGCAATAGCAATAGTTCTTGTCGGGGAGGTCAGAGGGAATCTCCGAGGAGCTACCTAGTTTGCCGCTGATCTAATATCTCGTGGTGGCTGTTTTCATTTGGTATGACCAATACGTTGTTATTGCACCTGGGTAACAAATTTATCACTCCGTAATAGTATCGCCATCTCTAATTCACACCACAGCATTATACTCCCATACATGAAAGGGAGTGCACAATGAGGTGGTGTATAGCGGTAATGATTCTGCTGTTATCGTGCATCCATTCCATCGCAAATGATGGACGTGTTGAAGGTGAAGGTGGACGTATGCGTCTGGCTGCTGATGAAACAACATCCGTCCGCATGGTGCGTGAAACGATTAATATCGAAGTGTATCCACGCTATTATGACGTCACTGTCGATTTCGTCTTCCATAACGAAGGACCGTCTACACATGTGCGTATGGGATTTCCAGAAAGTGGAGGCGGTGATGGTGTCGATGGACGAAAAAGTCGCTTCATCAGTTTCCACTCGCTGGTTGATGGAAGCCCCATTCATGTGAAGCGTCAGATTGTCCATCACGGGGTAAATTACCTGGCTCTCTGGGTTAAGCCTGTCTATTTTCATTCCGGCCAAACCCACAATATTCGCGTGAAGTATCGCTCAAAGCCTGGAGAGGTTGCAGGTGAGGGGAATTATGTTGATTATAATTTCACTGGCGGTAATTGGAAAGGTAATGTTGCGGAGAGTCAGTTGTTCGTCACACTTCACCTACCTGGCACAGTATTGACTACCATGGGGTTGCCAAGCGCTAATTCAATGTATCGCAATAAATGGCGTGGTCATCGACTGACACTTACCTGGCAGAACTGGCAAGCCCAAGGCGATTTCTTCCTTGGATACCGGCAAACAATCGCCGGTGCATTGTTACTCGATGGTAAGAAGATGTGTGATCAACATCAGGCTATCATCCCCGGCAGTAATCAAGTCCGCTTACCTGAATGGATACCACCTGCCATGCAACGGCGTGGTATTCCCCAAGTCGAACTGATTGTTTTGAAGGACATTCTGTATGATCATGGCATCCAAGCAGACATTTCGTGGAAGCATGAAACAAAAGAAGCAGTCGTTACCATGGGCAAGCACAGATTTCGCTTCAAATGCGGTTCTACTGTGATGGATTTCGATGACAAATTGTTGCCGATGCCTAATTCTCCATCGCTCATCGGACCTGCAAGCATCGGCGACATATATAGTCCACACATTTTTGTTCCTGCCAAACCGATTATCAAGGCACTGGGAGGATCTGTTGCATATTCAGTAAAAACGCATTCCTTGCGAGTTACTTTTCACTGATGTCCACCGATATCGAAAAACGGGCGCTGTTGCGGGTAATTGCAATAGCGCCCGTTCCATATCCGTCCATTTGGTCTGCGTGTTATTTTACAGCCCCGTCGCTTGCCAACGCCACCGCCAACACTTCTGGCATCTGCTCCACAAAGTGGAAGGTCAGCGCCTCTTTCACATGGGCGGGGAGTTCTTCCAGGTCTTTGCGGTTTTCGTCCGGGAGGATGATGTCGGTGATGCCGGCGCGGTGGGCTCCGAGCATTTTTTCCTTGATGCCGCCTACGGGCAGCACGTGGCCGCGCAGGGTGATTTCGCCGGTCATGGCGACTTTGCGGCGCACCGGGTGTTTGCTGAAGGCGGAGATGAGCGCGGTGGCCAGGGTGATGCCGGCGGAGGGGCCGTCTTTCGGCGTCTGCCCGGCGGGCACGTGGATGTGCACGTCGGTCTCCGCGAACTGCTCGGGGGCGATGCCGAACTCGACGGCGTGGGAGCGGGCGAAGCTCAGCGCGGCTTTGGCGGACTCCTGCATCACGTTGCCAAGTTGGCCGGTGAGCTGCAGCACGCCGGTGCCTTTCATCAGGCTCACCTCCACCGCCAGGATGTCGCCGCCGTGCGGCGTCCAACCGAGGCCGGTGGCCACGCCGACTTCATCCGCCTTCTCCGCGGTGCCGTAGTGGTAGCGGGCGATGCCGAGGAAGTCGTGCAGGTCCTGTGGGCGCACGGTGAACTGTTTGCGCTTCTCGGAGGCCACCTGGCGCGCGATCTTCCGGCACACGGTGGCGATCTCGCGCTCCAGGTTGCGCACGCCGGCTTCGCGCGTGTAATGGCGAATGAGCTCCAGCAGCGTCTCGTCCGGCATGCGCAGGTTGCGTTTGCCTAACCCATGCTCCTTGAGCTGCTTCGGCAACAGGAACAACTGCGCGATGTGCCGCTTGTCGTCCTCGGTGTAGCCGGGGAACTCGATCACCTCCATGCGGTCGCGCAGGGCGTCGGGGATGGGGTCGAGCAGGTTGGCCGTGGTGATGAACATCACCTCGGAGAGGTCGAGCGGCACCTCCAGGTAGTGGTCGCTGAAGGCGAAGTTCTGCTCGGGGTCCAGCACTTCCAGCAGCGCCGCCGAGGGATCGCCGCGGAAATCCTGCCCGATCTTATCCACCTCGTCCATCATGAACACGGGGTTCTTCTTGCCCGCCGTTTTCATCCCCTGCACAATACGCCCGGGCAGCGCGCCGACGTAGGTGCGCCGGTGGCCGCGGATCTCGCCTTCATCGCGCACGCCGCCGAGGGAGATGCGCACGAACTCCCGCCCCAACGCGCGGGCGATGGAACGGCCAATGGAGGTTTTGCCCACGCCCGGCGGGCCGACGAAGCAGAGGATGGGCCCTTTCATCTTCGGATTCAACTTGCGCACGGCCAGGTATTCCAGGATGCGCTCCTTGGCCTTCGGCAGGCCCCAGTGGTCCGCGTTCAGCACGCTCTCCGCGGCATCCAGATCGAGGCGATCTTCGCTGCGCACATTCCACGGCATACCGAGCAGCCAGTCCAGGTAGGTGCGGGTGACGGTAACCTCCGGCGAGGTGGGCGGCATGCGCTCCAGGCGCTCCAGCTCTTTCGATGCCTTCTCGAAGACCGGCTCCGGCATCCCGGCCTGGCGGATCTTCTCGCGAAGCTCCTGCAGCTCCGAGGAGCGCTCGTCGCGCTCGCCCAGCTCCTCCTGGATCGCCTTCATTCGCTCGCGCAGGTAATATTCCTTCTGCGTATCTTCTAACTCGCGCTTCACCTTGGTATGGATGCGGCGCTCGATTTCCAGGATCTCGATCTCAGTGTTGAGATAGCCGGCGAGCAGTTCCAGCCGCACCAGGGCGGGGAAGGCTTCCAGGATATTCTGCCGCTGCTCCAGGGTGAGGCTCAGATAAGAGGCGATGAGATCGGCCAAGCGCCCCGGCTCGGTGATGTTGCGGACATTCTCCAGTGCCTCATTGGGAATGCGGTTCCCAACGTGGACACAGCGCTCGAAGAGTTCCAACACGCTGCGGATGAGCGCTTTTGCCTCCAGGTCGGCGGTTTCGATTTCCGGCACGACTTCGCCCAATACCTCGAAATAGGGCTCCTGGCGGGTGTATTCGAGTACCTTTACGCGCGCGATGCCTTCCACGGTGATGCGGATGGTGTCATCCGGCAGCCGCAGCAATTGCAGGCATTCGGCCACCGTGCCGACCGTATAAAGGTCGCCGCTGGTCGGGTCGGTCACACTGGCATCCCGCTGGGAGAGCAGCAGCAGATGGCGCTCCTTGCCCATGGCCGCCTCCAGCGCGGCGCGCGACATGGGCCGCCCCACGCTCAACGGTTGAATGATGTTGGGGTAAATCACCGTGTCGCGCATTGGCAACACGGGCAGCGTGTTCGGCACCCGCCGGATGCGCTCTACGGATTCGATAACTTGTAAACGTTCTTCCATACCTGCTCCACAACGAGACTTGTCAAAACACTATTGGGATTGGATTAGCTTCATTCGGTTGCAAGGGGGGTGATTCCTGCAAAGTGCCAGGGGCAGTGCGAAAATAGTCACTGTCCTCAAAATGAGTCACTGTGTGGAATAGGGCGGGAGCCCCGCGAGAGTCGTTATTGAGAAAAGGCAGCAGTGAGTGCAATCCCGCGCAGCACCAGGTATTCATCGACCAGCGCGACATTCTCCAGGTGGGGCTGCACCGCTGGTGCCCATCCCCCGGTCAGCACGACCGGGGCGTGTACGCCCACTTCCTCCCGCGTGGCGCGGATCATCGCCTGCAGACCGCCAATTTGCTGGTAAAAGAGCCCGTTGCGCAGGGCTTCGTCGGAAGAGCGTCCGACAGCATGCGCCGGTTCCTGCCATTCCGCGGGCCAGAGCAGGCTGGTGGCTTTCGCCAGCGCATCCGCGGCGGTGCCGATGCCGAGGGCAATCATTCCGCCGAGATAGGCGCGCGCTGCCGAGACCGCATCCACCACGGTGGCCGTGCCCATCAGTACGGGGATCACCGGGGCGCCGGTATGATCCGCCGCAGCGACTGCCGCCATCAGGCGATCCGGACCCAGCGTCTCAGGTGTGGCGTATGCGTTCGTGAGCGGGGTGGGGGACGCGCCGGTGATGATGATGAGGGGACAGGCGGTTTCCTGTGCCAGCCGCTGCCAGGAGGCGGTCAATTCCGGCACCACGGAACAGAGCGCCAGGTGAACTGGCGAGGGGAGCCGGGAGGCTGAAAAGACCATGGCACGGAGATCGTCAACCAGGGCCGTTTTATTGGTGGGTGCTGTCCACACCTGCTGCAGGGCGCCATCGCGGAAGAGCCCGAATTTCGTGCGGGAATTCCCCTGATCAATCGCCAGCAGTTGCACGCCGTACCTCTCTTCGTGCCGAGAAGAAGAATTGCGCGCCGCGGGCAGCGATCAACGAGCCGATATATCCCATCGCGATGAGCAGCAGGAAACGCAGCACCACGCGAACGACGATGGTGGTCGTCGGTGGGGACGTACCTGGACCGGTGATTTCCTTCAAGGGAAGGATGGTATCCGTGTTCTGGAACGCCTGATACGTCAGGGCGAAGGTCAATATCAGGATGGCAATGCCCACCAGGAATACAACCAGGCCGACGAAGCGTCCGGCCACTTGCTCTGAAGGCTCGCGATCGGTTGTGTCATTGAAACTCTCTACCATGGTAGTCCTTCCCTACTACGTCATACCCCGTAAATGCACAAAACACGCTAGATTCTTCCGCATCCGTTATCAATCGATGCGGAGCTCTTCAGCAAGTTGCGCCAAAAACTCCTGCATCAGGCGCAGTCGCCGGTCGGCGATTGCCCGCGCCTCGGGGGTATGCATCGTCGCCGGCAACTTCAACAGCTTGGTAAAGAAATGGTCGAGGGTATAGCGGTCATCATCCGGCGTGCGCTGCTGGGCAAAGGGGTCCGTGGGATGGTACAGCTCACGGTAGGGGCTCTCCGTGAACGTCCGCGCGATGCCGATGGCGCCCAGCGCATCCAGCCGATCGGCATCCTGGAGAATTTTCCCCTCCAGGCTGGCGGGAATGCGCCCGGCAGAAAAGCGATGATCGGCAATCGCCTCCTGCGCCAGCCGCACCTGCACGGGGGTGAAGCCTTCAGCCTGCAGGATTCCCTCGGCCAACCGAGCGGAGATGGTCGCGTGCGACACCCCTTCCGCACGTTCCAGCCCGCGCCCGATATCATGCAACCAGGCGGAAGCTTCAGCTACCGGGTGGTCGATTTCCGGATAATGCGCCATCAACTGCCGTGCATTCGCCACCACACGGAGGGTGTGGTCGAGCCGATGGCAGCCATTGGTGTCTGCCAGGTACCGTTCTGCGACTGCCCGCAGCCGGGCGCGTAATTCATCAGTCATCATTGTCATGGACAAGAGAATACCATATCTTTCCGCAGAAAGGCCAGCGCTTCCAAGGGTGATCAGTAATTCTAAAGTATTACTCGGTAGATCGGCCTTTTCCTTCCCATGGAAGGGAGCTTATGCGGCAGAATCGAAAAGTTATATACCATCGCATTCCCCGCCCTCCCGATTTTTCGGGAGGGGGAAGCTGATGCAACGATCACCGAAAGGATCTCTACCATGTCCGACCGCCTGGAAGTGCTCTTTACCATGCAGGAAGCATTGAATCGCCGTATCGGCGTGAACACGCAGGAGATGACTGATGAGGAACGGGTGCAGTGGGTATTGAACTACTGCCGCGCGATGAGCCAGGAAATCGCGGAGCTCACCGATAGCGTTCCCTGGAAATGGTGGGCAAAATACCAGAATTTCGATAAGCAGAATTGTTGCGTGGAAGTCGTGGACATGCTGCATTTCCTCATCTCCCTGGCTCAGGTGCTGGGCATGAGTGCCGAGGATGTCTTCCAGGCATATATGAAAAAGAACGAAGTGAACTTCCAGCGCCAGGAATCCGGGTATGCAGTCAAGGATGAGGCGGATAGCCGGCATATTTAATACGGGGCGTGTTCGACGCAGCCTACTCGGGTTACCTCAACCGATGCGTTCGCAGGATTGGTGTGGGAGTATGGGGCTGTAGGGGAATTGCAAACACTTCGGTTACTCCCACACCCCCACACTCTTTATCTCGGGATAGCCGTCTCCTCATCCAGATGCGCAGCGAATGAGGGGATGATTTCCGCCAGCGCATCGAGCACAGCGCGATCGTCATTGGTTTGGGCGATGGCGAGCAGGTTGTCGAGGGCAGCATCGAGCTGCACAGGGTCGATATACTGGGGACGCTCGACGACGAACATGCGGCCCAGCGAACGGGCGATCTGTTTTTCCGGGGCGAAGAACAGTTCCTCGGATAATTTCTCGCCTTCGCGGAGACCACAGAAAGCGATATCAATGTCCCGGTACGGTTCCAATCCGAACAGGCGGATGACATCTTCCGCCAGATCAACGATGCGCACCGGCTTGCCCATATCCAGTACGTACAGGTTCCCCGATTGCTTACTCGCCCCGGCCTGCAGCACGAGGGAGGCCGCCTCGGGGATGGTCATGAAGTAGCGCCGCACTTCCTGATGGGTCACCTGCAAGGTTCTCCCCTGCTTCACCTGCTCCTGGAAGAGTGGCAGCACGCTCCCGCGGCTGCCCAGCACATTGCCAAAGCGCACAATGATGAATTTGGTATGGCTGCGGTCTCGCTCCGCGCGCACCATCTCCTCGCACAGGAATTTCGTCGCCCCCATCACGTTGCTGGGATTTACCGCTTTATCGGTTGAGATCTGCACCATGCGCTCGATGCCGTGTTCGATGGCCGCCCGGATCACCATGCGGCCCCCACCAATGTTATTGCTCACTGCTTCTGCGGCGTTGCGTTCCATCATCGGCACATGTTTATGCGCCGCAGCATGGAAGAGCACCTGTGGACGATACTGGTCCATGATGTAGTGCAGGCGGTCGGCATCACGCACATCGCAGATGACCGAAACGATATCCGAGGCCAGTTTCGGAAAGTTGAACTTGAGCTCGTTTTCGATGCTGAAAATCGAATTTTCGCCGTGGCCCAGCAAAATGAGGCGCTCCGGCTGCAACCCGGCAATCTGCCGGCAGAGTTCTGAGCCGATCGATCCGCCCGCCCCGGTGACCAGCACACACGCCCCGGACAGGTAATGGCCCACCTCGGACAGGTTCAGGCACACCGGCGGACGATGGAGCAGGTCTTCCACCGAGACATTATGCACCCGCAGGCGCCCGCGGGAGGCTGATGGGTTCTCCAGCAATTTGCCGATCATCGGCACAACCCGCACCGCCACCTTGTGCCGGCAGCAGGCCAGCACATAATCCCGCAACTGCACGCCGTCATTTTCCGAAAAGGCGATGATAACTTCATCGACCAGATGCCGCCGCAGCAAATCAAAGAGCAGGTCCAATTCGCCCAGCACTTTGATCCCGCGCACGAAGCTGCCGTGGTGTTGGGGGTCATCGTCGAGAATGCCGATAACCTGGTATCGACCCGCACATTCGCGTGTGAGCGCCGCCAGCACTTCTACCACGCTTTGCCCGCTGCTCAGTACTACCGCATGTTTCGGTTCGCCGTCCCATGGTTGCCTGGGACGATCACACCGCCGTTTCTCGACGAAGGTAGCAATGGTGCGCAATACCATACGCAGGCCGCCGACAAGCAAGGTAGTCAACAAAAACGTGAGAATAATGATGGACCGCGGCTGGGGGACGCCATCAATATGCACCTGCAGGAAGACACCGGTGATGCTGGCCAGGATATTCGCCAGCAGCACGGACCAGAGCATCTCGACACCGGCGTACTGCCACTGGTAGCTATACAGGCGGAAGTAGTAGAAGATTAACAGTGAGGTCGTCAACACAATGGGAATGCTGATGGCATGCTGCTCGAGATATATGATGCGCAGTTGTTCGAATCGAAGTATGATGGCCAGTATGGTCGCCCCGAGAATGGCGCATGCGTCGTAAAGGGCCAGTGCGAGGCCCGCGGAAAAACCGGCAATCCGTGTTCGATAAATAGGCATCTTGATCATGCATTCCCTCCTGGACTCTTTCATTGTGGGCGCTGTTTATGATGAATGAGGCGGACGAAAGCCGGTCATTTTCCCGCGATGGCGATGGAAACCAACAGAAGACAACGGTACACGTCGGAAAACTCACCCATGCATTGGTATGCGCTTCCCGCACTCCTACCCCCTTTCCCCGGGAAAGGGGGTAGGAGTGCGGGAAGCAGTGCCCCTGTCTGTACTATTTCCAGACATGCGCTGCCGATATGCGCTTGTGCAGAGACAAGTCGATCAATGACTGATCCGGTGTGCGAAAACGGTGCGCGATCTGTGGGAATTTACCGTTATAGTGGGATGAGGATGGAGGGTCAAGGGTGGCACGAGAGATCCCGGTGAGCGGATGTCGTGCTTGCGCCCTGGACCAATGTACAAAGGAGGACGACCCATAATGTTGCGGTGTGAATATGCGTTACTGCTCCTGCTCCTGCTCTGCAGTTGTCAATTGGTGGTCGCGGCGGATAATGGTATAACCTACCGGTTGAAGGCGCAGGATCGGATCGCAGTGAACGTCATGCGCCATCAGGAACTCACCCAGACATATACGGTTCCGCCGGACGGTCTCATCGATTTTCCACGCACAGGAGGGATCAATGTTATCGGGAAAACAACGGTTGAATTGGCGGCGGAGATCAAAGCACAGCTCGATAAGGTGTTGCGGGAAGCCGAAGTGACGGTGACACTGGTTGACGCGCGTCCGCAGATTGCCTATGTACTGGGCGCGGTCATGCGTCCCGGTCCCTATACGGTGACCAATGGCATGCGCGTCACTGAACTGCTGGCTGCCGCCGGCGATTTATCCAATGATCGGGAAACGATGCTGGTCAGCGTGATCCGCACCAACCAGAGCATTCCGGTCGATCTGCCGGCAGCCATTGAGGGGACGAATCCCACGGCGAATCTCGCGATTCAGGAAGGGGATTTGCTCTGGGTGCAGCCCCCGCAGAAGATCACCGTGGTCGTCTCCGGGCAAGTGCGTACGCCCGGGGTGGTTAAAATAGCACAAAAAAGCACATTGCTCGATGCGCTGGCACAGGCGGGCGACTTGCTTGACCGGCCTGAACGGGTGCAAATCTCCCTGTTGCGCGGCAAAACCACCGCACTGCTGAAATGGGATGATAAGTCGACGAATCTGCAGGATGGCGATGTTATCCTGGTCGAGAAGGAGCAGGTGGCACGGGTGTATATCAATGGGCACGTGAAGGCTCCCGGGGCTTATGAACTGCCGACGGGCGCCGGCGTGTTGGAACTCATCGCACTCGCCGGCGGTGTCTTGACGAACCCCGCGCTCTCGCAGGTGACCATTGTGCGCAAGGATGGACGCACCGAATCGATCAACCTGGTGCCGGAGCTGGTCGAGGGGCACATCGAGAAGAATCCGAAACTGGCCTCGGGCGACCAGGTGATTATCCCGGAATCCACCAAACGTGTCTCGGTGCTGGGGTGGGTGAATCGCCCTGGCCCGATCCCCTTCAATGAGAGCAAACGGCTCACCGTGATCGATGCCATCAGCACCGCGGGCGGCGAGCAGAAGCGCGCGAAACTGGGACAGGTGATGGTGATTCGCACGCAGGATAACAAAGTACAGCGCTTGCCGGTCGATGTGAATGCCATTTTGAAGAAAGGCAAGCAGGAACTGAATATTCCGTTGCGGCCGGATGACATCGTCTATGTACCGGAAGTCGATCGGCCGGATTGGACCGGGGTGCTGAACAGCCTCTATCAAGTCGGATTGCTCGCCACACTGCATCTGTAAGGATCAGACAGTGACCTTCCCATCCATAATCCCGGTGTGGATGGGAAGGTTATGTCACACAATCGAATACCCAGGCGATACTATGGCATCACATCACGATATTGACTCGCCAGAGACGTATAGAAACGGAAGATGAAGATGAACACGATGGGCACGATGATGGCATAGTATAGAATGATCAACTTGCCTGGCAAGGTTTCGACTTGCGCATCCAGGGTGATCTGCAAGTACTCGGCCACTTTTCGCAATGATTCCGGCAGTGTGCCGGTCGACTCACCGGTTCTGATGATGTGCATGCTGTCCGGGGGAAAGATACGCACGGCTTCCAGCACATCGGCCAGGCTGGCGCCTTCGCCCAGTTGCGGCACTTCATAGCGTGCGCGATAGATGGTGCGGTAGTTGCCGCTGGCGCGCGCGGCGCTCAACACGCTCTCCATCGGGCCGACCCCGGCGTTCCACATGGCGGCCAGCACACGGGCAAAGCGGATGCGCATCATGCCGCTGATAATGGGCCCCAGCATCGGTATGCCGGTGATGACCGAGTTGATGAGGAAGGCGCCTGCACGAGTGCGTACGAAAATCCGCCAGAGGCGCAGGAAGACGAGAACGCCAACAATGATGCCCAACATCGTCAATCCCGCTCCCTCCAGCCGCGCCACCAGGGAGCGGCCATTGAGGTTGGTGACGCCGTTCACGATCAGGATGACCAGGAGAAAGACGACGACGGTGGCGATCATCGGCGGCAGGATGGTGGACACGCGGGCGCGCAGGCGCATCTCGGATTCCAGCGTATTGGCGATCTCATCGACCGCCTCCGGCAGCGAACCGCTGATTTCCGCCGCCCGGATGATGTTGACTTCCCATTCCGGAAAGAGATTCGTGTAGCGGGCCATCACCGAGGAAAACGGGATGCCATGGGAGACATTCTCCGACATATCTCGGACGACCGGGCGAAAGACCGCCGGGACGTTGGCTTCCATGAAGTGCAAGCTTTGCCCGATGCCGACGCCGGCATGCAATAATCCCTGCAATTGTCGGAAAAACTGCACACGCTGGCGAATGTTGGCACCGAACAAGGCGGAGGCGGCCAGGAAAGGACGCCGGGTGCGTAACTGCGGGGCCGCGAACTGTACATACAATTGCCGAGAACGCGCCATCGCCGCGCGCACATTGTTCTTTGGCTGCGCCTTCGGCTCCGGCTTCGGCTTTGGTTGTTCTTCGGTCGCGATCTCTTTCTGGCAGTTGTAACAAATGCGCTTCTTCGCGCTGTTTGCCGCCCCACAATGCGGGCAGGGGAGCATATTGTTCTCCCCTGCCACCGAGCGAGTGCCTCTTGCTTCCGTCTGTTCAGTCATTAACTTCACCTCACTGGGCGCGTTCTTTACCATCCTGATCAGGTGCAGGTCCAACCAATCATACGTCCGTCTGGGCTGCTATTGTGTGATACGGATGGTTCACGCAGCCGAATTCCTTTACGGGTGCATGGTAATCGCATCCTCTATGGGTGAGCGAGCGCTTGAGCTATCAATTCGAGCCTGAATGATCCAGAACCTTCTTCACCCAAGCTTATGATACATCATAAGCGGGAATCGAGCGAAGAAGGCTGACATGCCTTCAAATCATAAATACGCACAGCCAGGGAAAAAGTTGCAGATCCAGCGCATTGATGATGTATCGGGCACTCGCTTATCAGGCTGTCGTGTTATACGGCTGCCACGGCAAATTCGGGGCGTCCCACCGCCAGTGCGCGGACGCGGCATTCCAGGAACATGCTGCCCATCGTCGAGGCGCCGGTGTGATCGAAATGTTGCACTTCCGTATGGAAGTGGAAGCCTTCCACCTGCGCGGCGGCAATCCGCTCTTCGAGCAGCGCCAGCACATGCTCGCTCGTCCACTGCCTTGCCGATGTCAGATCGCTGAATTCCCGGCGCTCTGCGGGCGAATGGACCAGATAGCCTTCGTCACACGGGGTAACCGTGGCCTCGATGCTGAGGGTGAGCGTGCCGGTGATGGCCCCCACCGCGTTGGCAACCTCCGCATGCTCCGGAATGATCAGCGTTGCCCCCATTTTGTCGGCGGCATCCTGCGCCAGCGCTCCTGCCGGGGCGCCGATGGCGACCAGCGGATTGTCGAAATGGGCGGTGAGGGTCAATCCCTGGATATTGGTGCGGTCGGCCAGCATATCCAGCAACGCGCCATCTGCCGGTCCATGCGGAAAATCGGGCACGGGGCGATGATGGCGAATCAGGCGATGCATCAGGTGCAGGGTCATCCAGTAGGAGAAGGTGTCGAGGATGAATTCTGCCAGTTTCGGCACCGTCGCATTAGCGCGGTGGGCGAAGAGTTCCAATCCCCATTCCGCCGCCTCCCGGTTCCAGGCCGTGAACAGCCCCAGGTAGTGCAGCACATCGGTCGGGGTGAGCGTCGCACGCTGCAGGTAGCCGAGGGTCTCCAGGCGCGCCACCGGTACCAGCGAAGGCGCCATGGCGCCGATCCGTTCCGCGAGCACTTCGCGGGAGAGTGGGCCATCGCGTAACGCCGCCAATGTGCGCGTTTCCCGTTCGGTCAGGTCACTGCCCGACTGCTGTTTGACGCGCACGAAGAATTCCACCGGTTGGATGAGGTGCGATTGTTCCTCGCGTGTTTCCCACAGACGCCGCAGTTCGGGCAGCACATCGGGATACTGGTCGGCAAGGAAGGCGAGGGGAATGGCGCGGCGCGGGCCAATGAGCACGCGATGCTCGCGGGAGATGGCGATGACGCTGTCGCCACCCAATCCGACCGTCTCGATGTCCACGGCGCCCACATTCGTCGACCACTCGCCCACGCGGGCACCTTTATTGGCGACCACCGGTTGGCCGTCGATCATCAGTGCGATATCGCTGGTAGTGCCGCCGATATCGACCACCAATCCGTTCTGCAGGCCGGAGAGAAATTGTGCGCCACACACGCTGGCTGCCGGCCCGGAGAGGATGGTTTCCACCGGAGTCAGGCGCGCGAGTTTTTCGCTCATCAGCGTGCCATCCCCCCGCACCACCATCAGGGGGGAGTTGATGCCGGCACGATCAATTACCGATTTGACATCTTCGATCAACTCGGCAATGATCGGCAATAGGCGGGCATTGAGCAAGGCCGTAATAGTCCGCTTGATGGTATCCAACTGCATGCTCAGCTCATGGCCGCACACCACCGGCTTATCGGTCATCTCGCGGACAATTTGCCGGGCGCGGATCTCCTGCGCGGGGTTCATCACGCTCACCATACCGCTGATGGCAAACGCATCGACTTGCTCACGCTCGAGCAGGCTGGTAACGGCGGCGCGCAGCGCCGTCTCATCGAGCGGCACAATCTCGCGGCCGGTGATGTCCGTATGACCGGGCACTGCATATTTCGGTTGATGGCTGATCTTCGCCAGGTCATACTCATCGAAACCCAGGCAGAGCGCCCCGACCTTGCCGCCTTTGCCTTCCACAATCGCGTTAGTGGCGAGTGTGGTGCTCAGTGAAACCAACTGCACCTGTGTGACGAGGTCGGCAGGCAGCTTGCCCATTGCCGCGGCGACGCCGCGACTGAAATCGTCTTTTGTGGTCAATGCCTTCGCCTTCGCAAGTACGCGTTGTGAGGCGAATTCGACAATTACTGCATCGGTATAGGTGCCACCGGCATCAATTCCCAACCCTAATTCCACAACCATGCTCCTCTTTCTGCTGGTCGCCTATCCGCGTATCAATGCCTCGTGCTGTGTATGCGCGAAAAATGACACATGGCGTTGATGCTGACCCGGCGTATTCTCGCTGCACATAATAGCACAGTCGCAGCCCGGACGGGAGCAGGGAAGTGGTAAATCAGCTCTGCCTGATATCGCCATACTGGATGATCGCTCTACTTATATTTATCGCGAAAAACTGGTACAATACATGGCGACAATGGATGAGACACTCCGAGTTACGCTCGAAGGAGAATTAAGAATTGAACGAACACCACTTTCTCTTCACCTCGGAATCTGTGACCGAAGGCCATCCGGATAAGATTGCTGACCAGATTTCCGATGCGGTTTTAGATACGCTGCTCGCGCAGGACCCGATGTCACGCGTGGCCTGCGAAACGCTGGTGTCCGGGGTGCAGGTCGTGCTGGCCGGTGAGATCACCACGCACGGGACGATCGATGTTGAGCAAATTGCGCGCCGGACCATGGCTGAGATCGGCTATGATGCCCGCACCGGTTTTGATGCGATGACGGTGCCGGTGATGAATGTCGTGCAGCCGCAATCGCATGATATTGCCGTCGGCGTGGATACCGGAGGAGCTGGCGACCAGGGGATGATGTTCGGTTTCGCGTGCACCGAGACGCCGGAATTGATGCCCGCGCCGATGCAATATGCGCACCAGTTGGCCAAGCGGCTTGCCGCGGTACGCAAGGATGGCACGCTGCCCTATCTGCGTCCGGATGGTAAGACCCAGGTGACCGTGGCATATCGTGGCAATCGCCCGGTACATATCGATAAGGTGCTCATCTCCAGCCATCATGCGGAAGAGGCCACGCTGGCGCAGATTCGACAGGATCTGATGGATCACGTGGTAATTCCCGTCCTCAAGCCGGTCGGCATGCTCACCGAGCAGACGCAGTTTCTGGTCAATCCCACCGGGATCTTCACCATTGGCGGTCCCTGTGCCGACACCGGGTTGACCGGGCGGAAGATCATCGTCGATACCTACGGGGGCATGGCCCGCCATGGGGGCGGCGCCTTCTCCGGGAAAGATGCGACGAAGGTCGACCGGAGCGCCGCCTATATGCTGCGCTATGTCGCGAAGAATCTGGTGGCTGCCGGCATTGCAGAGCGCCTCGAAGTACAGATCGCCTATGCCATCGGCGAGGCGTGCCCGCTGGGCGTCTCCGTGCAGACGTTCGGTACCGGGAAGATCGCCGAAGAGGATATCCGGCACTTGATCTGTGAGTATTTCGACCTGACGCCGAAAGGGATCATCGAACAGTTGCAGTTGCGCCGGCCTCAGTTCCGCGGAACGGCGGCCTATGGCCACTTCGGTCGCACCGATCTGAATGTTCGCTGGGAAGACACGGACATGGCGGAAACCCTGGCGCGCGCCGTTGGCACCAAACCGGTCGCATTCGCCATAGCGTAATTTCGCGCATGGGATGTAGTAACTGACACACGAACCGGATGCCTGGCATCCGGTTCGTGCCGTAATTGCGTGGTAGTGATGAATACTGAACGTATCGAAGAGGGTCGTCCTATGTCTCGCACAGTGACACATGCCGTCGTGCTGGCGGCTGGTCGCGGCAAGCGCATGATGCCGCTCACGGCAAATTGTCCCAAGCCATTGTTGCCGGTCGCCGGTGTGCCATTGCTGGAGCGCATTCTCCGCGGTTTATCTGCCGGGGGCATCCGCGAAACGATCATCGTGCACGGGTACCTGGGGGAGATGATTGAGGCCTATTTCGGCGCCGGGGAGCGGGTGGGGATGCGCCTGCGCTATTGCCGGCAGGAGACGCCGGACGGCACCGGCGGCGCGTTGCGGCATCTCGATGCGCTCTGCGGCGACCACCCGTTCATGCTCCATTGGGGCGACATTTTGATTGACCCGAGTAATTACCCGCGCTTGCTCGCCGCCTATGCGGCGACGCCGGTTTCGCCGGTGTGCCTGCTCGGGCTCAACTGGATGGAAGACCCGGCCATCGGCGCGGCGGTCTACCAGGAGGCCGGGCGAATCGTGAAAATCATCGAGAAGCCCGCGCCGGGGACATCAACGACCCCCTGGAACAATGCCGGGGCGATGGTGCTCGACCCACGCATCTGGCCGTACATCCACCGACTCACACTGTCCTCACGCGGCGAATATGAATTCACTGAAGCGCTGCATCAGATGATCGCCAACGGCGACCCAGTGCTTCCGTTCGAACTAACCGGCCTGTGGAGCGATGTCGGCACCCCGGAAGTGCTGGAGAAGCTGAATGGAGACCCGGTAGTGCGGGGCTGGGATTCAGAAGAGTAACACACCCTGATGATCCGGCGCCGGCGGGCGGTTGCATAGACTCTGCAGCCGCGGGACGACGGAGAGCACGTCGACGGATTCTGCGCCGTGTTTGAGGAGCGACTGATAGCCGAGTTGCCAGCGGGGCTCATCCCAGGGGGTGGTGAGCACCGGGATGCCCAGCTTGCGCGCGTGAGCGGCTGCCGCAAGGGCGCCGCCGGGGATGCCGGTCTGCACCACCCACACGGCGCAGGCCAACTGGGCGATCCAGCGGTTGCGCGCCAGCAGTTGTTCTTTGCGGATCGGCTCGTTTGCCCCGAAAGGGGACACAAGCGCCCCACGCTGAGTGATCACCTCGGCGAGTGCCGTATGCTCAGCGGGATAAATCGGCACATTCAAGCCATGCCCGAGCACGGCGACCGTTTTGCCCCCGCCGGCCAGCGAGCCGCGATGGGCAGCGCCGTCGATCCCGAGCGCCAGCCCGCTGACGACCCCGATACCCATGCCGGCCAGCAGCTTTGCGGCGGCAAAGGCCGCTTCCGCCGCACCGGGCGATGGTGTCCGCGTGCCCACAATGGCCACCAGCAGGGAGGGAATCTCCCCGCGGATGTCAAGTTCTGCGCATCGGTGATGCATTTCAGGATATGCTTCGCTCACGAATATAAATGTTCGCCTCTGCTTGTTTATTTCCTCTTTCGATAATCTTGTTTTTTGTGTAAAATATCTGTCGAGCGAGCAAACGATTGCATATTGCCCCCCCCCCTCTCCCGCTGGGAGAGGGGCCAGGGGTGAGGGAGAACGGTCATATACCCTTGTGGGAGATCCCGGGAGGTGGAACTGATGTCTTACCTGCTTGTGGCAAGTGTCGAGCACTTGCGTGCGAAGTTGACCCAGGCGCGCCCGCCGTTAGACCGGTGGTGGCCGCACTTCCTCCAACTGGCCCGCCATCAATCCGAACTGTACCCGCTCTTCCCTTCGCTGGCCTACCTGGTGACCGGAGAGCGTGAGTATGCTGAACTGGCCAGGCAGCGTGTGCTCGCACAGGTCCGCGCCCTCCCGGCGGCAGAATATACCATCCATGTGCAATTTCACACCTGGTGCAACACCAATCCCATCGCGCGGATGGCGATCGGGTATGACTGGGTAGCCGACAGCGGCGTGTTTTCCGCCGATGAGCAGGCGGAAATTGCGGAACGCTTCATCGATTACGCCTACAAACACCCCTACCTGGTCGCGCACAGCCGCATGCCGGCGGCGGATAACCAGATTATGTCTATGGCGTTCGGGTGTGCGGTCATCGGGCATCTTTTCGGCATCCGCCGCGGCGCTGATGCGCGTGCTCGTGCACTGTTCAGCTATGGGGTGGGGCGCTTCCCCGAGTTTGCCGGCCTCAGTCAGCCCGGCGGCTACAGCGGAGAAGGCTCGACCTACATGGATCAGATCGTCATGCCGTCGGCGGCGCTGTGGGCCGCGTTCATGGAAGACGTGACCGGCGCGGATTACCTTGACCGGCAATATCCACCGAACCAGACGTGCCTGCGCGAAGCGCTGGAGATGGACGCCCGCATGATCAGCCCGGGCGGGTTGCAGCCGCCCTGGGACCATTATGGCTTCCAGCGCGCGATGAATAAATGCGGCATCGTCTATCTGGCACGGAAAACCGGCGAGTATCACTGGCTGGCGCTCATTCAGGCGCTGGGGCTGTGGGAAGAGGCCGATCACATCGCCTGGGGAACGGATGATAAGCTGTGGACGCTGCTCTGGTGGCCGGATGATGCCGTGATTCCCGCCGAGACAGATCCCTTCCCCGGCTGGGTGGTGCCGAATATCGCCGCGGCGCTGGATGCCGGCAGCCGGCAGTTGCGCTGGTTCCAATACTGGGATCGCAGCGCCGCCGATTATAATGTCGGTCGGCCGCAGGTAAACCCCAACGCCATCATCCTGGAAGCGTATGGCAGTCCGCTCTTGCTCGATGGTGCGCCGGCCAAGCACTGCCGGCAATTCGAATATCCCCTCGACAAGGTGGCGCCGTATATGACACCGGAAAAGATGGCCGCCACCCTGCAACTCTTTGCCGAGATCGGTAGCGCGCAAACGGTGGAAAGCTGGCTGCGCGGCTGGACATATGGCTGCATCGGCGGCTCCAACTCGATTATCGTCGATGATGAGCCCTGGTACTCGCCGCGTGAAGAGAAGGAAGGCACCGCCGTCGCCTTCGCGACAACCGCTCCGTTGAAGGCAATTACCAGCGAAGCTGCCGCCTATTACCAACCGCACTATGATGTCACCACCGCGCGCCGCACCTCTGTGCTGGTGCATGAGCAGTATGTGCTGACCCGCGATCGGCTGGCGGCAGAATCGGCGCATCGCTGGACGTGGCAGGTGTATACCCGCCCCGGCGTTCGACGGCTTGGCAACGGGTATCTGATCAATACCGCGGAAGAAGTCCGCTGTGATATCATGCCCGCCGCGCTCTATCAGTTTAGCGGACAGCAGGTACCCGGCTATATCCAGGCGCTGGAAGGCACGGCAGATCTGCTCCAGTTCCACCAGCAGGGGACGGAGGCGACCTTTGCCTTCGGCTTCTTCCCGATGTTGAAGATGCGCCCTATCGTAAACCTCTCTACCGGCTGGCAGGCCGGGGTGAGCAGTGAGCGGGACGGGAACTGGCAGCACCAGCGCCAGAGCGGCACACCGGTGGACTTCGCCGAAATGCCATATTTTGCGCCGGAGGCAGCGGTCACCGCCTGGCGCTGGGCCCAGTGCGTCATCACCCGCCCCCCGAGCGCCCGCGTCTATCTGCGCGTCGAGAAGGCGGTGAACAGCACCGGGCTCTGGGTGAACGGCACGGAGATCAGCCTGCCGCAGAGCAACGGCCCACACGATGTCGGCGACCGGCTGGTGCCGTTGGTGGTCGACATCACTCATGCCCTGCGCAACGGGGAGAACCTGCTGGTGCTGGCTGCGAAGCCTGTGCTCGGGAAAACGTTCGCCGGCAGCATCGCGCTGTACGAACCCATCGAATTGCCGCCGCCGCCACGGGTTGATGAGATTGCCCCCGGCTGTTTCCAGGTGACACAAAACAACCACCAGGAGATCGTGCTGGTCGATCACGACGGCTTGACAAGCGTGAAGGGGTGGGAGACGGATGCCTGGTGCGCGTTGCTGGACCCGCGCCAGGGAGCGGTGCTGAATGCCACGCATTGCACCGGTCCGGGGGTGGCATTCCATGGTACACCCGCGCAGCTTGCCTGGTCGCCGCAGACACTCCATTGCGGGGATTTAACGGGGGAGGCCGATCTCTGGTGTTCCTGGCTGGAGCACAGCGCGCATCTTACCTCCTCCGGCATCATTGATATCACCGCCACCGCCGGGGTCACCCTCAGTTGGAATGCGGATTTCGCCAAGCCGGTGGTGGTCAATGGTGTACCGGTGCAACCGCACTTCGATCCGCTCCGCAAGCAGTACGACATCACCATAGAAACCGGGGTGATGCCTGCCGGAGATGATATGCCATCTCGCTGGAACCGTGCGGTCGCGTTGGCCTGGCAACCCGGGCATGCCACGCGCGGGGTATTGGAAACCTTACTGCGCGACGAGTGCTGGCAGGTGCGCTGCGCGGCGGCGATGAGTCTGGGCATACGTACCGAGCATGCCGCAGTGCCCGCCCTGATCGCAGCGTTGCGGACCGATATGCAGAAGGATAACTATACTCCGGTCGCACACGACAGCGCCGGGATGCCCGACGACTTTCACAGCATCGCCCGGCAGGAGGCCATCGTGAAACGCTGGCGATTCATCATGTGCTGCGCCCTGGCGCTTGGTCGCATCGGCGACGCCAAGGCGGTGCCGGTGTTATGTGAGATTCTGGACCGGAAGATCGATTTTTATCCCGCGCTGGCCAACGCCGCATGGGCGCTGGGGAAGATCGGTGACCCGGCGGCCTTGCCCACGCTGCGCGCATACACCGGCTACTACGAGGTTAACACCCAGAGGCGGGCACAGGAAGCGATCATGTTGATCCAGCGTACCGCATCCATCCATGCATAACCGAATGAGTGGATTTTGCGCGAGGTCAGGCACGTCTATCAGCCGGATGCTATACCTGATGAGTTTCACTGCGGCTATTCCGGCTACAGACTTAATAATCGTTGATATATCAGCCCACTTGGTTCCATCTGAGACGGCTAGAATAAAGCAGCAATGAAAGTAATACACGCTTCAATAGTGAAGCTGTGTAAAACGCACAGATACTCTCATCGTGAAGGAGGAAATCAGTCGTTTCGCAGAGAACGTAAAAATTAGTGCTTTCAAGGTACGCAGGGGGCACACGGCAATCGGCAATCCTCCAGGATTAATCGAATTGCTGTTGCGCTATTGGCTACACCAGTGAAGGTTTCCCGGCGGTCGCGGAGGCGGCATTTTAGGGTGATGGAACGTGTCAGGCATTTATTATATATGCAATTATCTGTTCTGCTTGAGTCTAACACAAATACCCCCAAAGAATGCTGAAGCTACGGGTGAGCCGTCGGTGTGGCCGTGTTCGCAATCGCCTGCATGATGCATGGAAAATGTGTCATGGCGGTTACAGATGCATTGGGATTGCGGAAAACAGTGTTGTCACCCTTGAAAGAGCAACTTGGGCCGGTTTCATTCGCAATCGTTCCCAACCTGGATGATTCAGGTCATGCAGGTTAATGATATGTGAGGAGGCAATCTGCGTGCAAATCGGGCCATGCTTCTCGTTGTGCCACTCGTTGTACTGACGAGCAAGCCTGTAGGTGTTTGGGGTATACAAGTGATTATTTCTCAGCAATTCATGCCAGCTCAACTCACGCCGGGTTCAGCAGTGTCCGGCGTACACGGGGTTGAATGGTTGCTGCTGGCGGTAATTGTGCTGCTGGGGGGGGCGGTCGGTGTACTCCTGCATCGTCTCAATCAGCTCTCGACAGGCACCACAACTCCACTCACGCCCTCGCCTCCGACCGAGACGCCGACTGAATCGCCAACGGATGAACAGACGATGCCGGCATGCGACGAACTTCCGTCGGAGGAGGATGCACAACAGGTGACGGGGGCTGGCCCGATCCTCGCGCGCTTATCGGAACTGTGTCAGGATTTTACGCTGGCGACGCAAGAAGTGCGCTATTACAGTGGTACCCGGGAGGTACAACTGCAAAATTGGCAGCGGTTATGCACGGATATCCTGCGTCGCGTCTTACCTGTGCTGGAGAATATTGAGCCGTTTCTGCGGGATGAACACGAGGGTGTGGCGGAATTAGCGCAGTTGATGCACGGGCGACTGCTGACGGAATTGATGTCCATCGGTGTCCGCTTAATCACGCCCGAACCTGGCGAACCGTTTGATGCCATGTATCACCAGTTGCATCCCGATACGACCGGCTTGCCGCCCTATCAGGTAAAGCGGACGGCATCACCCGGTTTCATCTTTCGTCCACGAGTCACGGGTGCCGGCGACGTGGTGCTGAAACCGGCCGAGGTGGTGGCGGAAACGGTGGTTGTAGACATCCCGATCAGCGACATTGACGATAGACCAACCATTATTTTGCCACTACCGGGGGAGGCCGCTGACGAATCCAGCGAGGAACCGATGGAGGAAGTGCATCCACCGCTGGGGGGATATGATGTCCTGATCACCCCGTTATTCGTCGATGAGAGCGAGGGAAACGGTGAGCAGGCGCTGGTGGTGTTGGAAGACGAATCCACCCAGGATGTCGTGTTGCCGGTGATCGAAGATGAATCAGAACTGCTCTGGATGCATGATGAACTGGAGCAAACCCGTGTCTGGGATGTTGACCAGGATGAAGAGCATGTGCAATAAAGTATGCAACACGCCATCGCCAGGAGTGGGCATGCGGAAAATCGCCGGCATGGAGAGGATGCCGATGGGACAGGAAAGCTATCCGGCGCATTGTTAAGGATGAATTAATGTATACTGCAGGCTAGGACATTGACGTGCGAGGCATTTAGCAGTAATTTAATATTTCGACGTGTGTCGCCTGCGGAAAGCTGGAATACTATTTCGTGGCATTTCTGTTATTTGCTTGTACAGGTAAACGGAGTTGCGGAAATACTGAAGGTGCCACTTCATCAGGCCACTCGCTGGTGCTGTCTATACGTTTGCGTAAACAGCAATTACCAGGACAACGCCGGTAGCGAAATCGTGTAACATCGCGTCAGCCGTATCATATAGGCATGATTGCCGAGTAATTCCCGGGGAACCCGGATTCTGATATTTATATTCGCGCTTATTAGTTTAGCTGGAAATCTTCGACCACTTTGCGAGAAGCGGAAGGGGATGCATCATTCGAGAGCGCATGAGAAGGTAGCGAGGAGCTGCTTGTAATGGCTATTTTAGGAATAGATCTTGGGACATCAAACTCCGCTGCAGCAGTAGCAGTTGGTCGCGAAGCAGTGATGATTGAACCGGCGGAGGGCGCAACGGACGAGGGGATGGTTTTCCCCTCGTATATCGCGTTTGATGCCAGCGGCAGCGTTTCCTGTATCGGCATCATGGCGAAGCGGCAATTCCAGACAGCAGCAGACCTGGTGGTGCGCCATGCCAAGCGGCTTATCGGGCGCTCATACGATTATATCCGCAGAGAGATTGAACAGAATGCCGCAGGTCAAGGCCGGCGTTTTCTCGATGAGTTCAAGGAACGCGTTGAGCGCGGCATGACCGGCGATGTCAATATACGCGTTGGTAAAACGGAGATCTGCACCTACACCCCGCAGGAAATCGCCAAATTCATGCTGACGAAGATTCGCGATGATGCGGAACCGCAAGTCCGGCAACTGCTCGGGGTGGGCATCGATGGGGCGGTGATTACCGTACCCGCCGGTTTTGATGATGCCTCGCTGCGCGCCACACTCTGGGCCGGCGAGCAGGTCTTTGGCGTCGGAAAAGTCCGCCTGATCCCGGAGCCGCTCGCCGCAGCAATTGCCACCGGCGTACGGAAGGCCCAGGAGACCATCATGGTGGTCGACATGGGTGCCGGCACCACCGACATCGTCGTCGGCAACGTCATCCGCACGAATCAGGGATTCCAGTGGGCGCCGATCACTCAGGGCTGCGATGACGAGCTCGGTGGTCTGGACATGGATTACGCCATTCTCGAACACCTCATTCGTTCCGATCAAAAGGAACCGTATCTGCGCGATGTCTACCAGGCCCTGGATCAGCGGGGTCGTGGGCGGTTGATGGAAGCCATTGAACGCGCGAAGATCGCCATCTCCACCGCAGACAGCGGCCAGGTCAGCGTGGTGCTCGAAGCGCAGTTGAACGGCCAATCCATACGCAAACCGATCACCCAGACCATGGACGCCAATATCATCAAGACTATCGTGGGGTACAAAGGGAAGCGGTCGTTCGAAGATAGAGGATCGGTGGTTGAGCGGTGTCGGGCACTGGTGGAGAAATCGCTGCTCGAGCTGGCGGACGATGATCCGGAACGCATCGAAGAAGTGAAGCAAAGTATTGATCGTGTGCTGCTGGTCGGTGGCCCCATGCGCATGCGTTGCCTCTATGAAATGATGGGAGAAGTGTTCGCCGAAAAGCAGGAAGTGCTGACCGCGTTCGATCCGCTGAATCCCTTCCCGATGGAATGCGTGGGGAAAGGCGCTGCCCTGTACCAGGGCGATAAGGTACCGCTGCAGGTGCCGCACACGTTGAGCATCTTCGAGTGGGGAAGGGGGGGGCACCATACGATCCTCTCCCGCGGCACGCCGTATGAAGGGGAAGCCATTGCGACCACCGAGCTGGAAGTGGAAGAAGGGGCGACCTGGATTGACATTATCACCGAAAAAGAAAATGTCACGCTTCCGAATTTCCCGGTGCGCGAGCATGTGGTGAAGGTGGCGCGCAAAGGTACCCTGGAGATCACCCTGCGCTGGGATACGGCCGGATGCCGTGTGACGTTCAATGGCGCCGGACTCTCCCAGACGGAAATTCCGTCCATCAGCGACCAAACGACGCTGGCGGAAGACTTCGAACGGCAGTTCCGCAACCTGCTCTCTTCGGCACACAGCCTGCGCGAGTCGATCGCCGACCCGGAGCTGCGCCAAAAAATCCGCGACATGCTGCTCAATAACCTGAAGAAGAGCGCGCCGGGCGACCTGCAGGTGTTGCTCAGCCTCGACCCGACGCTGGCGATGGATGAGTGGAAGGTGAAAGGGCGCACGTTGCGCGAGATCGTGGATGAAGAGCTCGAGCGTGTGCTTGCGGTGCCGGAAGAGGAATTGAAGCGTTGTGACAGCCTGGATCCGGACTACCTGTCACGCCTGCAGGACGAAGAGATACGCCTCATCCTGTCGCGCGGCTATACCGAAGGGGCGAAAGACCGTGCGAAAGCGCGCGGGGTATCCGAACGAGCGTATGAAGTCACGCGCTTAATCCGTTCCATCTCCGGCGGGCGGGTCACCGTGGAAACGTTGCTGATGGTAACGAAAAATATGCTGGATATTGCCCGCAGCAAGAGGATTACCATCCCGTTCGTCGAAGAATTAAATAGCTTTTCCGATCAACTTTCAAAAGACCAACATAATCGTGTACTGATTGCCAATGTCTCCGTGCGTACTGCTGCGCTTGCAGACGTCTTACATGACCAGGGGATGATCAATCGCGACGCCTTGAAGCATGCCAAATGGGTCGCTGCACAGGTTGAGGCCTGAGATGAAATGGTGACGGAGCTGGAATGGAATCATGACAAACGAAGTTACAGTTAACCAGCAGTCCGGTAACTCCCCCAGGTTACAGAGTATTTGCGCCTATTCAAACACGTATATTGGAATCGTTTTTACGGCCATTGCCTGCATTCTCCTGTGCCGCAGCGGCAGCAATGAGGATTTATTCCTCGGGATCATGTGGCTGGTGGCGGCAATCCTGGTACTGTGGCTGGCCTGGGGATTGCTCGAAGGCAATGAGCAGTCCTGGAAGCTGTTCCAGGGGGCCGGGGCGGTATTGACCGGGGGCACCGGGATTGTCCTGGGCATTTATGGCGCACAGGATGCCTCGCGTTGGTCACCTGAGAGTGGGCTCGGACAGATCCTCCTCTGGCTTCTCGGAGGCGTGGTGCTCTTCATCTGGGCCATCGGTCAACTCTCCACGCGCCAGATCTTCAAGTCCCTGTGGCAAGTCGCTGCCGCCCCATTGGGGATAGCGGCCACCTGGTACGGGGTGCAGACCTATTTCCACCCCGCGCTCACCAATCATCAAATCCTTGCGTTCATCGCCGCGCTTCTCGCTGTGATCGTCTGCACGATGGTCTTTCGCCTGTTTGTCCGACCGGATTACCACGTCATCCTGGCCTCCATCATGGCGATGGATGATAAGATTGAAATCCCCCGGCATTTCCCAACCAAAGCCCACGAATTGCTGGCGCGCGGACACTTCTGCGAACTGTTTGAGTTACCCTGTACGACCCCCTGCCCGCTGACAACGAAAGTGGCGGCACAGTACCAGACGCTCAAATTGAAATACCAGGATTCCCCGCAAGTACTGGAGACGCTGGAGAAAGCCTACGCTGTGCTGATCACGCCCCGCTCACGTGAACTCTGCAGTCTCGCGCATGAGATTATGGATGGGAAAAAGAAAACACTCGGCAAACGGCGTTTTGAGACCGTCGAGATTATCCTCTGGGCAAAGCTCTGGGGCCGCATGCACGGGAAAGAATTCAAAGGCGATCCACAACGGATCAAGAGCGAAAAGCAGCGCCTGATGAAGGAATTTTAGCGTGCGTTCCTCCCGCAAGAACGAAAACGCGCGGGAACAGCGTACCTGCTCCCACGTGAATTCTCACTAATCACGCCATGACGATGTTGTGGCAGTTCCCCCACACGCAAACCGCAATGTCCGACTTCCACAGTAATGCTGCCTCCATCCAAGCGCCACAATGCACGTAGCATGCTTGAAGAGAAGGAGGAAGACGCATGAAAGCGCAGGAGATCATGACGGAGAATCCGATTTGCTGCACGCCGTCGGAGAGCATTCACAACGCGGCCAAATTGATGATGGATAACGATATCGGCGCCTTGCCCATCGTCGATGATACGCAGGGATTGCATCTGATCGGGATGCTCTCGGATCGCGATATCGTCTGCCGGGTGATGGCAAAGGATGGTATGGCCTGTGACCAGGCGACAGTGCAGGATGCCATGACGGCGGGCACTCTACTGTTTGTCCATCCAGATGCATCCGTCGATGATGTGATCGATCTCATGGAGCAGGGGCAAGTCCGACGAATCCCGGTGGTCGATGACAGCAATAAGGTGCTCGGTATTATCTCGACTGCCGATATTGCCCTGGAAGTTGATGAGCCGGATGAGATCGCCGAGGTATTCGAGGTGATTTCCGAACCGACCAATATTCCGCATGCCTGAAGGCGATGCTCAAGGCTGTTTCCCGCACCCCGTGTATACGCAGATCACGCGGTATACACGGGGTGCGGCGTTGTTCCTCTCTGTTGGCCGCTATGCACCGACATCGTTTTTGCCGGTGAAGCAGTTCTCCAGCACTGGCTGAATCGAGAGCACGCTGATTGGCATATGAGCCAGGTCCGCGGGAATGGGGACAGTATCCGTACAGTAGAGGCACTTGACAGGGAATGACCAGAGGCGTTGCCAAGCGGTGCCGGTGAACAGGCCGTGCGTGACGAAGATCATGATCTCCATGACGCCAAGCTGTCGCAATGCTTCACAGCAGGCGATCAGCGTACTGCCGGTATCCAGGATATCATCGATGATGATGGCCCGTTTGCCCACTTCGCCGTTGAGCGAGGAGCGGACGCCGTCCGGAGTGCGCTCCTTGTGGAAATGGGCAAGGGATTGGGTGTTGCCCAGGAGCCTCCGCACTGCCTCACACCGGTCTAACGCGCCTTCATCCGGCGCAACCAGCGTGGCATCGAGCAGGTCACGACGCCGGATTTCCTGGGCAAATACTGCTGCAGGCGACAACGAGACGACCGGCATCGGGAACAGGTCCATCGCCGCCTGGCTGTGGATATCCACGGTGATCACCTTGGCGATATGCGAGGCATGAAAGATCTCCCCGATCCAGGAGGCCGCCCGGCTTCTCCCCGGTTCAGGTTTATCCTGGCGCATATAGGCCAGGTACGGCAGCACGGCCGTGATCCCGGCTGCCCCTTTCTGTGCCAGCGTATGGCAGAGCAGAGACAGGGAGGTCAGATTGGTATCGGGCGGGGTAATGGTGCCGATTACGATGCAGGGATTGTTCGCAGCCGTGGTGCGCAAGTCAATGTATAATTCGCCATTCGCGAAACGCGCGACAGAGAAGTGGCCGATTTCCGTCCCCGGGATCTGCAGAAGACCGTTCTCGAAGCGTTGATAGGGCGAGAAGGCGAAGATGAGTATAGAGTCGAGTTGTTGCAGTTGCCGGATAACCTCTTCGTCGGACACTTGCGTGAAAACTTCGTAATACGCGCCCACCGCTCCCAGAAACAGTGCCGGCACTTCCAGGGCCACGACGGCATCGACCATCTGCTCCAACCGTTGGTTGGTTTCAGGCGGGATCACCGGGACTGCCACGATGATCTGTTTGGGATGTTGTGCTTTGATCTCGTCTATCGCGGCGAACATGGTCAGACCGGTGGCAATGCCATCATCAACGAGGATTGCCGTTTTACCCGTTGCGGAGATCGGTTGCCGATCATCAAGGTAACGTTTCCGTCGCCGTTGCGCTTCTTCCCGCCCGGCGGCGATGGCGCGCTCGAGCCATGCGGGGTCCATCGCGGCGCGTTCTTCCGGATTACATTCCAGGTATCCGCTCTCCGATACCGCGCAGACGGCATATTCCGGATTCATCGGGTGCCCAATTTTGCGCGCGACCACCAGGTCTAGTGGAGCATGCAAGGCTTTGGCCACTTCTGCGCCCAGCACCACACCCCCACGCGGCAACGCATAAACCACGACATCGCTACCCTTGTAGCGTTGCAGCGCCGCCGCGAGCAACTGCCCGGCCTCTTTCCGATTGACAAACCGCATCGCTTTTCCCCTGTAATTGCACTGCTGGTTCCATTATGTGGCCTGCTGCGTCGCCCGGCGGGAAGGATGCATGACAAATACCGCCTCGCTTCGCACAATCACACGCGTATGCGATTCGAATTTGACATAGGCACGAGATGGCTGTATGCTAACACAAGGGAATATCAGTTACCCCATAGACCGACATGGTCCCGCCTGGTTTGGTTCGTTCCTGGTTGTTCTGCATCCCGCTTGCCCAGATCACCGATTTCCATGGCCACATGTGAAGGATATCAATGAGTTTTACACAATTTTCGCTCCATCAGCGGCTGTTGAGCGCGTTGGAGAAGGCGAACTACACCACGCCGACACCGATTCAAACTGCGGCACTTCCCCTGGCGCTGGCCGGGAAGGACTTGATCGGCACCGCCCAGACCGGAACCGGGAAAACCGCCGTGTTCGTGCTCCCGCTGTTGCAGCGCTTGCATAACATACCAACTGAGAAGCGGCCCCCGCGGGCGCTGATCCTCACGCCGACCCGTGAGCTGGCTGAGCAGATCCATGACACCATTCGCCAATTGGGCTGTCACACGAATGTCCGCTCCGCCACGGTCTACGGTGGGGTGGGGATGACCCCGCAGGAACGGGCATTGCGCAACGGCACCGAAATTATCGTCGCCTGCCCGGGCCGCTTGCTGGATCATGTTGCCCGCGGCAATGTGGATTTCAGCCGGATTGAGTGTCTGGTGCTGGATGAGGCAGACCGCATGCTCGACATGGGGTTCCTCCCCTCTGTCAAACGTATCATCGGCATGCTGCCATCACCGCGCCAGACGATGTTGTTTTCCGCCACCTTCGCGCCGGAATTGAATGCCTTCGTGGATGCGACATTGCAGAACCCGCAGCGCGTCGGCGTCAGCCTGGCTGCGCCGGCGGAAACCGTGACGCACGTGCTATACCCGGTGCCCAAACACCTGAAGACGGCATTGCTCATTGAAGTCCTCAGTCAGTTGACCCGGGAATCCGTACTGATCTTCACACGGACGAAGCACCGTGCCAATCGGATTGCAGAACAATTGAGCCGTGCCGGGCATGCGACCGATGTGCTGCATTCGAATAAATCGCAAACTCACCGGCAGAAGGCGCTCGCGCAGTTTCGCAGCGGGGAAGTACAGGTGCTGGTTGCCACGGACATCGCGGCGCGCGGCATCGATGTCGCCTCCATCTCCCATGTGATCAATTATGACATTCCCGATTGTGCGGATACGTACATCCACCGCATTGGGCGCACCGGGCGAGCGGAGCGCAGTGGTGAGGCCCTGACCTTTGTCACCATGGAGGATGGCGCCACCTTGCAAGAAATCGAACGCGCGCTGGGCGAGCGCATTGCCACACGGATGGTGGACTCGTTCAATTATAAGCAGCCTGCGCCGAAAACCGATGAATTTCAGCGCCCGCCGTTGCCGCCACGCCGTCCGAGCGCCGCAGCTGATCGGCCTGTCCGTCAGGACGCGACAAGTATCTCGCAGAAGAAACAGCAGACCAAACCCTCGGTGCCGGTCGCTGCTTCTTCACGCCGACAGGGAGAGCGGCCTGCGCGAGCCTCTGCCTCGCGCGGAGTACCCACCGCCAAGCGCGCCTCCCGACGTGGCTAGCCTTGTTTAGTGCAAGTGAAAAAATACGGCCCATGATCAGCATGATCATGGGCCGTATTTTTTATGGCTGCCCGGGGACGATTCGAACGTCCAACCTTAGGATCCAAAGTCCTCTGCGCTGCCAATTGCGCCACCGGGCATCGTCTGACTGGATGCAACTAGTATAGCGAACTTCGCCATGAGCGTCAATTCAGCACGGCACACATACGCAATCTGCAAGGAATACCGTCTCTTTGCGAAATAACCGCGTAGCTTTTCTCGAATGGTGAAAATGCTCTCACTGCATGCAACTTTTTCCTGAGGAAGGTGTCTACCCTTGCAGCATACTCCTCCCATTGGTGGTAAAGCAAAGGGAGGAATGAGCCTTATGGCGAACCCTTGACACTATGTAAAGCTTACGGTACAGTACTTGCACGCCAAACGAGAGCGCAGACTTATGCTGCCGATCATGGTGAAGTAAGCTGTTTAATCCTCGCCAGGGAAAGGCGACCAGGGCGTCGAAATTATACCGCCATGAGATTAGTAGTTTATGCATCGGTAATTCGTCTGGTGCGTATCGAGCCCTTCCGATGCCCGATCAAGACTTCTGCAAAGGTGTAAGCCATTGTCCATCTCAAGCGTACCAAAGCTAGAAGCCGCCCCGCGCGCCCAACAACAAGCGCAGCAACGGGGCTTCACATTACGTTCTTTTATGGTGACCATATTTGCCCTATTGCTGATGGGCATGTGGATCGAGTATCAAGAATGCTATCTCACGTCCAGTAACCCGATAGCAGAGAACTCGCCTCCGAATGCGGCAATCTGTGTCATCTTAGTGCTCTTATTCATCAGCCTGATCCTCTACCGATTGCGTCGTCCACTCGGGCTGGTCACCGCGGAACTCGTGGTGATCTATACCGCGCTGCTGGTAGCGGCCCCGCTGATGACCCAGGGGATGTGGCACCGGATGTTCGGGTTGTTGGCCGGGTTCGCCCACCACCAGGACTTTAAATCACTGAACAGCATGCCGGATATGCTCTGGCCGCATGGGCAGAACCTGATTAAGAACAAGCGGTTTGAACTGGGGGAAGGCGGTCTCGAAGGTTTCAAATACCTCACTGCGGATAATAAACCTCCGCAACAGGTCACGGTCACCGACTGGAATGGCAAACTGGTCTTCCCGGAAGAAGAAACTAAACGACTCAAAGATATTGAAGAGAAGCTCTATCAGGAAGATAATACCAAGAAATATGTGAAGAAGCCGATCCCGGCGATTACCGGCAAACAAGTGAAAGTGCTGGAATTAAAAGCCGGTGACGTCGCAACCGCGCGATCGGTCCTTTTTATCACCCTGAATCGGAAAGATGCTAAAGGCAATGATCAGGTGGTGCCCGGCGAACCGTTCTTATTCTCCATGCTGGTCCGCGCCGAGGGTTTGCAATCGACCTCCTCCTATTTCGTCAATACCCGCGCCGATAACAATCGGCCGATCTCCATCTACACGAGCAGTGCCGTCACGACGCCCACCTTCGCCAGTCCCGGCATGTTCCAGCGTGTCGGTGTTTGTCCGGTCATCATCCCCAAGAATCTCAAAGATACCTTCACCTTAGAGATTGGCATCAGCGGTCCCGGAAGGATCCTGTTATACGATTTGCAGTTTTTCAACGTGCAGGCAATCGAGTCGGCCTATACCGGGCGGAAAGTTGCCAGTGACACCGACGTAAAAGCTTTGCAAGACAACAATGAGTATGATTGCACGGTGAGCAAGCCGAAGAACATGTTCTCGCTCGACGGCTTGAGTTACCTGGTGCATGGGTTCATCCCATTGGGCCAATGGCTGATGCCGGCGCTGGCGTGGCTGATGTTAATCGGCGCGCTGTTCCTCGGCTTCTTCGGCTTCAATGTGCTGATGCGGAAGCAATGGGTGGATAACGAGCGCTTCACCTTCCCGATGAATATCTTCCCGCGCCAACTCTTCGGCAAGGAGGAAGACGATAACGGGGTGCTGCATGGCATCTTCCAGAATAAGATCATGTGGATCGGCTTCGCCATCACCATGCCATTGGTTCTGTTGAAAGGCGTCAACCACTACTTCCCCTCTGTGCCCGCTCCGGTGTGGACGAACCTCTGGGGCGTGCGCCTGGATACTTACTTCACCGACCCCAATATCAAAGCGCTGTTCCAGAACTGCCAGCTCGACCTGGTCTTTTCACTGCTGGCCATCATGCTGCTGGTGGAGACGGACATCCTCTTCTCCATGTGGTCATGCTTCCTGCTCTTCCAGTTTCTGTATATGTTCGGCAAGATGTTCAATTTCAACCGTTTTGTCGGCTATCCCTGGGAGTTCCAGCAGGCCATCGGCTCGTTCATCGCCTTCGCAATCCTGGCGATCTACTCTGGTCGCCGGCACTTGGTGAAAGTGTTCCAGCATATTCTGGGGCATAAGACCGGATTGGATGATTCGCAGGAAGTGGTTTCATATCGCTCTGCCGTGCTGTTTATCGCGCTCTCGGTGGTGATGATCTTCATCTGGGGCGCCTGGACGCATATGGGCCCCTGGGTGAGTCTGCTCTTCTTCGGGTGGATGCTCGTCTGCGGCTTCACCGCCAGTAAGATCCGCGCCGAAGCAGGGATGGCCTATGGCTACTGGATGCCGTACATGGGGATGCTCTTCGTCTCGGCGATGGGCGGTTTCGTCATCTTCGGCACCACCGGCATGCTGGTCTCCTCGCTGGCGAGCGGCTTTATGTGCGTCTCCTGCTTCCTCTTCATTGCTCCGGTCCAGGTGGAGATGATGGAGTTGGGACGCTTCTTCAAAGTGCGCCCGCGCGATATCGGCTATGGCCTCTTCCTCGGCTTGATTGGTGGCCTCTTCATCGGCGGATTTGTCCTCCTGTGCTGGGCATACGGCTTCGGCAGCGACAACCTGCCGTACTCCTGGCCGTATGAGCAATACTGGTACTTTGGTAGCTTCACCGGCGGTGAAATCGGCATGGACCGCGCACTGGCCAACGGCCACCTGGTGACCGGAGAAAATGCGCCGCTCAACTTCATCACCAATGTCAATGCTAAGGGAATCGGAATCGGGTTCCTCGTTACGTTTATCCTGGCCGCCTTGCGCAGCCTGTTCATGTGGTTCCCGATCCATCCGCTCGGGTATGTGTTGGCCACCAGCTTCTTCGGTCGGGTGTTATGGCTCACCGCCTTGATTGCCTGGCTGGGGCGCGTCATCGTGCTCCGTATCGGGGGTGCTCACTCCATCCGCAAAGGCCTGGTGCCCTTCTGTGTCGGCATGCTTATTGCCTGTATCGTGTCGATCATTTTCTTCGACATAATTAATATCGTTCTCGCCACGCATGGGAATGCGAACGCTTATAGTGATTGGCCATGATGAAAGACAACTACACCAACCCAATAAGTCAGTGGATCGTTGCTGCGCTCTTCTTCATTCTGACGCTGACAGCGTTGTATTTCTTCGTCTTCGCTGCGACGCCGAAAGAATTGCGGAAACCGACCGTCAAGTTTGCGGGTGGCTATAAAGAAGATACGCTGCTCAGTGCGCTCAACGAGAATAATCTGAAAGCCAGCCTGGCGCAGATTAAAACCGCGAGCCTGGATCCGAAAACCGGGATGCTCAGCCGGGTGTCCGGTACTGCCGGATGCGCCAATACGGAAGCATTGGTCACCCATACCTTCCAGGACGCCGGCATGACGGTTTCGACACAGCGTTTTTCGGTGGTTGTTCCGGTCACCGAGTATTGTGAGGTGCTCGATGAGAAGTCACAACCGCTGCCCGGTGTGAAACTGCTGCCGTTTGAGCCGGCCGGTTTACTACCTACGGCGTTACCGGCAGCGGGGGTCGCCGGCGATCTGATTTCACTGCAGACCACCACCCCGCTCGACATGGTGAAGATTCCGGTCGAGGGGAGCATCGTGCTGGTGAACGGCCTGACGACGCCTGCCGACTGGACCACGCTGGCGGCGATGGGCGCGCGCGCGGTGATGGTGAAGGAAGATCCGGCTGCCACGCAAGCTGTCGATGCCCCGGCAAAATGGGATTCGGTCGCCACCCCGTACGACATTAAATATCCACGCTTCTACGTGACTGGCCCCATCGAACAGTATGCCCATAAAAAATTGCGCATTCGGTGCAAGGTAAGCTGGAAGACGAAAGAAGCGCATAATATTATCGGGGTACTGCCCGGACAGCATGCTGACGGGGAGAACAGCACAAAGGAAGCATTGGTGCTGACCAGTTACTACGATAGCTGGTCGATGGTGCCGGACCTGGCGCCGGGCGGCGAGCAGGCGATGCCGCTTGCCGTGATGCTCAACATGGCGAAAGCGATGGCGTCATACAAGGGACAGATGAAGCGTGATGTGGTCTTCATTGCCATGGGGGGGCATTGCCAGGCGATTGAGGGCGTCAGTCATTTGCTGGAAGCGATTGACCAGGCGAAACCTAAAGCCGAAGGCGATGCCGTTTGGCAAAAACGCATTGACGAACACCAGCATAAGCTCGAATATATCAAGTACGCACGTGAGATTCTCCAGAGTGAAGACCCCTGGAAAACCTCGGAGAACTCGGCGTATGCCAATACCTGGAACACCACGCATGATAAGGATTTCCGCCAGTGGTTCGAGCGATGTTTTGCGGTCGTGGCTGGCGAGGTCAACCTGCAACGGAAAGAGGAGTACCTGATCGCACGCGTCGCCTGGATTCGCGGTGGACGACACACCTTCCGCCCCGAATATGAATCCATGCAACTCACTGCCGAACAGCGTTCCGACCCGAAGTACCGCGACCCGCTGATGCAGGCGTATTTAGACGCGAAGAAACTGGAGACGCAGGCAGGTGACCAGGTGTCCGTGCCGTTCTGGACAATCGCGCATCAATTGTATATCGCCTCGGATAACCAGTCCGATAATTTCAAGGTCTGGAAATACCGGGAGATGATGACCGATTACCTGAACCGGCTGGAAGCATATCATAGCGCACAACGAGATATCTGCCAGGACAGCTTGAACGTCCGCCGTCTCTTCGCCGGCTATGATACAACAATGACGCTGAATATCGAGACTTATTCCGGCGGAGCAACGGCGCAGAAGGACTTGGCCATTCTCGTTGGCCGTGGGAGTCCGGGAACCGTGGTAGAACCGCAGAGCACGGACCTGCGCACTGCCATGCTGGAGAACACGCCGGTTGTCGGGACCGATCCGATCTTCAAAGTCAGTAGTTGGGGCACACGCGATTTTACCGGTGCCCAAGCTGATTTACCGAACGTCTTTCCTGGCGGGGCACGCCTGGAATCCGGCGCCTGGTTCCTCCGCGCCCATGTGGCGTTTACCATTGCCAACCGCTCGTATAATCCCATCAAGTTGGGCACACCGGCAGATACGTTCGAGAGCTTACAGACCAAGGTCGTCGGCGACCAATTACCGGTGATCGGGAAAACGCTCTTGCAAATCGCGTTCGGGAATATCAAGTTCAAAACGATGGGTTTGAATTCCTACTATGTCGGGGACATGGCGCGCGATTGCTACGGCACCGTGTATACCACAGCCAGTTCTTCGTCCGTTGTACCGAATCATCCGGTTGGTATCAATACATTTGTACACGTTCACCAGTTGAATGGCTCTGATGTGCTGGCTTCTCCCCGAATGGTCGATGTGCGCGGTATGCAGGCGTATCCCATCTGGCAAGCAAATCCCTACGGCGAATATGAGCATCATATCACGTTCAACCTGGGGAACTGGGTACCGATCTTCATTGATGCCGCACGCTTTAATGATGATGGTACGCTGGCCTATTACGATGATACCTCTTCCAGTAGCCAGACCATCTTCGCGTCGCAAAATGTGCAGGCGGGTGATATCCTGTATGGGCAATCGAAAGCGGAGAATGTCGCTGTATTCCGCGGGACCATGGTGGAATGTTATCAGCGCGTCAATCCGAAAACGTTGAATGCCTTTGCCAAGTTCGACTTCATGTCCTATCCCGGTTTTGATGAACCGACCAAGAATCACATCGATAACAATCCGAAATCGCCGGCGGCGACGGCCTTCCTAGAACCGGATAGCACCTTTGCCATCGCCTTGCTCGACGGCAGTGCGCAAAACCCCGACATCCAGACTTATCGGGCCTTCATGCTCAATGTCGCACGTCCGCCGTTTACCCAGCAGATCACACAGGAGCCGGCTCCGGATCATTCCCGTACAATCGAAGTTCGCCATTACAATTGGAACGAACCGATCACGAAGGATGAGCCTGAATTATATGGCCAGGGTTACCTTGCCGCTGACGTATCCGACCCGGATCCCGATAACAAATATGTGCATTTGACGATGCCGTATTTCGATGCCGCCGCTACCATGCTGCGCACGAACGAGAAGCGGCTGACTTTGCAGAATCAGTACCATATGGCTGATGACCAGATGAATAGCTCGCATGAAAATGCGAAAGAACTGCTCTACAGCGCCTGGCAGTCGCGCAATCAAGGCGACACCATGTCCGCGATGAACGATTCGGGCCGCAGTCTGGCGTATGCCATCAATAACCATCCAGTCATCCGCGATAAAATCTCCAACGCCGTACTCGGTATCCTCTGGTACTTGATGCTGCTGGTGCCGTTTGTCTTCTTCTTTGAGAAGTTGATGTTCGGGTTCACCGACATTCGCAAGCAGTTGCTGGCGCATGGAGTCGTGTTTATCACCGTCTTCTTTATGCTGCAGGCGTTCCATCCTGCATTTAAGATGGTGCGCTCATCACTGATGATTTTGCTCGGGTTCCTGATCTTCCTGCTCTCCGTGGTCGTGACCTTGATGGTGACCGGCCGGTTCCAGTCGACGATCAAATCCCTGCGGCGCAAGGAAGGGTATGTCGAGGGGGCGGATGTCAACCGGTCAGGCGTTATCGGGACGGCATTTATGCTGGGCCTGAACAACATGCGCCGGCGGAAAGTGCGCACCGGTCTCACCTGTGTCACCCTCACGCTGATCACCTTCGTGATGATCTGCTTCACCTCTGTCACCACCAGCATGCAGAATAAGGAATCAATGACGGGGCGGTCGATAGCCAACGGCATTCTGCGCCGCGACCCGAACTTCATCGCTTTGACTGACAATGAGTTGAACAACATCAAGCAAATCTACGGGTTGAAATATCCCGTGGCGGTCACGGCGTGGGTGACAGGGGTGTTGAATCCGTTCATCCCGTTGAAAAACCCGGAATTTGCCGTCAGCTACACTAAGCGCGCCGGAGTTCCGCCCAAGAGCGCGAAAGTCTTCTCGGCCATGACGATGTCCTGGAATGAACCGTTGTTCTCTGGCCTTGACAAATACCTGCTGACGAAGAAGGGTTGGTTCCCGCATCCGCCTGAGACACCACAGGAAACGGCTGAAGCAACGAAAAAGGGACTGAAACTCCCGTTGCCGGATTATATCATCCTGCCGAAAGCCGTCGCCGATAGCGTTGAGTTGACGGAAGCGGAAGTGAATACCGGCCATCCGACGATCACCCTGGGGGCCACGCAATATGAAGTCTGGGGGATCATCGATGAGGGGAAACTCAAACAGCATGTCGGCATGGATGGGCAATCGATCCTCCCCTATGACTTGAATACGGTACAGAGCGTCGCGGCCAGCTCGGACGGCAAATCGTTCGTAGTGCCCTCGACCATCGGGCGTATGCCTGCCGAAAAAGTGGTCATCACCAGTAAGGCGCCAGCCTTTGATGCGAATACACAGCAGAACATCAATGTGTCGTGTTCGATCCTCTTCCCATCGACCGCATATCGCTTGCGCTCTGATCAGCCGGAATTGCCGGCGGTCACCTACAAGGAACAGCGCAAACTGGTGGATGAGTATCTCGAACGCATCGGTATCGGCGCGTACTACTCGGTCGCCGGCGTCTCGTACTACGGCATTGTCGACCGCACGAAATCCGTCACCGGTCTGGTAGAGCTGTTGATCCCGTTGCTCATCGCCGCGCTCACGGTCTTCAATACCATGCGCAGTTCCGTCTATGAGCGCAAGGACGATATCTATGTATACAATGCGGTTGGCATTGCCCCGAACCACATCTTCTTCATGTTCATGGCCGAGGCCTGTGTTTACGCGGTGATCGGTGCGATGGCTGGATATCTCCTCAGTCAGATATCCATGACTATCCTCACTACTACGCCGCTGGCGCCATATGTCAAAGGCCTGAATATGGACTACAGCTCCATCGAGACGATCTACGCCTCACTGGCAATTGTCGCCTCCGTGTTGCTGTCGACGCTGGTGCCTGCACGCACCGCCTCGCGGTTGGCCTTGCCGACAGATGAGGCGAGTTGGACCGTACCCAAGCCGGATGGCGACATCATGCACTTCAACTTGCCGTTTACCTTCGGGGCGCATGATCGTGTTGCCGTCATCAGTTACTTCTACCGCTGGCTCGATGCGAACGGAGAGGGGAGCTCGGGGCCGTTCTATTGTGCACCGCCGAAAGTGCTGGTCGATAATGGTGAAACGGAGAAAAACGGGGGTGTCGTCCCCGCGATCGAGACGACCGTCTGGCTCAAACCCTACGACCTTGGGGTATCCCAGCGCCTCCATATCGCGCTGCCCACTGATCCGGAGACCGGTGAGTTTATCGCGAGTATCACCATTGAACGCCTGAGCGGCACGATGTCGGCATGGAACCGCGCGGTGATGCCGTTCCTCGGGTCGCTGCGCAAGCAATTCCTGAATTGGCGCGCGGTCAGCAATTCTGAACGAGCCGAGATGTTTGAAGAAGCCAGAACGTTATTTACTACCATGACCAACCAGGATCGGGAGACAGCGAATGTCTGAAAATACTACCAGGACCAAGACCAGCGCCGCTGCCGTAACGACGGAACAGACCGCGAAAAAAGGGCGTGATCAAGAGCTCGAACTCTACCGCTCCCTCTTGGAACCGGCGAAAAAGTTCCAGAACGGGTTCACCTGGACCGCCGTCGCCGGAGCTTTCTTCTGCGGGCTGCTGATGATGCCGGGCGCAATTTATTTGAGCTTGATGACCGGCGGTGTGATCAATGCCAGCTGGGTGACACTGATTATCTTTTCCGAAGTCAGCCGCCGCGCGATGAAGGCGCTCAATACCCAGGAATTAGTGGTATTGCTCTATGTGGCCGGCGCCATGTCGCTGGGAGGTCCGTTCATGGACCTTATCTTCCGGCAATACCTGACGGCGAATTCCGACGCGGTGCGTGACACCGGCCTGGTCGGGCAATTCCCCTCCTGGTACGTGCCCCTGCCGACCAGCGACGCGATTCTTCATCGCAATCTGTTCGACGCCGCTTGGCTCGTGCCGATCCTGCTGATCATTCTCATGGCCTACCTGGGCCGTGTCAGCGGCTATACGCTGGGTTATTTCCTCTTCCGCTTGACTTCGGACGTGGAGAAACTTCCGTTCCCCCTGGCGCCCGTCGGCGCGCAAGGCACTATGGCGTTGGCGGAATCGGGCGAGAAGTCTGTGTCGCAAAAATGGCGCATCTTCTCCACCGGCGCCATCATCGGGTTGATCTTTGCAGCCGTCTATATCGGGATCCCCCTGGTGTCCGGGACGTTTTTAGCCAAGCCTATTCAGATTATCCCGCTGCCATGGTACGACTCTACCACGGCCACAGAAAGTATCTTGCCGGCAACGCCAACCGGGATGACCATGGACCTTGGCCTGGTATTCATGGGGATGATCATGCCCTTCTGGGCCGTGATCGGGTCCGCGGTCGCCGTTCTGCTGAATCTCATCCTGAACCCGATCCTGCATAATATGCATGTGCTGACCCGCTGGCATCCGGGGATGGACGCCGTGCAAACGACCTTCCAGAATTCCATCGACTTCTGGTTGAGCTTCACCATCGGCGCTGCGGCCGGCATTATGGTCGTTTCACTGTACACGACCGTCCGTGATATCGTCCGCATGACGAAAAAGGCGCGCCAGGAGCGGCAAGGGACGAAAAGCGATACGGCACGGCGAGAGAATCTCTGGGAAGTGCCGGCAGGCCGCGGTGACTTTTCCCCCTGGCTGGCACTCGGGATTTACTTTGCGTGTTCCGTCGTCATTGTGATCGTGTGTAACCGATTGGTGCCGAATTTCCCCATCCCGTTCCTGCTGTTCTTCACCTTCCTGTATACGCCGTTGATCTCCTACATCAACGCCAAGCTCATCGGTATCTGCGGACAATCCGTGCAGGTGCCCCTCATTCGCGAGGGCGCCATCATCCTCTCAGGCACCACCGGTGTCAACGCCTGGCTGGCGCCGATCCCGGTAGTCGACCATGGCATGCAGGCGCAGAACTTCCGCATCACCGAGTTGACCGGAACGAACTTCTGGTCCTACGTGAAGGCTGACCTGCTCATCGTGCCGCTCGGCTTAATCCTGAGCTTCCTCTTCTGGGCATTCATCTGGCATGCCAGCCCTATCCCGTCGGAGAACTTCCCCTGGGCGCAAAAGATGTGGGACTTGCAAGCGAAGCAAACCGTGCTGTATTGGACCGCCACACTGAGTAAAGGCAGTCACAGTTCGCTGTTCTACCAGGCGATGCATCCGCAAGTCATATACGGAGCCTTCGGTTTCACGGTGATTGCGTTCTTCTTGCTGCAAGGCGTCGGCATACCGACGATGACGATTTACGGCTTCCTGCAAGGCATCAGCGGCGGCATGCCCCATCAATTCATTCCGATTATCATCGGAGGGCTGATCGGGAAGTTTTATTTACAGAAGCGTTTCGGTCAAGTGCCGTTCCTGCAGATGATGCCCGTGTTGGCGGCCGGCTATGGCACCGGTTTTGGGCTGGTCGGCCTCATCGGGGTGGCGATTACGTTGATCAAGAATGCGATATCCGCCGCGCCATTCTGACGCCGGCACACTCGTGGAGTAGATCTTGATGGAAACTATTGGGAAACAAGTACGATTGCCGATAAATACGGCTTTTCAGATTGCCATGCAAGGCATCAAAATCCGCCTGGGACGCGCGGTGGTGACCATCTCCGGCGTGGTGCTGGGCATCGCCTTTCTGATGAGCATTCTCACCGGCAACCTGATCACACGCGCCGTGGCGAAGGAACAGGAATTCCAGCAAAAGCTGAAGGTGATGAACGATGCCGTCACCAGTAGCGTGGGCACACTGCAAGGCAAGCAAGTGGGTATCGCCATACTCGGCAACACCAATGATGCGATGCAGCAACGTGTCGAACAGGCCTTCCTGCGCAAAATTGCTGGAGATGTCGCAAGTAGCAGTGGTGCGGAAAAGACCGTCGTTCATGCGTATCACCTTGGCAGCACCGGTATCACTATCCCCGGCAGTACCGAGGTAACGGATCTGGCCACACTGGGCCAGGGATGTGATCTGGTGATCCTGCTGGGTGACGATAAGAACTGTGTGACACCGTATGCCGATCTTACCCGTGGCATGAAGCAGCTTGCGGTCCTCGATACCCAGACCGCACGCACTTTCGCGGGCAAAGCAACCAGCAATACCGAGCGCGACTTGTTCTTTGGTGAAGCCGCAGATGAACAGCGGCTGCAAGCCATGGAAACAGCGAAGAGCAACGCGGCACGCACCCATTGGATCGTGCTCATTTCACTGCTGGTCACTGTCATCGGCATTGCCAATGCGTTGCTGATGTCCGTGACGGAACGCTTCAAAGAGATCGGCACGATGAAATGCCTGGGGGCGCTGTCCGGGTTTATTCGCCAGCTCTTTTTGATAGAGAGCCTCTTTATCGGACTAGTCGGCTCATTGCTGGGTATCATCATTGGGATACTCTTCCCAGCGATCGCGTATACGATCTCATACGGGATGCTCTCGTCGAATTTGGGCTATGGGGCAACATTGGTGTTCAGTGCATTCGATTATCAACTCGTTATTTTCAGTCTGGAGTGCCTGGGTGCCGGTTGTCTCTTGTCGGTGATCGCCGCCATCTATCCTGCCACGATTGCGGCGCGGATGATCCCGGCCATGGCCCTGCGTTCGAATGTATAAGCTCTGTGCGACGATTGTCTAGAGGACAATAAGAATGGTATTAGCAGCAGATATAGCGCAACTCTTCGATGTGGCCGGTGATAACGGCCAGGGTGACTACGTGATCCGCGCGGTGGATGTGAAAAAGATCTATCGCACCGGTGACGTAGAGACGCATGCCTTGCGCGGCGCCACACTCGATATCAAGCGCGGGGAATATCTTTCCATCATGGGACCCTCCGGCTCCGGGAAGACCACCTTCTTCAATATGATCGGTGGCCTCTCCAAGCCGACTTCCGGAAAAGTATATATCGATCAGGTGGACATCGCCCAGCTCGATCCCTATGAGCTGGCATGGCTGCGCTGCCGCAAGGTGGGGTATATCTTCCAGGCGTTCAACCTCATCCAGGTGATGTCCTGCCTGGAGAATATCACCCTGCCCATGGCCTTTGCCGGGGTGAACAGCGAAGACGCCCGCGATAAAGCGATGGAGATTCTGAAGCTGGTCGGGTTGGAAGAGCGCGCGCTGCACAAACCGGCGGAAATGTCCGGCGGCCAGCAGCAGCGCGTGGCTGTGGCGCGCGCACTGGCGAATTCCCCGGCGATCATCCTTGCGGACGAGCCCACGGCCAACCTCGACCTGCACACCGGTGAAGAGATCATCGATCTCTTCAATCAGCTCAAAGAAGAGCTTGGCGTCACCATCATCACCGCGACGCACGACTTGAAGATGTTGAAGACGTCAGACCGCATCGTCTGGATTGAAGACGGCCTGATCAAGAAAGTCTCGACGGCCGACGAACTCGACATTCAAGTGTACGAGGTGCATTGATGTTCTTCTGGAAACGGAAAAAACCTGAAGCGCCTTTGGTGCCCGAAAAGACGGCTATCGGCGATCCCTTTGCAGTGGTCCCGGTGAAGCCGGAGGATGTCGAGCTAAAACGCGATAGTCACGGCATGATTCATCTGCGCTTGACGGCCAAGCCGGATGGCCTTACCGGCAAGCTTGTAGATTGGCTGCGGTATGACTATACGCGCAAGCTGGAGCTTGACGAAACCGGCACCCTGTATTATAGCTGTGTCGATGGGCACACCACGCTGGATACGATTACCAACCGTATTGCCGAGAAGCTCGAGATCAGCCGGCAGGATGCAGAACGCAACGTTATTCAATTCACCAAAAATCTGATGATGCGAAACTTACTGTCGCTGATGGTCCCAGAGGAGCTGGTGGCAAGGAGATCGAATGAGCAGTAGAAATGTCATTGTGAAGGCCACTGATGTCACCCGCCGCTACAAAATGGGGGATGAAATTGTCTGGGCGCTCCAGGGTATCTCGCTCGAAATTTTTGAAGGCGAATACCTGTCCATCATGGGGCCGTCCGGCTCGGGCAAATCGACCTTTTTCAACATGATCGGCGCACTGGATATCCCCACATCCGGAACGATCCATTTTATGGGAGAAGACCTGTTCGCGCTGCCCGAAGATAAGCAAGCCTGGATCCGCTGCAACAAAATCGGCTATATTTTCCAGAGCTATAACCTGGTGATGGTGATGTCCGCGCTGGAAAACGTGGCACTCCCGATGGTGCTCAAAGGGATTAATAAGGCAGAGGCCCACGAGAAGGCCAACAAAATTCTTAGCCGCGTCGGCCTCGGTCATCGCGTCGACCACTTGCCGGCGCAACTCTCCGGTGGGCAGATGCAGCGCGTGGCCATCGCGCGTGCCCTGTCGAACTCGCCCTCCGTCATCCTGGCCGATGAGCCGACCGGCAACCTGGACTCGAAGACCGGCGAAGAGATCATCAACCTGCTCAAAGAACTGCAGAGCGAAGAGAATGTGACCATCATCACCGCCACGCACGACGTGAAGATGCTGAACATCTCCGACCGTATCGCCTGGATCCGCGACGGCAAACTCGACCGCCTGGAAGAACGCGCCGACGTGAAGATCAACACCGGCAGTATGGACCATTAGAAGATTCAGGATGCAGGATGCAAGTCACTGAATTCGGAAGGCTTGGATATAATCCAAAGAAGATAACGATAAAGGGATACAGGCCAAACTGCCTGTATCCCTTTATGCGTACTTACCAAACCATGGAATTCTGGCCATCAATTACAGAGGCAGCCCAAACCTTGCATCCTGAATCCTGCATCATGAATCACCAAAAAAACACCACCGGCCTGCTTCCCCATAAGCAGGCCGGTGGTGTTTCAAGCGAAAGGAGACTCGCTTATTATCTACCCGATTTTCACGGTGACAAACCCGTACGCCGGAATTTCGACGGATAAAATGCCATCTTTCATGCGGGCAGTGTTCTCTGTCAGCGGTACCTCCATGATGTCCGTTTGGATGACCGGGGCATTGGGCGCGGCAAGGGTAGCATCCAGTTGCATCTGCGCCGTTGTCGCTTTGCCGTCCATTTCGTAAAGGCGTACGATCAAGGCGTCGGAATCCTCGGCCTTCTTCATGCCACTGAGCATCACATTCGGCGTCAGCAGTTCCGCAAAGCCCTTTCGCGCCGGTAGGGTGCCGTGCTGCTGGGTGGTGCCGACGATGTTCAACGGGAAGTTGAACGCCATCCCCGCGCGGGTGGCATCCGAGGCCGCCCACGCGCCGATATGCGGCTGCAAGGCGAAGCGGATGACGTGCTTGCCCAGTTCCGGCAGCGGATCGGGGTCATAACTGCTGCGGACCAGCGTCAGGCGCATCACATTATCCTTGGTGCTGTAGCCGTACTTCGTGTCGTTCAGCAATGTGGCGCCCACCGGCTCGGTGCTGCCGGCATGGCGGCCTGTAAGGTCGCCCCACTTCTGTGCGGGCACTTCGCCGGAAAAGGCGTCCAGTTTCCAGTTGTTGCACCAGTTGATATCCACCGTGGTGTAGGCGAAATCGCGCGGGTTGGTGGAGCGCTGCACGGAGCCGTTCGGCGCTTCGTAGGTCGCCGTGCCTTCGCTGATTGCCAGCGGGAAGGCGACCTTCATCGACGGCACGCCGATCTCCGGGCTGCCGCGCTCCAGCCAGTCCATCTCCAGCGAGAAGTCGATGCGCGGCACGCCGGCAGCCAGCGTGATGGTGAGCACGAAGGTGCTGTTCTGGAATTTATGTGTGGTTTTCACCGAGGCGAGATACGGGCCGTTGAGTGGGCACTCCATATTGCCGCCTTCGCTGAACGGCACGGTCTTCACGATCTGCCCCAGGCACCAGGCGGTCATCGGGTGGGGGTTCTCCAGCATGTACTCGAGCAGCCCGAGGCGCCCGCCTTCCGGCACCAGGTCGATGCCCGTGCGCTTATCCACCAGGTGGACGATGGCGCCGGAGGATTGCTCCACCTCGACCGTGAAGAACTCGTTCTCCATTGTCCCCTTGCTGTTGCCTTTGCAGGTGCCTTCGGCTGTGCCGGGGTTGCCCGAACGCGCAATGCTGTAGGAACGATAGCCCAATCCCTCGACGTCCGTCACCGGGAAGGCGACATCCGTGTAGTCATACCCCCAGCCGGGCGTTTTGGCGATCCCCTGTACGGGGATGGTCTTCCCGGCATCATCCTTCACCACGATATTGCCCAACTCCCAGTCGCGGTTCCACACGCGGGCGGTGACCACCTCGGTGCGTGCCCAGGGGTTCGGGTTGAAGATGACATACGGGTCACAGCAGATGGCGCCGGCGCCGCGCTTCGAGATCGCCCCGTCGCTGGCCGCATCGCCCGGTCCGCCGCCGATGCCTGGGCCGACGTTCACACCGGCGGCATCATGGTCCGCGGTGCAGGGGCAGGTGGAAGCGGTATCCACTTTGCCGGCAATGGCGCGCAGCGCGCGCGTCTTCACCATGCTGGTCTGCGCCAGGATCTCCTGGAAGAGCCCCTGGGAGTACTCGTAAGTCGCATGGATGCCGGAGCCGGGCAGGATATCATGGAATTGATTGAACATCGCGTGCCGCCAGCCGGTGTAGAGGCTGTCCGCGGGATACGGCATGCCGGTCAAACCTTTACCGAGTAAGGCGGCGATCTCCGCCTCCACCAGCGCGTTCTCGCTCTTCCGGTTGGCGCGCTTGATATTGCTCTCCGAGGTGTAGCAGCCCTCGAAAACGTAGTTCAACTCGGCATCGACAACCGGCAGATCCTTCGCCTGCTCAGCGAGGGAATAAAATTCATCGTAGGTGCTGAACTTGATGTTCGGGTAGATCGGCCAGCCATCCATCTTGATCGCCGCCAGCAGGTCGCGCCGGGTGGGGCCGCCGCCATGGTCGCCGACGCCGTAGACGATGATGTAATCCTTCAATCCGGTCGCCTTCTCGAAGTCGAAGAGCGTGCGGGTGATATCGGCATTGAGCTGGTTGCCATAGCCGCGCGCGCGGTCATCGAAGGCCAGCACGCGGGAGCCGTCCGTCCCCTGCCACCAGAAGAGCTGCGGGCCGTTGGAGGCGCGGTGGAAGTAGTAGCGCGTCACGCCGCCTTTATTCAGGATGGTCGGCAGGGTGTGCGCATGGCCGAAGGTGTCCGGCTCGAAATCCATCTGCACCGCATCATACGGCAGGCCGAATTCCTGCTTGAAGAAGCGGCGGGAATAGAGGAGATGGCGGGCGAGGATTTCGCCGGAGGCCATATTCTTATCGCCTTCCACCCACTGCGAGGCGGTGATTTCCCAACGCCCTTCCTTCACCCGCTGCTTCACACGCTGATAGAGCTCGGGCAGGTAGTCCTTCATGATCTGGTAGACGGAGGTCTGGCTCTGCGAGAAGCGGAAGGTGGGGAATTCGCTCATCAGCGAATCGACGGTGGTGAAGGTGTCGTTGACAGTGGCCACCGTCTCCGGCCAGTTCCACAGCCAGTCCATATCGATGTGCGCGTGCCCCACGCAATGAATGGTGTATGCCTTCGCGGCTTTCCCGAGCGGCGCTAACTGTGCCTCTGCTGCGCTAATCGTCTCGCCGATCGGCTGGTCATTTTTAAGCGCCTCATTGACGGTCTTCACCGTCTGCTCGATCAATTCGTTCCATGCGGCCTGCTGCGCCGGATGCGCCTTAGCGAGTTGTCCGGCAAACGCGATCTCCGCCTTGAAGCGGTCAAGCATCTCTCGCTCGGTCTCCGCAGCTTTGTTGTACGCCTGCTGTGCCAGGTCGAGGTTTTCCACTGAAATCATAACCGGGTACCCCTTTGCGGGAAAATTTTTGATCCTGCTTCCGTTTCGCCGTTGCGGAGGCACAACCTTCCAATGCTGGCGAAAATTCTACGCGGTTATTAATGCGGGGCGATGCATCCTTTACCGATCAATCTGGTACTGCTGCCGATAATGCTGCGGGCTCACGCCGAAATGCTGGCGAAAGCGGCGGCAGAAGTAGGAGGGTTCCGACAGGCCCACCTGCTGGCCGATGGCGACGGCGGTGGCCGGGGTGTGCGCCAGCAGTCCGGCGGCTTCCTGCATGCGCAGCGCATGCAGGCGCCCCATCACCGAGTCGCCGGTTTCCTGGCGAAAGTGGCGGGTGAGGGTGGGGACACTCATACCGATCTGGTCGGCGATGTCCGCCAGCGTGAGCACCTGGGCGAGGTTATCGCGCAGGAATTGCTCGACCAGGGCGGCGATGGGGCCATGCACCTGTACCGGCGGCTCCGGCGTGCTATCCGCCCATTCCGCCATCTCCAGCAAGCGCGCCAGCAGCAGCACGAGCCGCGCCGCCGCGCGGTCGCGCCAGCCCGGTGCGGCATCACGCGCCTCCTGCAACAGGGCTTCCACCGCCACGCGCACCTCCGAGCAGCACGGCCATTGCGCCAGCCGGGGCACGGGCAAGGAGGGCGTGATGGTGAACCAGAGGCCCAGACGGATCACGGCGGCGTCCGGCGCCTCCCAGCTATGCAGGTTGCGGGGCGCATGCAGTAGCAGCGTGCCCGGGGCCAGCGGACGGCGCTCTGCAGTGGTGTCCCAGGCATGCCCCTCCAGCACAACAATTCCCTCGTAATGCATATGCTGATGCGGCGGCACGCGCGATCCCCGCGGCGTGCTGGCCGGGTGCAGGCTCTGCAGGTGGATAGTGTGCCCGGCATACCGGCAGGACGGCACCGCCTGCGTGATCTGCCCGCACAGCCGCCGGCAGAGCGGGATGTCACCGATTATAGATTGGTAAGCCATATTGTCCCTCGTGGGTCAGTGATTAGTAATTAGTGAGTAGTGATTAGTTATACCAGTGCGTAACATCGTCTCCTGATATTCTGCCCGGCAAGATACCGCTGTGTATAGTGATTAGTGACCGTGCGATAGGACTAATCACTACTCACTTATCACTTAAAATGATGATCGGATTATACCATCTCTTGCGCCGATTGTCTCATGACAGAAGCGGCGTGTCGCCGTATAGTAAAAGCGTGGTCGTCGAGAGGTTAGCGGTCGAAAAACGATGCCGGGAGCCTTGGGTATGACGCGATTTCGCACGAATTCTGGAGAAGCACGCACGCTCCCGCAGGGCGTGTGGCCGGTGATGCTCACCCCGTTTACGCCGGATGGCGCCATTGATTGGGCGGGAGTGGAATTATTGACGGAATGGTACCTGGACGTCGGAGTAGCGGGCTTGTTCGCCGTCTGCCTGTCGAGCGAAATGTACCATTTAACGAACAATGAGCGGCGGGCACTGGCGGTGCGCATCGAGCAGCAGGTGGCGGGGCGTGTGCCGGTGGTGGCGACCGGGACGTTTGGCGGCACCATCGCGCAGCAGGCGGAGGATATCCTGCGCATGGCGGAGAGCGGCGTGGCCGCGGTGGTGGTGAACGCCAACCAGGTGGCGGATGCCGGGGAGCCGGAGGCGGTATGGCAGGCGCGAATGGCGCACCTGCTGGAATTGACCGGGGAGACGCCGCTGGGGCTGTATGAATGTCCCCAGCCCTACCACCGCCTGCTCAGTGCCGAGATGCTCGGTTGGGCGGCCGCTACCGGGCGCTGTGTCTTTCACAAGGACACCGCCTGCGCCATGGCGCCGATCCGCGCGAAGCTCGCCGCCGTGCAGGGCACTCCGTTGCGCTGGCTCAACGCCAACACGCCGACGCTCACGACCTCGCTGCTGGCCGGCGGGGATGGCTACTGCGGCACCGGGGCCAACGTGATGCCCGAGTTGTACGTCTGGCTCTGTCGCAACGCATCCCATCCGCACGCACAACGGCTTCAGCGGTTTTTAAGCATCGCTGACCTGGTCATGCGCGCAAAGTACCCGGCCTCGGCCAAGGTCTTCCTGTCGCGCGGGGGTCTGAAAATCCAGCCAACCTGCCGCGCCGCGACCGCCAACTTCTCCGAGGAAGAACTCCTCGCCCTGGATCATCTGCGGGAGATGGCGGCGGAGATAGCGCTCGAATTTTGACAGGAGTAACAGGATTGACAGGATTAGGAAGGGATGCACCGAGTTTTGGGGACTGACATCGAAACTCCGGTTGTTGAGTATGCTGCCGGTCTCGCGTTTAGTGATCGGTGGAGCGATAAGGAGTTTCGGTGTCTGTCCCCAAAACCCTATTAGAATCTCCGGCTACATAAACGACCGTATTTCGGGAACAAGAGCGCTCATGGGGTTTCGGGGACAGACACCGAAACTCCCTATAGATGCAAGGCTATAACAGGTTAGAGAGCGGTTCATTTACACGAAAGGTGGAGTTTCGATGTCAGTCCCCGAAACCGGCGCATCTTCCGTCAGCCTGATCAGATTTAGCTTACGCACAATAGCAAGGGTCGCCGACCATAGCGACCTTGGACTTGAGACTTCCAACCTTGGACCAAATTGAAGGAGACCGATATGACAATGACGATTAGCAAGACGATGAAAGCCATCGTCTACACGGCGAAGGAAACGTTCTCTGTCACCAACGTGCCGACGCCGGAGCCGCGGGGCACGGAAGTGCTGATCAAGGTACACACGTGCGGGCTGTGCAAGACCGATGTGCACATCCACCATGGCGAATTCTTCTCCGACTACCCGCTCATCCCCGGGCACGAGATGGCCGGCGAGGTGGCGGCGGTGGGGGAGCGGGTGAGCCGCGTGAGGGTGGGGGACCGGGTGACCGCGGACAACCTGCGCCATTGCGGCAACTGCTATTTCTGCCGGCGCGGCGAGTTGCTGCTTTGTGAGAACTTGTACGCGCAGGGCGGCAATGCGCCGGGCGGATATGCGGAATATGTGCTGGTCGAGGAGAAGCAGGTCTATCACCTGGCCGACGACATCAGCTTCGAGGAAGGGGCGCTGGTGGAGCCCACCGCCTGCGCGGTGCACGGGCTGGACGTCATCCGCCCGCGGGTGGGTGATGAGGCGCTGCTCTTCGGCGCCGGCCCCACCGGGCTCATCCTCGCGCAACTGCTGCGTCACAGTGGGGTGGAGCGCCTGGTGGTGGTGAACCGCAACGCGGAGAAGCTGGCGCTGGCCGCGCGCTGGGCGGACGCCATCGCCATCCAGCCGGACCCCGCCCGCCCGCAGGCCCACGTCGAGGAGATCAAACAGCGCTACCCGCACGGCTTCGACATCGTGGCCGATGCCACCGGCATCCCGTCCATCATCGAGTCCATGCCGCAGTTCGCTAAATACGGTGGCAAGGTCGTCATCTACGGCGTGGCCCCGGAAGACGCCCTCATCCAGATCAGCCCCTACGAAATCTTCCGCCGCGAACTCACCCTCCTCGGCTCCTTCGCCCAAGCCTACACCTTCGAACGCGCCGTCCGCCTCATCAACTCCCACGTCGTCAAAGTGAAGGAAATGGTCACCCACACCTTCCCTTTGGAAGAATGGGACACGGCGCTGCGGATGTCGATGGAGGGGCGGGAGCATGTGAAGATTGTGATGAAGCCGTAAATTGTTGGTATAGGGTTATATGGTAGGGTTGTTCAGGTAATTCAAGGACCATCATATCTGACTAAAATATGATGGTCCTTGAATTACTACAGAAAAGTGGTATTTGGATGGATACTTTATGGTATTGAAGCTTTAAAGAGCGCTCCCATAGCACGGTAAGACTTCGAATCCACAGATGATATCTCGCTCAGATCCGATATGAATCGCACATCGGATACACCTGTTGGAAGATCAGAATTCACTGTAGGTATATTTTTTGCGTCAAAGAATTCGAGCGTTTCCCGAGCTAGCTGTCTATCGAACTTTTCTTTTTGACCGTAACGCCAATCACGTCCTAGAGTTGCAGCGACAACTTGGTCGAGGCGGAGAAGTAAGTCCGGGGTATTGATCAGTTTTGTCCTGATCTCTGCGCATAAATCGTCTAGTGAAACCCCACCACCTGCTGGCTCGACAAATAGCGATGCGATCAGAATTTTTGAGTCAAATGGTGGGCTTAACTGTGCAAGTGAAAAATGGTGACGGCGGATACGGCCTGCAGCGCTTTTAACTTCGAGTCGAAGATCTTCGTCAGCAAAGTCAAAGTGCTCATCGTTAGTTGAACGCCAACAGTTCACCATTTTTGCGGCATCCTTAGAGTTTGCAATCATAAATAATTCTGCCCACAGACCTTGTAGTGATCGTCGTGGAGGCAATGTCAGTGCATGAAATAGATCAGTTAAGCGAGAAACAACAGCCATTACAGTCTCTGGGGTCGGATCTTGGCCAAGATAGGCCGCGACTGATCCCATCACCCTCAGGAAATACTCTTGCATCGACTCATCCCTATCTACACAGTGGATAATTGTGCAGTTTATCGCATCCTGTGAGCCATCTGGACCGAGTATGCGGCAAGATATCCCATGCTGAACTTGGATGTGGCGTAGCACTATTGGTGGGCTATGAACGAGAGATATCTCTCTCGGAGATATAAGCATGTATGGCATGCCATCTTTATCCATTGCTACCCTACAATGTTCTGCCCCAGGTATTACTGAAGTAGAGAATCGGATGCGCGAATCTCCAGTTGATTGTGGCTGTGTTAAACCTTTAAAGAGTTGGAATATATCAACTTCTGTTTGCTTTGCTTTCATGGTTGCTCCACTATGGCTGATCCTGTATGAGCCACTGTGCGTTAAACTCTGATGGTACCCATACTGCAATTGTTGGCACATCAATGGCGACAATCTCCCGTGTGCCATCATTGTCAACATATAACTCGTGCAGATTATGAATCTGAATCGTTAACTCACCGGCTGTTCGAAACGCACGATCACCAGGATATACATCTTGTGTATCGTTTGGGTAAGCGCCTTGGAATAATTGGCTTATCTCACTGTCCTTGTTGAGACCGCGTGTCGTAGTAACGTCTGGTCTCATATTGTAGATGGTACACATGGCATCTTTATTTAACTCAAGGTAGCGACCGACTTGAAGAAGCAATCCAGTGTATCTTACTCCTCTTTCGACCATTTTTTCTGGCAGTTTTGTAGCCCCCGACCTCCTGGTCGGGGGCTCCCGCTACTGACTGGTGGTTAAGCGGGTATACACCTCCTCCGCGACGCCTACCGCCGCCAGG
>Ga0272448_1000526_pt1 | contig 59539 bp, 45 predicted proteins | sample YNPCB0191_FD_202220 | JGI IMG/M metagenome (GOLD analysis project Ga0272448, IMG submission 202220) | Hot spring sediment microbial communities from Yellowstone National Park, WY, United States - YNP-CB-019-1 | ecosystem: Environmental > Aquatic > Thermal springs > Hot (42-90C) > Sediment... | reverse complement strand
GCGGCCACCAGCGCCGGCAACAACAACGCGGCGAGAATGGCAATGATGGCCACCACGACCAGCAACTCAATCAATGTGAACGCGGCCAGCGACCACCATCGCCTAAGATAATCCCACATCCTCATGGTCTCACCTCCTCATCATTCCCGTGAACCCCTGCCCGACTGACGGCGCCCCTGATCTGCCTTCCTGCCTTTACCACCCCCTTTCAGACCTCACGCCCACGACAGGCGAAAATGAAACGCGCACGGCTTCCCTGCCGTGCGCGTCGCATCCGCCCAGCACTGCTCATTTGCGCATAGGCATGCCCCCGCACCTCTTTCCGGCTATACATGCATGATTGATTGATACCGACCTCCCGTGTGATTGTCAAGGGAAAGATGCCCACCTTTTTGTTGTGCGCGGGCGCCAGGTCATCGGCCCACTCGCCACTGCCCTGCCGAATGTGGCGCAATCCAGATGTCCTTCTCCACACAGCCAGCCCGATGTGGTCACTGGCGATACCGATGGGGGCATGCTGGAGGCTCGATAGCGGAGCGAGCGTGGAGTGTCTTGATATCGCGGTGTAGACCGCATCCGCCGCGCTGTGCCCCGCACCAGCACGAAACGGTCTTCGCCGTCTACGAGGTCAGGCATCGGGCAAAAGGCTACAATCAAGCGACTGGGCCATAGCCGCATGCGAATATACACTTCTGGCGGCCCAACCAAGACTCAGTAAGACCTTAAAGGGGGCATTGCGGTCCCAACCATGGCCGCGATGCGCGCCTTGACCACCAAGAATAGTAAGGCCAAGCATGCGCTAGGGTGGCAATGTGTGTTTCAACCGCGAGGGCTGTGGGAGATGGGTTAGCTGGATCCGGTATTGAGGACTTGGCCACGGCTGAGAATTTCTCGCACGAATCGGGCGTTCTCGGCCACCTGATTCTTATTTCTCTGGAAGACGCCAACAACTACGGCATCGGTAGGCTTCAGGTGGTCAAAGGCAAACTCAAAAGCACGGCGCACCTCGTCCGGGGAGCCACACCTGCGGCTGGCGGCCAGAATCTTGAAGCCGAGGCAGGGTTTCCGCACCTGGCGCAGCACTGCCGTCATGTGGGGTGGGTCCTCTTCTGGAAATCGGTCACGTTGGTAGGCATCCTGTTGAGTCGCTGGGGCTGACTTGTAACCGCGCGCCAAATTGTAGAAGCAGGCCATATAGAAGTCAGTCTCCCAGCCCTTATCTTCGGCGTACTGGATGACTTCGGGTATGTGCGTGCCGAGTCCGGCAGGCAGGCCCTGCTCTTTGATTGCCCTGATGATTTCGCGCACCTCTTCCATGCGCCCTGTGTGCCAGGCATTATCGGTGTGTGTACCGTGGTGATAGATGGCAAATGGCTGATAGCGGCGGATTTCGGCGATATTGGCCTTGATGTCGCGGAACTCGCTCGCTGTTTGGGCGAGCCAGTGCAATTGGCCGCCGTTCTCACGGTGCTCCAGGATCATGCGCATCATCAGCCGGTTACCGCGTGTCTGGACTGTGTTGATGCCGCAGCGCCAGCACTCGGCAAGAGTCGCCTGGAGGCGGGGCATGGTGTAGTAACGGATCATCTCCCAGTCGAGGTCGGCGGAGACGTGCGAGTAGCCGCTGAAGGGGTTGCCGCCGCAGATGAGGCGGGTAACGACGGTACCGCACAAGTCTATGGTGGGCAGTAGTGGCATGGGATGTACCTCGCCTAGTGTTGCTGACATGGCAACTGCACTCCCTATTTCTTTTCTAGCCGCTGGCCGGTAATGAAAGATTGCCAAAAGCGCGAATTACACGCCCGTTGCAAAGATCTCTTGCTCCGTGTGGATGATCTGCGCTGCGGTGGATACGTAGTATACGCCGCGGTCAGAAGCGAAACAATGGGGCGTGCGATGAAGGAGTTCTTGCAGCGCACGCCCGCATTCATTAGACTCATGCCACGCAGCGCTAGGTTTCCATACTAACTAAATGAAAGGGGACGCGTTATGGTCGGGCACAAGCCGGAACTACAGAGCAGGCGGCGCTCGCCCGCACAATTACTCAAGCACTTGCAGGCATTCGATCTGGATTTAAAGTTTTCGGCCGGTGTCTGGTACTTTTTCCCTGGCGGCGGCCGATTTCATGATGCGTACGTGGACCGGCCGAAGGAACGTGACGAGTGGTTGCGGCGCGTGTTTGAGGTGGCCGCCTCGCTTCGTCGCTATGGTCTGGCTGGGCTAGAAGCGCACTATCCTAACGAGGTGGACGAGGAAAATATTGAGCAGTATGTACGCTTCGGGAGAGAGACCGGTGTCAGGCTCATCAGTGTTATTCCCAATCTCTTTTTTGACCGGTGCTTTGAGTGGGGGGCACTGAGCAGTCCGTTGCCCGACGCGCGGAGGACAGCCATTGCCAGGACCGTGGCGGCTTTGCGGCTCAATCGCCAATTGCGCAACGATTTTGCCATCGTCTGGCCAGGGATTGACGGTTATGAGAACCCGTTTGGGATGGATTTTGTCGCCGCACGCGACCGGTTCTGTGCTGGTCTGGCCGAGGCCATGGACGCCGTGCCCGAGGTTTGTGTTGCGGTGGAGCCGAAACCTTACGAGCCGCGTGGGCATATTTTCTATGGGACTACTGCCGAAGGCATTCTCCTGGCACAAAAAGTTGAGGCGAACCTACGGGCGGACACGCACCGACGACTCCTGCAGCGCGGCATAAGCCGCGTCGGTCTGAACCCGGAGGTTGGTCATATGTTGATGGGTGGCGAAGACTTGGCGCATGCCTTCAGTCTGGTGATGGAGTACGGCAAACTGTTTCACACACACTGGAACTCGCAACCTCTGGGAAACTATGACCAGGACCTCAACGTGGGCGTGATCAGTCCGGAGCAGACAGAAGCAGCGCTGTACGTGCTCAAAATGTATGGTTACCGTGGCTATTTCGGCATAGACATCAATCCGGAGCGAATGCCCGTGGAACGCGCGCTCATTAACTGCATGGACGCGCTCAAGGCGGCTAACGAGCGCATAAACAAGCTTGACCATGAGGCTATTCTCGCCTGCACGACGCACCCGGCGATTCACCGCGGCGTTTTGGAATCTCTCCTCATCAGGGCGCGTGCACCAGTGAGTGCGCGCCTGTCGCCAGCGCCCCGGTTGAAGCGGCAGCATTGACGCACGGCAAACGCCCCGGGGTCCGCAAATGTCGGAAGCACTGACGGTACTTCTCAAGACGGTTTCAATGTTCCTCATCATGCTCCTCGGCTGGGCGGCACGGCGCGGTGGTCTGCTCCCGGGTGTGGTAGCCGGTGCCCTCAGTCGCTTCGTGGTAGACGTGGCGTATCCGGCCCTGGTCTTCACCCAGATGGCGCAAACAGCGAACCTCGCTGTCCTTCGCGGCAGTTGGTATTACCCACTACTCGGCGCGGCCATCATCTTGGTTGGAGAAGTCGTTGGCCTAATAACCGCGGGCGCGTTTGCGCCGAAGGAAAAACGGTCGACATTTGTTTTTCTTGTCGCAGTGTGCAACTGGATCTACCTGCCTTTGCCTATCGTGGGGGCGCTATACGGCGAGGAGGGGTTTAGAGCCGTATTGCTTTTCAACGTAGGAACGCAGGTGATGCTCTGGACGGTGGCTTTGTGGACGCTGCGTGGTGGCAGACCGGACCTTGCCGGGTTGAAGGCCATCATTCTCAATCCGGGCCTTCTGGCCACCGCCGCGGGTATCATGCTGGCACTGGTGGCTCCTGTTGTGGCGAAGAAACCTGATGGTGGATTTTTCTGCCCCGTGGCTCTCGGTGGCGCCGTCATGGAGGCAACGGCTCTAGTCGGCAGCCTGACTGTGCCGCTCTCCCTAGTGGTGACGGGCGTGCAACTTGGCGGCTTGGCGGCAACAGAAGAGCGGTGGTCGCGGGCGCTGCTGGGTGTGCTGGCAGCGCGCCTTGCCATGGCACCACTGGCCATGGTAGTGCTGGTACGGGCCGTAGGTTGGGCCGGTGTCCACATTCCCGAGGTGCCGCGACTGGCAGCTTATATCATCAGCGCAATGCCGGTGGCCATCAGTTGCAGTATCTTCACTGAGCGCTTTGGTGGCGACACATCTCTGGCTGCACGCGGAATTTTCTACAGCACTCTGCTGAGCATCGTGACCATGCCTACTTTCGTATTCCTCGTGCGACTCGGCGACCTCTGAGGAAGAGTGGCGGTCGGCCGTGACGTGCTTGTCGGGAGCGCTGATTCTGGTATCCTTTTGTGGTTGCAATCTGAGGAGATAGGAAGCGACAGAAGAGGAGGTTTTGTAATGGCGAAGATCCGTTTGGCGATCATTGGCACGGGGGGAATGGCTAACGGCCATGTGCGGCGTTTTCGAGAAGAAGATGATGTGGAAATTGTTGCCTGCTGTGATATAGTGGCGGCGCGGGCCAAAGAGTTCGCTGAACGCCACAACATTCCCGTTTGGTACGACGACTTTGAAACGCTGCTCGCGCGGGAGCAACTTGACGCCGTGAGCGTGGTGACCAGCGACGCGGCACACTGCCCGGTGTCCGTGGCAGCGCTGCGGCGGGGGCTGCATGTGCTTTGCGAAAAGCCGATGGCTACTTCCCTGGCAGAGGCTCGCCAAATGTATCGTGCAGCCAAGGCGGCAGGAAAGATGAACATGATTCAGTTCTCATACCGCCCCTACCCCGCACTTGACTTGGCGCGTCGCATCATTGACGAGGGCCATCTCGGCAAGGTCAAGCACATTGAGGCCAGTTATCTCCAGTCGTGGCTGGCGCAGCCTGCCTGGGGAGATTGGCATGAGAAGACGGCGTTTCTGTGGCGCATGAGCAAGAAGCATGGCGGCGGCACGCTGGCCGACATCGGCTGTCACATCCTAGATTTCACCACCTACGCGGCGGGAGACATACGTGAGGTCTCCTGCCAGATGAAGAGTTTTCCCAAGGGCGTCCCGCGAAATATGTGGAGGGGCTACAGGCTGGATGCAGACGACAGTTTTTTCGCGACGGTTGAGTTCGCTTCGGGGGCACTGGGTGTTGTGCATGCGACACGCTGGGCCTCTGGCCACCACAATGCCCTGCGCTTGCGGATCTTCGGCGACAAGGGGGGGCTGGTAGTTGACAGCGAGGTTGGACGCGACAAGGTGCAGGTCTGCGTCGGCGATTTTCATGTGCGCGGTGCGCTCTGGAACACGGTCACGGCCACCACGCCCGAAGAAAGTGTTTACAAGCGTTTCATACGCAGCATCCGAACGGGCAAGCCAGAGGCTCCCACATTTGCTGATGGTCTACGGGTGCAGGCCTACCTTGAAGCGTGTCGGAAATCAGCAGCGACGGGACGGCCGGTAAATGTGCGCGGCGACTGGAAATAACATGAGAATATCGCCTTGACAGTGGAATCTTGGCGCGGTTACTATAGCATTGAGTTTGAGGTGGGGTTTTGGCGACCGGAGGCGAGAGCATGAGTTGGCTACGCACATTGAGGGCTTTTCTTGTAATCGCACTGGTGTTGGCGTGGGTAGGGGCAGCAGATGCTGCCATTCAGGAATTTGACCTGCGCCAGGGCATCGCCAACTGTGTGGCGGTGCTGCGGTATCTCAATCGCGAGCGTGAAGACGCTAAAGACAAACTGAAGATGGTGGATTACAGCCTCAAGGAGACACGCGCACAATTGGAAGCCCAGAAGGCACTCGTAGAGCGGGAGATGGCTTCGAATGAGCCGAAACATGTGAAGGATGTCCGGCTCGCGCACATGACCAAGACGTTGAAGACGTTGGAGTACCATCTGCGCAAGTTGGCGGAGGTGGACTTTGAGAAGATTTACAACGCGCGCATTGCGATGCTCACGCGCGAGATGGAGTACAATCAGATTCTCCTGGAAGCGAAAATCCTGGAATACCGCGTGCACTTCGGGGTCGAGCCACCTGTTTCCCTGGAATACGCAGCCAGGGAGAGCCGCTTCCGCCCGAAGACCGAGCGCCCCGGGGTGCTCGTTGTGCGTTGAATCGCGCTGGGACAGTTCCATTGACTGATGCCGGAGGTGGGTGCCGTTTGCCTCCGGCTTTCTTTTTGGGCTGAGGCACACCTGGTATGCGAGGCAGTAATGATAAGAGCCAGCCATCCTGTAGTATCTCAGTTTTGACGCCTTTTGGAGAAGGAGGCATCGGCGTTATTGAAGTGACCGGAACGGGCGCGGTGGCGGTGCTTGAGCCCCTCTTTCGCAATCCGCACGGACGTACCATCGCCCAGATGCGACCGGGCGACCTGCTCTATGGCCTCATCCAGGAAGGCGACGCGATACTCGATGAAGTGCTCGTTTGCCGCCGCCCGCTGGCGGCCAACACCCCCAATGAGCCGCCCACATTTGAGATCAACTGTCACGGGGGTATCCTGCCTTTGCGTCGCGTTCTTCTCGCCCTGCAGGCGGCTGGCGCGAGGCTCAACCCGAGGGGGCATTGCCCCCTCACCCCTCTTGATGTCGTCCAAAAGGAAGCCTGGGAACGACTGCCAGATGCATTGACTCCCGCCGCCGCAAAAATGCTTCTCCGTCAAATGCAGGGTGCACTCTCCCTCTTGTTGCGGCAATACGCTACTGCACTTGAAACTTCGCTCTCGCCGGAAGCTCTACCGCCAGACATCATGGGTCTTCTCGCAGCACTGCGCCAATCGCTCGTGAACTTGGCGGCCACGGCGCGACATGGTCGGGCATTGCTTGAGCCTATCCGTGTGGTCCTAGTTGGCAGACCCAATGTCGGCAAGTCGTCGTTGTTCAACGCCCTCCTTGGCGAAGAGCGTGTCCTGACCGCCGCACACCCTGGGACTACCCGCGACTGGGTGCAGGCTCTTGCGGTGATAGCCGAATACCCGGTCCATCTGGTTGACACTGCTGGTATCCGTGTGCGTGGCGACGCTCTGGAATTACTTGGAGCACACCACAGCCGCAGGCAGATTGACACGGGAGATGTCATTCTTTGGGTGCTGGATCGTTCGCAGCTGCTCACCCCCGAGGATGAGGCAATATTGGCTCTGGAGGGGTTACGGCACCGGCCTCTGGTGCCAGTACTGAACAAGGCCGACCTGCCGCCGAGGCTTGCTGACTGCTGGGCGGATAAGCGGCTGGGTATTGCATCAGTAACAGTGAGTGCCAAGACCGGTGCTGGCCTGGCGGTGTTGCGGGAACGCATTGTCACGGCGGCTGGTTTGCGGGGGACACCTCGGGAAGTAGATGGAGCAGTGGTGTTCACCGAGCGCCAATCGAAGGCATTGGCGGTAGCCGTTTCTTGTCTGGAGCGAGCCTTGGCCAACGACGCAGTTCGGGATGAGGCAATGTGTGGAGCCATCGCTGCATTGCGCAACCTCGTCGGTGATCAGCCAGACGCTGTCTAGACCTTGCCGCATCGGCGGGGGAAACAAGTTGACACAAGATGCAGGGTTTTGATACTTTTAGGGGGGCTTCCGGGCAGGAGGATATGTCGCAGAGAGGGGCGTATCTTTTGTCCAAAAGACTGGTGCGGTCACAAGGAGCGATGGCAGTGCAATTGACGATAACGGGACGGCATGTGGATGTGACCGATGCCATGCGCGACTACGCGCGTCAGCGGGCCGAGCGTCTCAGCGATCATTTTTTGCGCTTGAACCGGATGCAGGTAACGTTGGACATCAACAATGGCGCGTATGAAGCTGAGTTCATTGCTGTGCCCCGGCGCGGGCGGTCGCTGGTCGCGCACGCGCGCACCGGGGGTATGTACAAGGCTATTGATGCGGCTGCTGACCGCTTGGAACAGCAGTTGCGCCGGCTGAAGGAAAAGGTCAAGGACCACCGGAATCGTCGTGTGCCGGAGGAAGGCACGGGCGAACGGCCTTCAGCGTCATTGTAGATGTAACCGCAGTTTCCGAACTCTTGCAGGTGAACCTGACCATGGCGAAATCGCCTATGCGCCTCAGCGATGTCTTCCGGCGCAATGCACTGATAGCCAACCTGCAGGCCCGTGACAAGCGTGGCGTCCTCGCGGAAATGCTGTCGCGTTTGTGCGAATGCGGCAATTTTGACAAGAAGCAGATGGACTCGGTGACCAAGGCTGTCCTCAAACGAGAAGAACTTGGCAGCACTGGTATCGGCAAAGGACTGGCAGTGCCCCACGCCAAGCACGCCGCTGTCGTCCGGGTGACGGGGGCACTGGGGCTTTCGCGGGAGGGTGTGGACTTTGATGCGCTGGACGGTCAACCAGTGCACGCCATCTTTCTTGTCCTTTCTCCTTCTGACGCGGCGGAGGAGCATATTGAGGCGTTGCGCCTGATTACCGAACTGATGCGCGACGAAGATTTGTGTCGCTTCCTCAAGCAGTCCAAAAACGAAAAGGCTATGGCTGAACTGCTGCAAGAGGCGGACGAGAAACTCGCCCAGCGCCGGCGGAGTGCCTGAACTGGCTCGCCGGTGGCAGGCGGGGAAGAATTGTTATGTCAACTGGTGAAGCGAAAATAGATACGGTCGAGCGACGCGAAATTCGCGTCCGCATTTCTAACCAGGCCGGTTTCCATCTCCGGGCCGCTGCGCAGTTTGCCAAGCGCGCCAGCCAGTTTCGCTGTAATGTGGAGGTGCGCGTGGGCCAGCGCCGCGCCAACGGCAAGGCAGTCATGGACCTGCTGACACTCGGGGCTGCCGCCGGCAGTGAGATGCATATTACAGCCGTTGGGGACGATGCCGAGGATGCACTGGCCTCATTGCGCGACCTTGTCCTGAATAACTTTGGGGAAAAAACCTAGGTGGAAATCCGCCGCGGCACACCGGTCTCGCCAGGCGTCGTTATCGGCCCCGCTTTCGTCTTGGAAAGTGATACCGGGCGTATTCCTCGCCGGTTTATTATGCCCGAGGAGGCCGACCACGAAGTTGAGCGCTTTGAGAAGGCCCTCGCCAAGGCGGCCGAAGAACTTCGCATCCTTGAACGCCGTCTTAATGGTCAACTGCACGAGGATCAGGCTGTCGCCGACATTTTTCGCGCCCACCTGCACGTCCTTGAAGATCCAGGTCTGCGCGAACGCGTCGTCAGCCATATTCGCAACAAACACTTTACTCCCGAGTATGCCGTCACGGAGGTACTTCGCCGGTATGCTACTGTCTTTGAACGGGTTGGTGACCGGTATTTGGCCCAGCGCAAGGCCGACATTCTGGACATTGAGCACCGCCTACTCAGCAACCTGCTTGGTGAAAAGCGACAGGACCTGGCCCACTTGCGCGAGCCGGCCGTCATCGTCGCCCAGAATTTGACACCCTCGCAAACAGTGTCGCTTGACCGCAGCAAGATTCTCGCCTTCGTTACCGATCTTGGTGGTCGCACCTCTCACACGGCGATTCTTGCCCGTGCGCTCGCTATCCCTGCTGTAGTCGGCCTAGGTTCCATCAGTTCCGAGGTGGCCGACGGCGACCGCCTTGTTGTTGATGGCTCAGCCGGCATCGTCATCATTGGCCCGGATGATGCCACCATTCAGCGCTATCAGGCTCGCGAACGTGAGATAGTCAATTTGGCGGAACGGGTGACGCGCGAGGTGCACGACTTGCCTTGCGTCACCAGGGACGGTCGCACCATTACGCTGAAGGCAAATATTGAGTTTCCAGAAGAGGTCACAGACGCGCTGGCGGCCGGCGCAGCCGGCATCGGCCTGTACCGCACTGAGTTCCTCTTTCATGCTGCTGGTGGCCCACCTGACGAGGAAGCCCATTACCGCGCCTATTGCGCCGCCTTGGACAAACTGCAGGGGCGTCCACTCACCATTCGCTGCCTGGATATAGGCGCAGATAAGTTTCCGCTGACCACGGCCGAACCTAATCCCTTCCTGGGCAATCGGTCTATCCGACTGCTCCTGCGCAAGCCTGAACTCCTGCGGGCCCAGTTGCGTGCCATTTACCGTGCCAGCGCACGCGGCAACGTCCGTTTCATGTTCCCCTTGGTCAGTACCGTGCAGGAACTCCGCCAAGCCAAACGCATGGTGGGGGAAGTGCGCACCGAACTGGACAAAAACGGCATTCCATACGACCCCAACGTCCCAGTCGGCACCATGATTGAGGTGCCGTCGGCAGCGCTGCTCGCCGACGTGTTGGCAAGAGAATGCGATTTTTTCAGCATCGGCACCAACGACTTGGTTCAGTACACGCTGGCAGTGGACCGTGATAATGCGGAAGTCGCTCACCTGTTCAGCCCTGCGGACCCCGCCGTGCTCCGACTGATTGCCATGACTGTCCGTGCCGCCAAGGCCGCTAATATCCCCGTTGCCGTTTGCGGTGAGATGGCGGGTGACCCGCTGTACACCATCCTCCTCGTCGGTTTGGGCCTGGATGAATTGAGTGTCGGGCCCAAGGCCATCCCGGAGTTGAAACGCATCATCCGTGCTATAGCCTCCGAGGATGCTCGACGTATCGCAGAACACGTGCTTACGCTTGATCACGCCGGAGCAGTTGAGCGCTACCTGGATGCTGAGACTCGTAAGATTTTGCCCGAGCGCTATTGAAAGGATGGGGAGGGCGGCAGCGGCGCGCCACAGAAGGTGGTAGTACTGCAGTTCTTCGCTTGGTGGGCGAAGAAACCGTTCCTTTACGTCAGCGCGGGCAACGGAGCGACATCGCCAGTGCGTGCCTGCCAGGTGTACAAGCGTGCACTCAGCTCCTCCACACGCGCACGTTGCGCTGGGTCGTTGAAGCGATTGTGCTCCTCATAGGGATCTTCGGTAAGGTCGTAAAGTTCACATTGATCCCCAGCGCAAAGATTCAATTTCCATCCACCAGAGATCACCGTGCGCCACGGTAGCCCCTTGATCCGCGCAGCTTCCTCCGGCGTGATCCCACTAGCAAAAGTCATCTCCGGGCGGCCGTCGGTGCCCGTCCACTCTATGAAGACATCGTTGTTCGCCAGGCTCGCCTCGCCACGGAGAACCGCCGCACGGCTTTGCCCTTGTAATGTCGGTGGTACTGGCACGCCCAGCAATTCCAGGAGCGTTGGCACAAGGTCAATTTGACTGATGCGTCCCGGCACGCGGCATGGGCAGAGCCAGGGCACATGTATAAGTAGTGGTACAAGCGTCGCCTCCTCGTAGAATACCGTCTTGGCGAGAATGCCGTGGTCGCCCATCATGTCGCCGTGGTCACTGGTGAAGACAATTACTGTATTTTCTGCCTGCCCACTCTTGGCCAGTGCTGTGAGAATCTCCCCTACCGCCCGATCCACCAGCGTTACGTTACCGAAGTACTGTGCCCGCAGCCGTCGCCAGCCCTCCTCCGTGCTCAAATCTTGGCCTTCTCGTTTCCCCTGTGTGTAATAATCAGCCATGAGCCGGTGCAGACGGGAGGCGTTGTGGGGCGGCTTACGCCTGAAAGTCGGTCCCACTGGCAGGTGCCATGGATCGTAGAGACGATCGAACGGGCCGCAATATGGTGGGTGGGGTTCAAGGAAATTCACGTAGAGGAGGAAGGGGCGCTTACCTGTCATGCGCAGGAATCTGGCCGCCTCTCGGGCGAGAAACAGTGCTTTGGTGTGTTCTTCCGGCAACCTTGCGGCAAAGCGGCGGCTGAAGATGCGCGCCCCACGCTTCTCCCCGTCCGGCGCGAACCCCTGTGACATTAGGTAGTGATGATAACCACTGAACCGATTGAGATATTCCGGTCGCGAATAGTGTGAGCGATAGTTGTCCTCAATACTTACCCACTCTTCAAACCCGTGCTGTGGAATGACCTCATCGCCAAGATGCCATTTGCCGAAGTAGGCGCGACGATATTCGAGCCCCACCATCTCGGCAATCGTGGGTGTATCCGCCCGGAGGGGGATGTTGTTGGCAACGCAACCGCAGGTGTGTGGCCAGAGGCCGGTCATAATGGAGGCGCGCGATGGTGTGCACACTGGTTGGGTCACATAGGCGTGTTCAAAGACAAAACTCCGCGCGGCAAGCGCGTCCAGATTCGGGGTCTGAATCCAGTCGTTGTCGTAGGAGCGCAGGCTGTCGCGACGTTGCTGGTCGGTGAAGATGAACAGCAAGTTGGGCTTGCGGGGCATGATTCCTCCTGACTATTCTGCTTGTGCCTTCCTCAGCCGCAGCGAGTTCCAAACGACCGCGATGGAACTGAAGGCCATGCAGACCTCGGCAATGAGCGGATGCAGGAGACCGAAAATCGCCAGTGGCAGGGCGACAAGGTTATACCCGAAGGCCCACGCCAGGTTCTGCCGGATTTTTCTGATGATGACACGTGACAATCGCGCTGCCCTCACGACTCCATCCAGGTCACCGTGAATCAGGGTGATGTCCGCAGATTCAATGGCAACGTCTGTGCCGGTCCCGAGCGCAATGCCGACATCTGCCTGCATAAGTGCTGGGGCGTCGTTGATGCCGTCACCCACCATGGCTACTGCTCCTTCCCGCTGCAGACGACGTATTGCAGCGGCCTTAGCCCCAGGCATTACTCCGGCGAGCACGCGTTGGATGCCAGCCTCGCGGGCAATGGCAAGGGCGGTGTGCTTATTGTCTCCGGTGATCATGATTACCGTGAAGCCCATGTTCCTCAATTTGGCCACCGTCTCCCGTGCACCGGGCTTCAGCCGGTCTGCCACCGCCACTAAGCCAAGCACCTGCCCCTTCCCTACGCCCGTTGCGTGGGACCAGGCTACGTACAGGAGAGTCCGCGCCTGCTCCTGCAGTACAGCGGCCCTATCCGCGAGCGTTGCCGTGGCAATACCCGCATCCAGCAAGAACTCCGCATTGCCCACCAGCGCCCGACGACCATCCACTTTGCCGCTCACCCCGCATCCTGGGATCGCCTCAAAGTCCTCCACCTCAGCCAACGTTACTCCCTGTTCACGCGCGGCTCGCAGCACTGCCTCAGCCAGCGGATGCTCAGAATGATGTTCCAATGATGCTGCCACGCCCAGAACCGTTGCCGGTTCAACCCCTGGCACACAGACCACATCCGTTACCTCGGGACGCCCGAGCGTCAGCGTGCCGGTCTTGTCAAAAACTATGGTGCGCACCTGGCTCATTGCTTGGATGGCCTCGCCGGAGCGGATGAAGATACCTCTGGCCGCCGCCGCACCGGTGCCCACCATCAAAGCTGTTGGAGTGGCCAATCCCAGAGCGCACGGGCAGGCAATAACCAGCACAGCGATGGCAGCGAACAGCGCCAGCGAGAAGTCACTACCTGCAGGATTCACCCAGGGCAGGAACGTGGCGGCGCGTTGCGCCCATTCCCGAAGGGGAGCGGGAAAAAGCATCCATGAGAGAAACGTAATGATGGCAAGCAGCACCACCGCTGGCACAAACCAGGCCGTTACGCGGTCGGCCAGCGCTTGAATCGGCACCCGCGAGGTTTGCGCTTCCTGGGTTAGACGGATTACCTGTGCCAGAAATGTATCCCGCCCGACGCGCGTCGCTCTGACGTGCAAAGCCCCACGCTGGTTGACCGTGCCGCCCAGGACAATCGCACCAGGTTTTTTGAGAACCGGAAGCGGTTCGCCCGTGGCCATGGATTCATCTACCGTGCTCTCACCATGGAGAACTTCGCCGTCCGTAGGGATTTTTTCGCCGGGGCGCACGATCATCACATCCCCTACGACCACCGCATCAATGGGGATTTCAATTTCCCCGCCCCCACGCACCACGCGTGCAGTGCGGGCACCCAGTTCCAGAAGGCGGCGGATTGCCTGGGAGGCCCGTCCCCGTGCGCGTGCCTCCAGAAAACGCCCCGTCAGGTGAAACGCCATAATCATCGCACCGATAGGAGCGTAATCGGCGACGCCCGCATCACGCCAGATGAACGTCAGCGGGCCGGTGGCGAAAGCCGCGCTGGCCCCGAGCATTATCAGCACGTCCATGTTGGCACTCCCCTGCCTTAGCGAGCGCAGGGCGCTGGCGTAGCACGCGCGTCCCGGCCAGGCCAGAACGAGAAAGGTCAAACCGGTCATCGTCAGGTTCATGGCGGGGAGGTGTGCACCAAACGCCATCGAAAAGACCATCAGCAGGAGCAACGACGCGACAAGTGCCCAGGCGGTCATAAGCCGCCGCCGTGCAATCTCCATCCGGGCGACGGCCGCATCTCCACGCGTCCCTGCGTCTTCGTCGAATACCTCGTAGCCAGCCTCGCGCACCGCCTTTTGCAAATCTGCGAGAGATGCTTTGTTCGGGTCATAGATCACTGTAGCCTGTTCGGTAGCCAGGTTGACATGAGCACCAATGACCCCCGGAACACTGCGTAAAGCGCGGGTAACGGCGTTGACACACGTTGCGCATGTCATTCCGCCGATGGTGATTACCAGAGTCTCATGTCCCCCATTGGCCGCCCTTAGTTGCTCATGTTTCGGGTCTCCTTGTGCCTGGCGATGTTCTCGTTGTGGTCCGGCGACCAGCGCGCCTTCAGGGTCTAACGCAAAGGCTGTCCGGCAACCTCTGGAACAGAAATAGAACGTCACACCGCCGTGCACGAAAGTCGCGGCTGCGCTCTCTGGCTGCACCTCCATACCGCAAATCGGGTCTATTGGCATCTCTGATCCTCTTGGCACCATCTCTTCTCGTATGTTAGTCAACCAGCCGTCCCTGTGCAAACTCTGCAGGACAAATCTCTGCCCCGATTTCTTGTCCTGATGTATAGTATAATACGGCTGCGCGATTCGTGGTGGAGATACGGGCCCTGGTGCACCCACTTGGTGGGTTGACCACGAGGCCGTAGTCAGGGAGAGCAGGGATGAAAGAACCGCGCCTCACTGTCTGGCCAGTTTCCGGTTTGCACCGTGTTTATCCTCTGGACCTGCCGCCGCGTGACGCTTCCCGCCGCGCCGCCGAGGGCTGGCAATTGGCTGCCGCGCGGGGAGAGTATTGTACGTTCCAACTCGGCCTGCGCACCGAGGCTAAACTGGCCGAGGTAGAAATCGTTCCTGGCTCGTTGTGCCAGGGCCGGGAGTGCGTGCCTGCTGGATCAATGCAGGTTCGCTGGGTCGGCTTGGTTCCTGTGCCGCATGATGCCTTCAGTGCTGCGGGCGCTGAACGGCCAGACTACGTCCCCGGTTGGTATCCCGACCCATTGCTGGAAGAACCACCGTGGAGCGGCGACTTCCCGCCGCGCAGTACCGCAGTACATTTCACGTTGCATGTGCCGCGTGACTTGCATGCAGGCACGTATCGCGGTACGGTGACTGTCCGCGTGCGCGGCAAGGTGCGGGTGCGAGTGCCAATCTACCTCGAAGTCTGGCCTTTCGCCCTGCCCCGTCGCCCAACTTTTCACGTCACGAACTGGTTCCATCCAGATTGTGTGACCACCTGGCATCGCTGCGCGCCCTGGTCCGAGCGCCACTGGCGACTGCTGGATCTTTACGCTCGGGAAATGGCCGCACATCGCCAAGATGTCATCACCACCCCAACGCTCATCGGCAATTTCCACAATTACGATCAGATGGTGCTGGTGGATACCACGCGCGAAAAGGACGGCACCTATTCCTTTGATTTCCGACGGTTGGAGCGCTGGGTGAAACTCTTCCGCCGTCACGGCTTCGTTTTCTTTGAGATGTGGCACCTTGCGGCGCAGGGCCATGGCCGTACCGCCCCGCCCTTCACTATCTACGATGCAGCCAAGGGCCGACGCGTGTGGTATGAGAACCTGTCCGTGCAAAGCGGTGTCTATCGTCACCTGGTTGCCTCTTTTCTGGAGGCGCTCTCGCGCTGGCTGGACCGCCGTGGCCTCAGTGAGCGTTTTCTCCTTCATGTTTATGACGAACCGCGGCGTGACACGTGGGCACACTATGCACGGCTCTCTGCCTTCTTCCGCCGTCACGCGCCGAAGCTCAAGCACATTGATGCCATCAGCACCAGCGAACTCCTGACGGAGTTCAAAGGCGGCGTGGACATCCCTGTTCCGCTGACGCCGCACTTGGCCGACGACGCCTATTACCAGCAGCGCGCCCGCGGCGGCAGGGAGCCGGTTTGGTGGTACACCTGCTGCGGGCCAAGTGGCCGCTTCGCCAACCGCTTCGTCTTCATGCCCCTCATCAACACGCGTATACTTTACTGGCAGTCGTTCGTCTATGGCATCAGCGGGTATCTGCACTGGGGTTATAACTTCTGGCATCGTCCGGGACAGCACATCTCTGGATGGCCGCGCACCAATGTCTATGCCGACCAGGTGCTCCTCAATCCATACCGCGAACATCCGCCTCGCTGGGGCGTGGGGGATGCCTGCATAGTTTATCCGCACCCACGCTGGTGGGAAGACCACGGGCCTGTATCCTCATTGCGCTATGAGGTCATGCGCGAGGGACTGCAGGATTACGAAATGTTGCGTATGCTTGATACGCTGTTGCAAGAGACGAAAGAGCGCTTCTCTTCTGCGCGGGGGACAGCCGTGGCCAAGGCTCGCCGGCTTCTGGCCGAGGTGCGGGGACCGATTGCTGGCAGCCTTACGGAGTTCACACGCGAGGCCGGACGACTCCTGCGTGTCCGCCGCGAGATTGGCGACTGCCTCAAGGTCTTGGCCTGAAGCTTCTGTCTCCGCTCGTGAGTAGGCCCTCCGGTAACCTGGTTGGCCGCGGGGCCTGTTCGTGGAACGCCTTGGCTTTCACTTCTTGGGGTAACCCACCGTCTGGGCGAGGATGATTTTCTGTTCCGGTCGCAGTTTCAATGCCTCGGCCAGCGCCGGGCGGTCAACCAGACCACGAACTACCGTAGCCAGACCTTCCGACGCGCAAAAGAGATACACATTCTGACTGATGAAGCCGGTATCGGTGGCCGAGTAGAAAGCCTTGTCGGCGTCCGAGGCCGGCCCGCGCCGCCCCGTCATCTTGGCGTAGTCGGCGACAAAGACCAGGTTCACTGGCGCCTCCTTGACGAAGGCCTGCGTGCCCGTTTTGTCTCGAATATCCCCTTCAACGACTGGCTGGAGACTGTGCCCCTTGGCGTCATAAAGGTATGCGCCTTCCGGAAGAACGACATATACGTCAATCTCCTGCCAGTTGACCGCCGTGGGTGCAGTCAGACGCCCGTCGGGCCGGTTGACACCGCAGGCGGCCCAGAGGAGGTTGGAGAGCACCTGGTCCGGAAGCCTCTCAGAGCTGAAGGTCCGCTCGGACCGCCGGGCCTTGAGCGCCTGCATCAGGGGTACCCCCCCATCCGTCTGCGGGGGCGGCAACTGAATCGGCTTGAGTTCCCATGCCACAGCTTCTGCTCCCAGCCACAGACCAGTCAGCACGAAAACAGCAATCGTGCGCAATTCAGTCTTCATCCGCGATCCTCCCCCAAAGCCCCTCTGAACGGTTTCTCATCTATCTGACTCCCCTGCCCCACTTCCGTGCTAGCGGGGGTTCATTCATCCATCTGTCACTTCAGACATCGGCCTTTTGCAGCGCCAGGTCATGCGCTTCGGCGTAGTAGCGGCCCAGGTTGCGCCAGTCAAAGTGCATGGCCGAACCCTCAACCTGGTTACGCAACGCAATGCGGTCGCGACGCTCCATGCGCAGCAGGTGAAACATCCATCCAGTTAACTCCTCAGCTGCTGTCTCAAACGACGCCCTCCGCCGGTGGACGACAAACAGGCCGCGTTGCTGATAATCCGGGATGCGTTGCAGCAGATATGTGCCAAAGCCGGAGAGGTCACTGGTGACCGCCGGAATACCGCGCGCCACGCATTCAAGCGGTGTATAGCCCCACGGCTCGTAGGAACTGGGGAATACCCCCAGATGGCACCCGCGCACGAACTGGTCGTAGTCCATACCGAAGAGCGGACTTGTCGGCGTGATGAAATCGGGGTGGTAGATGACTTTGACCGGGTTGTCCGGCTGATTGAGCAGGTTGAGAGCTCGCAGCTGCGCGAGGACTTCATCGCTTGCTTCGTCAATCAGGTCGTGAGTAACTACAGGAGGTAGATTCTTGCTGCGACGGGCGTGGAGCATGGCCCGCAGGCGCAGGCGCCAGTATTCGTCCACCATGTCGTCTAGTGGGGTCAGACGCCCCATCGCTGCGGCCATAAACAGGCGTTGTCCTACCTCTTCACGAATTGCCTCACACGTTTGGCGCAATTCCTCCATCATTGCCCGCCTTTCCAGCACCTCCGCATTGATGGAGCGGAAGGGCCGGCGGGTGACTAGGAAAAAGACCACCGTCCGCTCCACTTGGGCCTCGCGCATCCGCCGACTCAGCCGCGCCAGCGCCTCAAAAGTCAGGTCAAAGCCCTTGTTGCGATACTCATAGCGGCCCGCATTGAAGAAGTATAGCGTGCGGTCCAGGTCAAACGTGTAACTGGGAAAGAAGTGCCCCATGACAAACTGATGGATGCGTTCCTTGTATTGCCGATGCAGGTTCTGAAACTCGTGCAGGACGGCGAAGCGCTCCACGTTCAGGCCGTTGGGGAGCAGGAGGTCGGGCTTGCGTCCCAGGAGGTGTTCGCACTCAAAGGCCGTGATGTCGCTGAGGGTGGTGAAGACGTGGGCGCCATGTGCGGCAGCGCGCTCCAGTCGCACCTGCGGCTCTATGTTCAGGCGGGCCGCCTCCGCCAGCCAGTCCAGACGCGGCAGATGGTCATACAGGGCAGGGTGATGCGGCGCCAGATAGCGCCCTAGAAGTGTCGCGTGCGTGGTAAACACGATGCTAAGCGGCATTCGTGCCCAGCGCAGTTCCGGAATCGCTGAAGCGGCCAACCACTCATGAAAGTGCGCGACGAGCCGTCGTCGCCCCGTGCTACCAGTTGTCGCCTGTGACAATGCCCTTAGAAAGCGCTCCACGAGAAACCCGAAAGCAACCACTTGGTCCAGCAGGTCGTCGCTGCGATGAATGCTGATGTGGTGATGCTCCCAGAGGAGATACTTGATTTCCGCCAATTGCCGGACGACGCTGGCGGGATTCAGGAGAACAGTGCGGGGACGCCCAGGGATGAGCCAGTGGCCATAATGAGCCTCAAAACCATCTTGGCGCACCGCCTTGACCGCTGCCCCGAAGACGCCAGCAGGAGCTGCTTCCTCAAACTCCGCCGGCGAGATCTCGGGGTCGTACGGACCGACGAGGCAGTAACGGTGGCCCCATTGCTCAAGCATGGTCGGCACTTTTGAACGGATGACCGTATATATGCCGCCGACCTGCTTGCAGACCTCCCAAGCAATCTCGCACAGAAGCGGTTCCCCTCTGTGTCCCTTGGCTGGGGCACCCGCGGCCCTCTCTCCTTGGTGGTTCTTGTCCATATCACAACATTGTTATCACGACGCCCGTGGCCATGCAATACGTTGGTGCAGTCGGGCCAGGATTGCAGGCCACCGGTCACCACCGGCAAACTGCAACCAGCCCCAGGGGCAGCCTGCCGACCTAAGCACAGACCTAGACAGCACGCAATTGAGGCGACGTAAGTACCTTGGCGCTACTGCCCTAAGAGAAATCCACTGTGTGACCTACAGGAGAGGCGAAACTCGCAGCGAAAGAATGGTTTTTCTATCGCGTTTTCCTTTTTCTGGCTCGGATGCCATTCACGTTCCCAGACGAACGGCGCAGCGTTAGGCACAAACCACATCCCGGTGCCGGAACCCCCCTCTCACGCGAAGATGCCGAAGTGCGACCCCATATATTCATCAAGGCTGAAGTTATCTGGTGCTTCCACCGTCCTAATTCGGGAAATCGCGCACTTGCTCACTTGCGCCGACCGAAACGACCGCGACCGATGAGATACCATTCGCCGGCGTAACAGAGCACATGATATGGTTCCATCTCCCCAAGGACTATGTCCCCGCAACCGGGGGCGCGGTAGCAAAGGTGCAGAACGAGGTTCGTGCGCTCTCCCTCATCCGCGGCGTCCCACTTCTCTGTGTTTATCCGAGGTGCGGGTGAGGGAAGAAAGAAAACTTTGTGTCCAGCCAGGAAGGCCCCATGCTTACCTTCGCGGGCAGCGACTCCTCAACCCGGGCAAAGGCGCTCAGAAGGTGGTCGTAGACTGGCGAGCTGCGGTATGGCGCGAGAACCTTCTCGAGATGCAGGCTGGGCCATTCTACCATGTGAACTGGCGAGCTGCGGTATGGCGCGAGAACCTTCTCGGCGATTGCCTGGGCGAAAAGGTCGCCCTCCCTCAGCCCCATGGCAGGCAAATCGTGGGTCTCATCTGTGTAGTAATGTTCGTGCCCCACCCGGTCATATTTAATCGGCGCGTCCTGTTCCCATTTCAGATACTCATGCCCCGCCGAATGGTCTTGGGGCTGGTCTCCCAATCCCTCACGAGGGTACGGCAGTTGGGATACTGCCCCTTGTGGATTGCCTGATGGATAAACTGCAGGCGGCGGAACTGGGGCTTGGACTTGGCCGTGGCCGCAAAATTCCTGAAATTTTTTCCTGGCACCACACGCTCGAACCGGTTGCGGACCCTGCCGGCAAGGGAGTAAGGCTGGCATGGAGGACCACTGATGAGCCACCCAGGTTTCCGCGCCGCCCGGCGCGCACTATCGCTCACGCACGAGGTTGGGCGGCGCGCCGGGGTGACCAATCTTGGCACGCCACGCCTGCTGATCCGCCCGCTCTGCCACTTCCGGATGCAGTGCATACAGTGCCTCGCTTGTCAGTCCACCGCGCAATCACCGATAGTAGGCCTCTGGGACAGGACAGTTTGTAAACTGTTGGAATAAGGAGCGCAACTTCAGAGTAGCATGGGCGGCAGGGTCCTTCTCTACCACCGGTACCGGGCTCGTGGCAGCGGCGTTAGTGCGGCGAAGAGGCTGGCTTCCCAGCCACTGGCGAGGTAAAACGCCCATGGAACGTATCAGACGCTCGTTATGCCGTAGCGGCGCATCTTGTTGTAGAGGGTGGTGCGATTGATGCCGAGGCGTTCGGCAGCAGCCTTGCGGCTGCCGCCGGTGCTCTGCAGCGCCTCCAGGATGACCTTACGCTCCCAGCGCGCCATGGCCTCATCAAGGGGCAGGATCTTTCCCTCTTCCACAACTGGTTCCGCTTCAGCCGGGCGCAGCTGCGGCGGCAGGTCGTCCAGGGTGATATATTCGCCGCGGCAGAAGAGGACAGCGCTCTGGACGACGTTTTCAAGTTCGCGGACGTTGCCCGGCCAGGCATATTCGGCGAAGGCACGCATGACCTCCTCGCTGAAGCCCTTGATTGGATGGCCACTTTCGCTGGCATATTTATCCAGGAAGTGGCGGGCGAGAAGCGGGATGTCCTCGGGCCGCTCGCGCAGCGGGGCAAGGTCAACAGTAACGACGTTGATGCGGTAATAGAGGTCTTCGCGGAACTCCTTCTTTTCCACCAGTTTCCGCAGGTCTTGGTTGGTGGCAAGTATGACGCGGACATCCACCTTGCGGGTGCGATTGCCGCCCACCGGTTCGAACTCAAACGACTCCAAGACGCGCAGCAATTTCATCTGAAGCGAGGGGGAGGCATTGCTGATTTCGTCAAGGAAGATGGTACCGCCATCGGCGTGTTCAAACTTGCCTACCTTGTTGGCGATGGCGCCGCTGAATGAGCCCTTGACGTGGCCGAAGAGTTCGCTTTCCAGAAGCGTGTCAGGCAGCGCGCCGCAACTGACTTCCACAAAGGGCTTGTCGCGCCGAGGCGAGTTATGGTGGACGCAGCGCGCCACCAGGGTCTTGCCGGTGCCGCTTTCGCCGGTGATGAGGATAGTGGTGTTGGTGTCAGCAACCGTGCGCAGGGTGTCCAGGACACGGCGCATCTTCTTGTCGCGGCAGATGAAGTTATCAAACCTGAAACTCATGTTGAGTTCTTCGCGCAGGCGGCGGTTCTCAGCGATGAGGCGCTGCTGCTGGATGGCACGCTCTAGGGCGAGGCGCACTTCGTCGTCGGAGAGCGGCTTGGTGACGTAGTCAAAGGCCCCCATCTTGATGGCGCGTACAGCGTCCTCGATGGTGCCGTAGCCGGTGAACATGATGACAGCAGTGTCAGCATTGGTGCGACGGACCCGTTCCAGGACGTCAAAGCCGCTGCCTTTGGGCAGGCGGATATCGGTGAGAACGGCCTCAAAGGTGCGGGTGCTCAGCGCTTCCAGCGCTTCGTCCAGCGAGCGAGTGCCGGTGACTTTGTAGCCCTCGTTGCTGAGAAACTCCTTGAGGCTGTCAAGGACGATGGGGTCGTCGTCAAGGATGAGCACGTTGGCAGGGGTGCTGACCATGGCCTCAGGAATCCTTTGTTTGCAGGGGCAAGTTGATGCGGAAGCAGGCACCGCGACTAGACGGTTCCAGAATGATAGAGCCGCCTAGGCGCGCCAAGATGTCGCGACAGATAGCCAAGCCTAGGCCAGTGCCCGCGCCTTCCGGCTTGGTAGTGAAGAAGGGCTCAAATATCTTATCGCGGATTTCCTCCGGAATGCCCGGACCGGTGTCGGAGAAGGTGAAGGTAACTCGGCCATTGTCGGCGCGGGCGGAAATCATGACCATGCCCCCACCGGGCATGGCATCCACAGCGTTTTTGATAAGGTTGCAGAACACCTCGTCAAGTTCCGGCGACGGCGAAGGTGGAAGCGCAGGTGGCAGGTCCAGTTCAAAGCGGATACCATGGGCGGCGGCGCGCTGCTCAAACAAGGCAACGCTGTCAAGGATCTGTGCCTCAAGCGTCTTCGGGCGCCCCTGGGCGTACTGGTTGCGGCTGAAGACGAGGAGTTCGGTGACGATGTTGGCCATGCGCACAAGGCCACGGCGGCACTCTTCCAGGTATTTGGCGGCACGGTCGGGGTCGGCCTTGAGTTTGCCCATGGCTAGGTTGAGGAAGCGGAGGATGCCATCCAGGGGGTTGTTGAGTTCGTGCGCGACACGCGAGGCCATCTTGCCGAGAAGGGCGAGGCGCTCGGAGCGCACCAGTTTGCGTTCCAGTTCTGCCTCTTCGGTGACGTCTTCAATGGTAATCAGGCCTTCCACGTCGTTGCTGTGTTGCCGACCGCGGAGCGGTCCGCAGCGCACGTTGAGAAGTTGAATCTTGTCAGGCGGGCCGTATTCTAAGCGCTGATGCCGGATCACCTGGCCCTTGTCCAGGACATGGCGCAATGTCGCACGCCAGGAATCTTCGCTGAAGTGAATGCCGCGCAGGGGGAGTTCCCCCGGCTCAGCGCCACCATGGCGGAGGATGGCGGCGGCGGCGCTGTTGCGGAACTTGACGCACAGGTCGCGGTCGTAGGTGATGATGCCCACAGGGCTGCTTTCAAGGATATCGGTGCTGTAGGCACGGAGAGCGCGCAGTTGACGGTCCTGTTCAGCAGCATGGAGACGCGATTTTTCCACCTGGGCCTGCAGTTCGTGGGTGAACTGCCGCAGTTCGGCGACGATGTTAATAGGGCCGACGCTGGCAAAGAGGTCTTGGCAAAGGCTGGTCATGAGTTCCAGGTCAGCAGGTGTGAACTCCTGGCCTTTCTGGCGCATGGTGAGGGCGACGACGCCAAGGAGTTGGCCGTCCTGCTTGAGAGGCGCGCACAGACAGGAATGGGTGGGATAACGGTCAAATCCCCGATGTTTCAGGTGTTCAATACGTCGGACGTCGGTCACCAGGAGTGGCTCGCCGACTTGGGCGACCCAGCCGGCGATGCCCTCGCCGACGCGCTGGCGGTGACCGAGGCGTTTTTCGCGGTGTGGTCCTACCGCTGAGTGAAGCACGAGTTCGCGGCGTTCGGGATCCCAGAGGTAGATGGAACCGGACTCGCAGCGGAAGAGACGCATAAACTCCTGGAGGGCGAATTCAAGCATCTGAGCAAAAGAGGCATGACGAGAGAGTTCACGGGCGAACTGGAGGAATAGGCGTAACCCCTGAGCCCCATCGCTTTCGATCGCGTGCTTGAGTGTGACACCATGGCGAGGAGCAAAGCCGAGGTCGCTGGCCCAATGATAGGGAGCACCTTCCAGTAGCCCGCGGACGCCGGCCAGTATTTCATCCTTCGTGGCAGCAGAGGGCACTCGTTGGATTGAGCCCGAACCGTAGGTAGGGAGCATATCGGCGTCTGCAAGGAGAAGAATCTTTGACGACGTCTTTGTCGCGAGGATTTGCTGGAGCGCGGCCTGGGCAGCGGTGTCCAAGGGAGACGCCGCTCTCACCACCGCTATTTGGCAGTCCCCCCGATGCAAGTGTTCCAAGATTTCCGAGTCACGTGCTCGCGCGGCCACCAGATAACCAGCGGACGTGAGAAGGTCAGCCAAGCCCGCATCGGGTTCTGCGCCGATGGCCCCCACGAGAACCTTGTATTCGACACCCATAGCGCAATTCCAAGTTCCCCGCGTGCATGAGCCGACGCCATCCTGCCTTTGTTTTGAACTGCCCTGTTGCGACCTCCTGCGTTATATATACCCGGCAAGCCCCGTGCGAAACACTGCGCACCCCACTTTGCTACCTTGCTTGGCAATCAACCAAGGACCAATATAGCAACGCTTCAGCCTAGCCTAAAAATGACGCAATGTCAAGCGGAATGTACACTTTTTTTCAGTCCCTTTGGCGGTCCGGAGTTGCATGACAGTGGAGGTGTACCCACTGTAGAAGGCAGGCTGCCTCTTGGGTCTGGTGCAGTAAGTGTTCGATGTCGTCGTCCAAGCACCATGGGTGTCCAATTAACGCTTCGTTTCAAACCAGAATTGTTCAATTTTTACAACGCGCGTTGGTGCGGGTTCAGTCGTCATTGCCATGCACTATTGACATAAGGGATTGTTGGAATTAACTTTACACGTTATTTCCCTGTTTTAGTACGTGTTGGCATGAGGTTTGCGCAGTAAAAAACTGGGTATATTCCGATGACCTGTAATAGGGCATATGCAGCTAGCCGCCTCTGCTCTGTTGGTGCGGGGGTAGCCAATAAATATTTGTCGGATTGAGTGAGAGCCGATGTCGTTCTTTTTTCTGGTTCTTTATGTTGCCTTCCTCTTTGTGCGGCCCCAAGAGTGGGTGCTGGGGCTGGCTGACTGGCAATTTGGTTCCTTGGGAATACAGGATTTACTGATCCTGTTGGCCGTGGCCGGTGCATTGGCTGACTTGCGGAGGGGGTTAGCCGGTTTCAGGGAGGTGCCACAGAATTTCCTTATCCTCGGTCTCCTCGCAGGTGTGGCCATGAGCCATGTGAGCCACTTCTACTTCGCCGGGCTATTAGATTCGCTGGAAAAGTTCGGCAAGGTGGTATTGGTTTTTCTGCTGGTCACCGTCGTCGTCAACACCCCCCGGCGGGTTAAGACTCTGGCGGTGGTCATGGTCGCGGCAAGTCTTTTCCTGGCGGCTCAGGGAATTGTGCAATTTCACCGGGGATATGGCTTTGGCGGTCCAGCGGATTTGCCACTCTCACATGGTGGTGTTGTGCGTGTGCGTGCGACTGGGATTTTTAATGACCCGAACGACCTTGCCCTGATGCTGGTTACCATCATGCCTTTTCTTGGTATGGTAGTGGTCACCCGCAATGTCAAATTCTTGTTGCGCCTGACAGCACTGGCGGCCTTGGTCCCTGTTGCCTATGCGGTTTACCTGACCAACTCTCGTGGCGGCTGGGTTGCGCTTGGCGCCATGGGCGTCGCCTTTGTCACCCTGGCCTTCAGTCGCAGAATTGGCCTGGTGCTGGTGGCTGTTTTCTTGGCCGCGATTATTGCCTTACGCCCGACACGTCTTGAGGGCATCAGTGCAAACCATGGTCGTGACCGCCTCGTCCTCTGGGGTTACGGCAACCAGATGCTCAAACAAAATCCCTTCTTCGGCGTGGGCATGAACCAGTTCACTGAACAGCCAGGCGTCGGCCACGTAGCGCACAATTCGTTCGTACACACCTATGCAGAACTCGGGATGTTTGGTTACTTCTTCTGGTTGGGTCTGGTTGTGGGCACGTTCTGGGATACCTGGGCACTGCGACGGGCGCAGATCCAAGAGGGAAGCGCCTGCACATTTCTCCCGCACTTATCCACCGCTATTCTTGCAGGGTTTTGTGGTTTCATGGTCGCCGCCTTCTTTCTCACTCGTTGCTACGTGCTGCCCCTTTATCTGATAATGGCCCTTGTTGTGGCAATGCGTATGATATACCACCAGGAGCACGGTAGTCTTGTTGGAGGCTTTCAGACCCGACACCTGAAATGGGTGGCAGCGAGTGCTATCTTGAGTGTCCCCGGCATGTGGCTCTTAATCAGGATTGTTGCGTGAATTTGCTCAAAATGTGGCCACGACTGACCGGTAACAAGATCCAGCGTCGCCGGCTGTTCGTGCTGCTGGTGATCCTAACTTACATGGCGGTGCTGACTTATGTGTCGCTTTATCCGGTGCCGCCGGCAACTGAACTCAGTGCACGCGTCCGGTTAATAAATAACCTTTTGCATGTTCCTGCCTACGCGGTGCTCACTGCGCTGTGGATTGCATACCTTCGGCTAAGGTGGCGGAAGGCGTCCGACTGGCGTGTCCTCCTGCCTGCTTTCCTGATCGCATGTGGGTATGGCGGGCTGATGGAACTCGCCCAGTTTTTTGTGCCTGGGCGTTTTGCCTCGTTGCAGGATACGTTTTATAACATGTGTGGCGCGTTATGGACGGTTGTGGCGGTGCTGATATTCCCCACCGGCGAGGAGATGTCGCACATGAACGGTGCTCGGGGAGGTTCTGGGGCCGGACCGACTACTACGCCTTGAGGAGCAGAGGGCGGGCGACTGGTGGGCTGTTGGTGGCTTGTGGTAGGAAGATATGCTTAGCCCCCTTTCTGCTTTATACGGAGGAATCATGGGGAGGCTGCTGAGCGGCGTGCGCTCGCTCCTGCGCAATCTCTGGCGCGAGGAAGGCTCGCTTGGCCAGCAGACCGTCCGTGCTGGCGTCTGGGTAATCGGCTCAGCGGCGGTGACTAACCTCCTTGGTATCGTACAAACCATCGTTTTGGTGCGTCTTCTGCTGCCGGCGGATTTTGGGGTGATGGGGATTGCTGCCTTCGTTCTGGCTGCGGTAACCACCTTCACTGAGACCGGCGTCGGAGCAGCTCTGGTGCAGCGCCTCGAGATCAGCCGTCGCATGGTGGACACCGCTTGGACCATTGGCTTGGCCCGGAGTGCCGCGCTCTTTCTCCTGGTTTTCTTTGCGGCCCCTTGGGTTGCGGGGTTTTATGGCGGCAATCTGCTCATCTGCCCCATACTGCGACTGGTGGCATTACGGTTTATTTGCCACGGTCTTTCCAACATCGGGCTGACCCTCTGGCGCAAGGAGATGCGCTTTCGCCGCGCAGAGGTCTTCCAGGCGACGACAGAAGCATTGGCGGTCATTCTTACCATCATAGTGGCCTTTTTCCTGCGGAGTGCCTGGGCGCTGGCCATCGGGCAGGTATCGCTTGCAATCCTGAAACTTGTCGGCTCTTACGTCGTTCACCCGTATCGTCCACGACTGTGCTGGCATTGGGAAGACGCGCGGCTTCTCATGCGCTTCGGCCGACACATGACGCTCTTGAACATCTGCCGATTCCTGAAGACTCAGTTGGATGTTGTCGTAGCGGGTAAACTAGTCGGCATGACGCAACTTGGTTTTTATAAGGTTGCCTACGCTTTGAGCAACCTGCCGACCAATTGGATTGCTGCCACCATCACGGGGGTCACGTTTCCCGCACTGAGCAAACTCCAGAAGGACCCCGCGCGTCTGCGGCAGGCATTTCTGCAGGTCTTGGGAATAAACGCTCTTGCCGCTATTCCGGCTGCATTTGGACTCATAGTGCTTTCGCGTGAAATTGTAGCGGTGGTCTATGGGCCCAAATACATAGAGACTGTGCCGGTTTTCCGCGTCCTTTGTATCTATGGGTTATTGCGGTCGCTTGATGCTGTTTACTCCCCGCTCTTCATGGGGCTGGACAAGCCGCGCCTCGCCTCAATAACTCTGGCCTTGAATGTGGGCCTGATGGCGGCACTCCTCTATCCTCTGGTTCACGAGTATGGCATAGTGGGTGCCGCGTGGTCTACCTTGTTGCCGTATGTGGTAACCTGGCCCCTGAGTTTGTGGCTGGCGCGGCGAGTCACAGGGGCGCGTTGGCGGGATTTTGCCGCCCGTCTAGGTATGCCGCTCTTCGCCAGCGCAGGTATGGGGGCACTGTTGTTCCTGGTCAAGGATGCACTCGGCACAGTCCGCCTTGCGGGGTTGTTGGCGTTGATTGGGCTCGGTGTGGTCACTTATGCCGGTGCTGTCATGCTGCTGGCGCCTGAGTCACTGCCGCGCCGGCACATGCGCGACCTTGTCGCTGAACCGGAGGCCGTGAGTGAGGCATGAGTGATGTTCCAACGGTCATTTGACATCCTGATGGATCACGGCGGCGCCGGTACGCTTGGTGATTTGGCTCAGACTATTGCTGCGATCCGTTCGCTCAAAGCCGTTCTTCCCGGTTGCCGCATCAGTATCAAGTGGAACGCAGCAGAGGCGCCACCGTCGTTGGGGCAGGACGGCACTTACTTGGGGCCGAGCGCATTCCTTTCCGGTCCGCAGACGCTTGTCGGTCGTTTGGCGGCCAGACCGGGGTTCTGGTGGCCGAGCCGTGTGCTTTTATGGGGGGCAGCGGTGTCGGCGATGTTGGGTGCGATCAGCCACCGTTACTTCGGCCTGGCGCTTGTGCGGCGTGGCCCTCTAACTAAATTCATCAGCCGCTTTGCGCGGGCCGATGCATTTGTGATCGCTGGCAATGGCGGTCTAACTGACACCTTTGCCTATGGTGGATTGCTCCATTTCTGCACCGAAGTCGCCTGCGCGGCATTTCTCGGCAAGCCGGTGATTCTCACTGGACAAGGGCTAGGGCCGATTCGCTCGCCAGCTTGGCGTTGTTTCGCCGGCTTCTGCCTGCGCCGTGCAACGTACATTACCACGCGCGAGGCCCACTCACTCTGCTTGGCGCGGCAGTTGCGCCTGCCCCCCTCAAAATGCGTCCTTGGTGTGGACGACGCGCACGTCTTGGCCAGGCCACGTCAGCATAATGCCGGCGTCAGCGCATTCCTTGCTACGTGTGCACGTCCGGTGTTTACTCTGAATCTCCGCGAGGATGACTACGTTGAGGCGGAGTCGGACTTCCCAGCGCGGCTAGCCAAGGCTTTTGACCGAGTGCTGGCCGAAACTGGAGGCACGCTGGTTTACATTCCGATGTTGACAGCCAGGCGACGTGAAGAGGCCCTTTTTGCCGCCTTCCTTACACACTTGGAGCGACGCGAACAAGCACGCATTCTGCCCCTGCAATTTGCCGACTTTGCCGCGGTCAGCGCAACGCAGGCTGTGGCGGACTTGGCTGTCGGCTGCACTTATCATTTCCTCCTCTTTGCTCTGGCTGCGGGTGTCCCCGCGCTGGGCATCTATTTCTCCGACTACTACCGGCAGAAGTTGACCGGCCTCATGGCGCATTACGGGGTGCGAGCGGGAACGGTGGCTGGACGAAATACCTCGGCCTCGGAACTAGCCCGTTGCATTCGTGCAGCTTGGGTGGACCGACAGGCCACGCGAGTCGTGCTGGAGAGACGGCGGAATGAACTGCAGGCTCTCCACGCTGCCACATATACGAAGGTGGCCGCAATTGTCACGGCGACGCCGAGCTACTGGCGCAATAGGATGGGGCAGGAGACACAAAGACAATGACCGCTAAACCCACGGTGACGGTCGTGATCCCCTGCTTCAACTATGGTCGTTTTATCTGCGACGCGATTGACAGTGTGTTGGCGCAGACCTATGCGGCGCTGGAAATAATCGTGGTGGATGATGGCTCCACCGACAACACGCGGGAGCGTGTCGCCAAGTATGGCTCACGGGTACGATATATATATCAGGAAAATCGTGGTTTGTCCGCGGCGCGCAATACCGGCATACGTGCTGCGCGTGGGGAGTATGTTGCCTTCTTGGATGCTGACGACATATGGCTTCCGGACAAACTTGAGGCACAGATGCGTTTTATGGCGGAGTCGGGATGCGAGGTGGTGGCCTGCTACGCGGGCAGCCGGTATGGGAATCGCTCTCGTGGCGAGGGCATGATCGTGACCCTGGAGGACTTCTTCTTCTTGTCACCCGGTTTCGGCTCAACCGGCCTGGTTAGGAAGGAGTGTTTTGACACGATCGGGGGCTTTGACGAAACTATGCGCTCCGTGGAGGACCGCCATATGATGCTGCGGCTGGCGCGGCAGTTTCGCTTCGGCCTGGTTTTCGGGAGATACCACCACGTCCGAGAACACGGGGCGCAGATGAGCCGCAACGCCGAAGTCATGCACCGGTACTTCGTCGCTGTGCTGCGCGAGGTATTCACATGGCCGGAGTTGCGCCGACGTCATCTCCTTCGCGCGAAGGCATGGGCCTTCTGCTGCTCCGGCACGGCGTGGATGTATTTGGAGCAAGGCCAGCGCTGGAAAGCGATTGCGTACCTCGTACGTTCTCTGCTGGCCTTTCCTTTTCCGGGTGGGCCACAGATGACTCGTTTCCCACTGGGCCGCCTGAAGTTACTGATACGAGCACTTTGCGGACAGATTCCGAGCCCCCCATGTGGCTAAGGTGGGAAGGGTGGGATTTGGTGATATCAGCTCGTCGTCACATGCACAGAGCGTTTGTTATTGCGACAGAAGAGTTAAGCCCGTGGACCAGATTCGGTGGTTGCAGTTTCGCCATCCGTGGAATCGTTGCCGGCGACAATGCCTGAGTTGCCTGTGGGTCTGTGGTTGCCAGAGATGTCTTCAACTTTCGGCGAATGGAATCTGGCTGGCAATCTAGCGCGCGTTGTTCGCATCTTGGCGCGGAACTCTGAGCGCCAACTGACAAAGCACGGGGAACGAACACATATGGCAGCCTTTCTGAGCTTGATTGCAACGCGCTCCCCGCGCAGGTCGGTGTTGTCGGCGGGCTGGGAGGTGAGTGCTGCGCGTTTACAATCTCGCGGTGGTCCCAGACAACGCGTTTTCACGCGGGAAGGGGTTCGCATTGTCTTGGCCAGCCACGACGGAGAGGGGCTCTGGCAGGATGAGCACTGTGTCGTCCTTCTGGCTTCTGGATGGCCGGGTGGATAACGCGACTTCGCTTGCCGAGGAGTGCGGAGTCGGGACTATGAACTGGGCTCACTCTTCCGCAGGGCTTGTCACCACCCTGATTCGCAACTGTGGTGCTGGGGTTATCAGAAGGTTCACGGGCCAGTTTGCGCTAGCGCTGATAGATGTCGCCGGTGGGCGTGTGCGCCTTTTTCGCGACTGCTTCGGCAACCGGCCGCTTTACTACGCAGCGGTTGGTGATGGCTGGGCCTGGGCATCGGAGATCAAGTGCCTTTTACCGCTTTTGGAGTCGGTTTATCTGGACATCGAGGGCTTGGCCGAAAGCATACATTACCGCTGGCTTGCGGGCGACCATACGCTTATTGCCGGCGTGTACCAGGTGCTGCCGAGTACCGCCGTTACCTTGACGGCGGGTAGTTTGCCGGAGGAACAACAGTATTGGCGTCCTCAGTTTCAACCTGAGAAACCAAAGGCAGGCATTAAGTTCTGGGTAGACGCGGCGGAAAAGGCACTCGCCGCCTATTTCCGCGCTCTTGCCCGCCAGCACGAATGCATCGGCGTGCTCCTCAGTGGGGGGTGGGATTCCTCGCTTTGCGCGGTCATGGCCCGGCGACACGCCCGCCGTTGTTTCGCGGTGACACCGCGGTTTCCGGGTCGGGAAAACTCAGAGCTGGACCAGGCGCAGCGCGTTGCAAGGCTCTTGGACATGCCCCATCGGATAGTGGACTGCGATGACGCCTTTGTGGCCGCCGCCTTTCCCAATCTGATCTGGTGGCTGGAAGGCATCCCGCGCGCGTTTAGCAGTTTTGCTTTCGCAAGCATCATCACCGGCGTCCGCAACGACTGCAGCGCTCTAGTCTATGGGAATGCCGCAGATGCTTCCTGGGGACCGTCTGAGTGCATACAACCGTGCAGGTATGAGAAGAAACAGAGATGGCTTCGACCTGTGCCCCGTTGGGTTCGCAAGGCCATGGGGTGTGTCTTGCCGACGCGCCCCGAAAGTCTTCTTGCTCGGTTGCGCCTCTTACTCCTTGAGCCAGCGGAACAATTCGCCCTCAGGATTGATGCTGTGGATTACACCAGGTCGCCTTCATTGGCATCCCGGAGTGTGCCCGCTGCTCCGACGCCCAGTGAGAAGGCTGTCAGGCTCTTCTACGGGGGTTCCGGCGGTCTAGTCGAGCGGTTCCAGACTTTCCACCTATATACCTGTTCGGTAAATCATCAGAGAACGCTTGAACATCTGGCCGCCCCATTCAATGTGGACATTGAGGCACCGTTTTGCTCGCCTGAAATGATGGACCTCGCGATGCGACTTCCGAATGAATATAAGGAAGAAGACGGTTGGACCAAACCCGTGCTGCGGCGTCTGGCTTGTCGCTTTTTCCCCAGCGATTGGATATATGCGCCCAAGCACGGATTTCCAACCCCTGCGCTGGCGTGGTTCCAAGGTCCGCTGCGCAGTTGGACAGGTCTCTTGGCTGAAGAGCGGTGTCGGCAGCGCAGCATTTTTCGTGCTCGTGCGTTGGAGACAATGAGACTGCCAGGCGACATGGAACTCATGTGGACGGCCATGAGTCTTGAGTGCTTCCTGCGTATATTTGTGGATGTCCCCACAGCGCTGGTGCCAACTGGGTTAAATCCAATCGGAATAGTAAATTGAGCAACATGGTGCACGCGACTTGGCCCGACCGAATACAACCCGCCCAAGGTTGCGTTCCGGCCATTATCCTTTGCGCTGGCTCAAACGGCTTGGGTGCTGCTCGTAGTTTGCACAAGGCGGGCATTCCGACCATTGCGCTGGCCCTATCGCCGGAAGAACCGGCACTGTGGTCGCGGTTGCCGGCGCGGCGCATTTTGGTAACACCACAGCCGGACTTGACAGTAGCTGTCCTGCGCGCATTGCGCGCTCTACGTGGGTGCCGCGCCGTGATTGTGCCCACGTCCGACAAGTATGTCTCTCTCTTGGTACGGTACCGGCAAGACTTGGAGCATGATTTTCATCTTGCTGTGCCTTCGGGCGAGATTGCTGAGTTGCTCATTGACAAGTCCCGCGAGACTCGCATCATGGCCGAGTGTGGCGTCCCGTTGCCGCGGACGGTCCAGGAACTCCCAGTCCAGCCGGAGGCGCTGGTTGAGCAACTGAGCCTGCCGCTAATAATTAAGCCCAGGTCGTTTGAACACTCGCGTTATTTAGGGCGCAAGAACATTGTGGTACGCACACTCGCTGAACTAGCGGCCTTCTACGCCCGACATGGCGACCAGCGCTGGCGTTTTCTGGCGCAAGAGGTTATTCCCGGGGGCGACGATGCCTTATGGGTTTGCAATTGCACCTTCAATCGGCGCAGCGAACTCGTGGCCGCGTTCGTTTTCCGGCGCCTGCGCACCTCACCCGCGCATTTCGGCGTCACCAGTTATGCCGTCAGCCAGTCAAATCCTGAAGTCGTACGCCGCGTGGCACTTATAGGAGTCCGGCTGGGATATACCGGACCGGCGATGGTGGAATTCAAGTACGACTTCCGCGACGGTGAATATAAGTATCTGGAGTTGAACCCGCGTGTTGGCATATGTAACTGGTTTGACACGCTTTGTGGAGTGAACAATGTGTTCGCCGGTTATCAGGTGGCACGTGGTATGGAGGTGGTGCCAACGGCACTGCGACAGCGGGACGGCGTCATGTACCTGAGTTTCTTTGAGGACAGTTATGCGCGCCTGAAGGATGGCGAACGCCCGCTGGGTATCCTGCGTCATTACTGGGCCAACGCAGGGCGACGGCACGCCTTTGCTTATTTTACCTGGACAGACCCCCTCCCCTGTCTCGTGGCCGGCCTGCGGGACGCGCGACAGGTTTGTCGCGGCCTCATCCGCAAGATAATGCGCGTTACGCCAGCGGGGGTGACCGCACGGGAGGCGCTGGCATGAGTCTGGCGCAGATGAAATATCTTGCGGCCACCCGCTGGGGCGTGCGCCTTGGGCGCCTCCTCTGCCCGCAACGGGGTTACCGCGTCATCAGTTTCCATTGCGTCCTGCCAGATGCGGTGCCCCCGTCCGACTATCGGCGGCGCCTTCAGAATCCTACTGTCTCCGAGTTTGAGGCACTCATGATCGGATTGCAGCAGCATTTTCCGATTTTTCCACTGATCGACCTGGTGACGGGCCGTGCGCCCACGCGCAGTTTGGCACTGGGAGTAAGTTTTGATGACGGCTACCAAGAGGTGGCTTCCCTCGCTGCGCCTATTCTCGCGTCTCTCGGCGTGCCCTATACAGTATTTCTCACAACCTCCCTGATGGACGGTCACGTGCCTTGGTTCTCACGCATGTACGTGTTTGCCTATAGCGCGGGGAAGGCCTCAGGGCCGGTGTGGTTGCCACCCGGCTGCCATGCAAGGGGTGAGAGCGATGCGGCTCTGGAACGGGCGTTGTCGGGTTTCCTCCGACAGTTTGACACGCCACGCATCCACGAGATTATTGACGAAATTGAAAGGCGGAACCCGTGGTATTCGCCGCCATCGGATTTGCGGACGCTGGAGCGATTCATGAATTGGGACGAGGTGCGGGTGCTCGGGCGCTCGCCCTTGGTGACTTTTGGTGCACACACTGAAACTCATCCTGCCCTCACGGCTCTGAACTCGTGCCGTCTGGAGGAAGAACTGGTGCGGCCGCGTGTTGCCATTGAGTCGCACATCGGCCAACCATGCCGTCTCATCGCCTATCCCATGGGCGTTTTTTCTGAACGCCTGATTGCGCCAGTTCAGGCAAGTGGCTACGAAGCGGGCTTCCTCATGCGCCCAGGGTTAAATACTGCGCGTACACACCGCTTTCTCCTGCATCGTGAGTATGTTCCATTGGGGCCGGCTTTGGCGATTTATCAACTCAGTGGACTGGGTGCGCTAGGGCGTCGCCTGCGTGCCGCCGTAGTGTAGGAGTAGTATCATGTATGCCTGGTTGTTCAGGCATCTACTGTTTCCCGCATATGAGAGCGGGCTGCGTCGTCGCCGGACCCTGAAATACCTGCAACAACTGGAGGAACAGCAGTGGGGTTCGCTTGAGGGAGTCCGCGAACTGCAGTGGCGCCAATTGCTAGCGCTTGTGCGGCACGCCGAGGCGCATGTCCCCTTCTACCGTGAGCGCATGCGCCGTGCGGGTTTGACTGCCCGCGCCATCAATTCGCCGGAAGATTTCCGCCGTCTGCCGCCGTTGACCAAGGCTGACGTCCGTGCACACGCGCGCGAACTCATCGCCGACAACATCTCGTCTCGTGCGTTACATTGGAGTGCGACAGGTGGGTCTACCGGTGAGCCCATCCGATTCGCCTATGATCACAATTCCTACGAATGGCGCGTGGCGGTTGCAGCGCGCGCCGACCGCTGGGCCGGCTGGGACTGGGGTGAGCGTCAGTTCTACATCTGGGGCCGCGCCCTCCGCCCCGAACCACGCCTGATGCTGCTCAAGAAGAGACTCCATAACCGCCTTCTCAACATGCGTGTCCTCAGTGCTTTCGATTTCACTGACGCTGTACTGAAGGACTACGCGCGGCAATTAAACGCCTTTCGACCGTGCGTAGTGGTCGGCTACACCAACGCCCTGTACGAGTTTGCGCGGTTCTGCAAGGCGCGGGGGCTGAATATTTGGCAACCTAAGGGAATTATTCCAACGGCGGAGCGCCTCTACGATTATCAGCGGGAGTTGCTGCACCAGGTGTTTCGTGCTGGCGTCTTTGACCGCTACGGTTGCCGCGAGGTCATGAACATCGCGGCTGAATGCGAGCGTCACGAAGGTCTGCACGTCTGTGCTGATCATCTCTATCTAGAATTGGAGTGTGACGGTCGGCCAGCTATGCCCGGCGAACTGGGCGAGGTGTTGGTTACAGACCTGCACAACTACGCGATGCCTTTTATTCGTTATCGTAATGGTGACCTGGCAGTATCAGCAGCGAGGCCATGCTCGTGTGGCCGTGGTCTGCCTCTCCTGGCGTGCGTAGAGGGCCGTGTCCTTGATATGATTGTTGCTCCTGATGGGCGTTATGTTCCGGGAGAGTTCTTTCCCCACCTCCTGAAGGATTATCCAGGCATCGAGCGCTATCAGATCTACCAGGGGCCAGATTACAGGGTAACGGTGCGCATCATGCCTGGTCCGGATTTTACTCGCTCGCACCTTGAGGAGATCAGACGACTTATCACCGGCCAACTCGGCCCCAGCGCCAATGTGGATGTGGTGCTGGTGGATGACATTCCGCGCACTGAGGGTGGTAAACTACGGGTCACGATATCTGAGGTCAGGGCACAATATGACCGTTGAGCACACATTAGGCGCCGGCCAGGGGATGCGAGTTCTGGTGCTTCAGCCACCTAGCCCGCCACACATGAACGTCAAGCGTGACTATGCTGGCGGTATGGGGGTGGCCGACCCCTCGCCACGCCTCACCTATGGGCACGACCCGGGCTACATCATCCTGCCCTACATGTCACTGCTCTATACTGCGGCAGTGTTAGAGCGCGAGGGGTTCATGGTCTCATTTGTTGACGCGCAGACAGAGGGACTCGATGTGCCGCAGTTGTTAGAGCGGATTAGCGCCATTGCGCCCCAGGTGCTCGTCAGTGTGGTTAACCTGCCTTCGCTTTCCGGAGATCTAGCGTTGCTGCGGATGGTGCGGGAGCGGTTCCCCACCCTGCGGATAGTGGTCGTGGGGACTGTCGCTGGCCCCCTTTTTTCAGAAATCGCTAGTGCAGGAGTGGCTGATGCTATCGTGCGCGGGGATGCCGAGGTTGTGCTGTCCCCCCTATTGATGCATTTTGCTCACTATAGAGAGTGGGGTACCGCTGGTTGGGTGCGGCGCGACGGCGTGCTCACCAACGAACGCCCGGAGCGCATTGAAAATCTGGATGCCCTGCCAGAGCTGCCCTATCACTTGGTGCCTGTGGAGCGCTACTGGTATCACGTTTTCGGCAAGGGCGTGAAGTATGCCCCCGTGTTTGCTTCGCGGGGCTGCGCCTTCAGGTGCTATTACTGCCCCTACCCAATGGGTTTTGGGGAGCGAATAGTTTACCGAGATCCAGTGCGCGTAGTAGGAGAGATTGAGCGCCTGCAGCGGAAGTTCGGCGTCCAAGGAGTTTTGTTTCGCGATCAAGTCTTCTCTATGGATTGGGATCGCACGCGTCGCCTGTGCGAGGAAATCATCCGCCGCCGCCTGAACGTTGAGTGGGTGGTGGAAACACGGCTTGACCGCGTCAATGGTGACATTTTGCGTTGGATGAAGCGTGCGGGCTGCAAGCGCATTCACTACGGCTTGGAAAGCGGCGATCCACGGCTCTTCTCCCGCGTCGGCAAGGATCAGGCTGCCGGGCGGATGGAGCAATTGATTCGGAACTTTGCCCTCACGGAGAGGTTGGGAATCGGGACGCACATGTTTATCCTTATTGGTCTTCTCGGCGAAGATTGGCGGAGCATCCGCAATACCATCAGGACCATTCGCCGTATTAAGCCGCCCACGCTTCAGGTTTCAATTGTGACACCCTACCCAGGCACCCCGCTGTTTGAGCAAGCGCGCGCAAAGGGACTTATCCTGACGCAGGATTGGTCGCAATACACGGGCTTCCGCCCGGTTATGCGCACGGAAGCACTTTCAGCAGCAGATTTGCTGGACGCGCGTCGGTTGATCCTTACCGAACACCGGCGGGCCGTGCGTTGGAAACGCTGCTGCCAGCAGGTAAAACTCTTGGTGCGTTACTTCGTTGAGGGCTCATTAGCATACCATCTGATGCGTGCCCTGCGCCCGCGCGCTGTGGCACTGATGAAAGCGAGTCTGCGCCGAGGCAAACTATTATTTTGCGAAGGTCTCTTTCACACTGGTGCTGTTAACCTCCTGCGGGGCATTATGAGTAGGTTTCGCGGCCCTGCAGTGCGCATCCTCTCTGTGCATCGTGTCATTGACGATGACCGGTTGGAAAACGACCGCGACCTTCTTGACTTGGAGCGTGGCTGCCTTTCCTTGCGCGAATTCCGCCGGCGTGTTCTCTACCTCAAGAAGCACTACACGTTCATCTCGCTGCCAGAATACGTAGAGAGACTGCGTGCAGGACATACGGCGGAGGAGGATGCCGTAATTTTGACATTTGACGACGGTTTTCGTGATGGCTATCTTCACGTCCGGTCCTTTCTCCGCCAGGAAGGAATCCCGTGGACGCTGTTCGTGACGACTGGCTTCATCGGCACGCGAGCCGACATGTTATCTTGGGACGAGGTGATGGCACTGGCCTTAGAGCCGGGCGTCGCCTTAGGGGCCCACTCCGTTAGCCATCGTTCTCTCACTAGTCTATCGCCGAGTGAGATGGAAAAAGAGATTGTAGAATCTCGTCAAGCGCTGGAGACACGGACGGGCCGCCGCATTGACCTATTTTGTTACCCCGACGGCAAGTATGATGATAAGGTGCAGGAAGTGTTGCGGCGACACGGTTTTCTCGGCGCATGTGCCACAGGCCGTACTCTTAATGTCGGTGTCGTTGACGTATATGCCCTCAAGCGGATTCCGTTTGAACGCGAGCCGATGTCGCGCTTTGCGTTGCGCATGGCAGGTGTTGTCTGACTGGCCCGTAGACGACGAACTCGGACAGCAGATGCGACTGGCGAAGAAGGTCGTGCACCTTGTTCCCACGTTCCACACCAGTGGCCGTAGTGTTGTGGTTGGTGACATTTGCACCAGGCTGGCGGCACGGGGATTCCATTGTGTTATTGCCGTGCTCGCTGGTAGGCCAGAATTTGCACCGCCTGGGGTTTCCGTAGTAACACTGCATCAGCGGAAAGGTTTGGATCTTGCGTCAGTAGCAGCCCTGGCTTCTCTGCTGCGGCGGGAGCGTGCGGGGATTCTTCATACCCACGGCAGGCAAGCACTATTCCACGGCCTCCTGGCCGCTCGGCTGGGCACCGTTCCGCGGGTAGTGCATACGGTGCATCGTGCCGATGGCGATGTGTGGACACACAATCGCTTCCTCCGTGCGGCAGCGGCGCGCTGTATCCATATGGTTACGGCCGTTTCTGATGCCGCACGTCATAAGTTCGTCGCGGCCTACAATTTTCCTGAGCACCGCACAGTCACAATTTACAACGGAGTGGACTTGGACCGCTTCCAAACTGGCGCGGCATCTGCCCCGCTGGAACCTGAGTTGCTGCGTTTGCGACAACGTTCGTCACTGATTGTCGGCACTGTGGCCAATTTTTCTCCGGATAAGGACTATGAGACCCTGCTTGCTGCTTTTGCCGAAGTGGTCAGAGTCAGGCCCGGCGCCCATCTCATTGCTGTAGGTGATGGGCCACTTCTACCCCAGGTCAAGGCTGCGGCAGCGCAGCAAGGTATCGCCGGACACGTAACCTTTCTGGGGTGGCGTGCAGACGTGCCTGTTCTCCTGCGCCTTTTTGACGTATTTGTCCTCTCCACGCGAACCGAAGGTCTTGGCATCGCGCTCCTCGAGGCGATGGCAGCCCGCGTGCCAGTCGTCGGCAGCGCCGTCGGCGGAGTGAAGGAGGTCATCGAGGACGGCGTCTGCGGGCGTCTGTTCCGGCCACAGGACGCACAAATGCTCAAGGAGACTATTGTCCTGCTTGAACAGGATGCCGCTCTGCGCGCGGCGTGGGTTGCGGCCGCCTACGAACGTGTGCGTGCACGCTTCTCGCTCGAGGCTATGTGCGCGGCGTACGAGAAGGTGTACCTGGGAAATCCTCCACCCTGTCCTGCGGTGCTTTCCGGTCCTGGTGGGGCGGGAGAAGGTCCTTGAGCAAACACCTTTCGGTCGTTCACATTGTGCCGCGGCTGCGCACCGGCGGTCTGGAAACGCTGGTTCTGGAGTTCTGTGCGCTTGTGCAGGAGCGGAATCTCGCCACGATGAGCATCTGTTCGATATGGCCCGACATCGGCCTCGGGCTGCGGACGCCATATCGCAGTGTGTCGAAGTATTGGTCCGGAGAACGGGGTGTCCGAGGCGTTGCCAGCCGGGTTCTGGCGTTGGCGGCTTTGTTGCGGCGTTTGCACCCCGACGTGGTGAATACACACAACTTCGAGGCGCAGATGCACGGCGCGCCTGCCGCGGCACTGGCTCGCGTCCCGGTCATCGTCCACACCAAGCACGGGCAGCACCTGCCACGTGTGCTCGGGAGCACCTGGCTTGCTGGCAGGTTGTACCGATTGGCCGATACCGTGGTGTGTGTGTCACAGGACGTGCGGCAGGGCTTCCTGGCCGCCTACGATTTCTCCCCCGACCGCACTCGCGTCATCCTCAACGGGATTGACACTGGACGGTTCCAGCCCACGGTTGCAGCAGGCGAGCCGGCACGCCTCCACCTCCTCGGCTGCACCGGCCAGCCGCTTATCGGCACTGTTTGTCGCATGGTCGGCTACAAGGGCGTCTCGACTCTCCTCGCTGCCTTTAGACTCGTGCGCGAGCGCCTGCCGGGCGCGACACTTGTCCTGGTTGGCGATGGGCCGGAACGCTGCGCATTTGAGGCGGAGGCGCGACAACTCGGCCTCGCCGATGCCGTCCGCTTTCTCGGTAACCGCGATGATGTCGCGGCCATCTATCCCCTCCTCGACGTCTTCGTCCTCGCCTCCTACACGGAAGGCACCTCACTAACGCTGCTGGAGGCGAGTGCGTGTGCGCTGCCCACGGTGGCCACGGCTGTAGGCGGGAATACGGAAGTGGTACTTGACGGAGTCACTGGAAGACTGGTTCCTCCGAGAGACGCGAGTGCGCTGGCGGCGGCGATAGTGGATATTTGGTCAGATGGACACCGCACACGTATAATGGGTGCGGCGGCCAGAGAACGTGTTCTTCGCTACTATTCACTCGACCACATGGCGCACGAGTACATTGCCCTCTACTACGAACTTCTGGAGCATAAGCACGAGCGTGGCAGAGGCAAATTATCCCGTTTCTAGTCCGGGTCGGCACTGCAAATGGGTGCGATGTTTGATGCGTCGCGCCTGGTTGCGTTTCCAGCCCCGTTTTGTCCCGCCACTCTGGTTCGTTGCCCGGGCACCTATATCTGCCAGGCATGTGGCGCTAACCTTTGATGATGGGCCAAGCCCGGCCACGACATTACCCTTACTTGACACTCTTGACCGTTGTGGAGTTCGGGCTACTTTTTTCTTCGTTGGCAAGGACGTTGCGGCCTACCCCGACCTCGTGCAGGAGACTGTTGCACGGGGGCATCAGGTCTCCAACCATGGTTTTGACCATTCAGTGCGGCCATCGCACGGATGGAAAGCCAATCTCGCTAATCTACTGCAAGGCGAAGACGTGCTGCGTGCGGCGACCTTGCGCTGCGCTTGGCGCTGGTTCCGGCCCCCACGTGGCCAGTTTCATCTGCGGCTCCTCGCCTGGGCCGCCAGACATGAGCGCACGGTGGTTACCTGGTCGCTAGACAGCGGTGATTCGTTTGGTGGAGCTGCGGAGGTCTGCGCTAATCTCCACCCGGCGCGGGTTGCACCCGGCGAGGTTGTTCTCCTTCATGAAGACAAGTTATTACCCCGTGACCTTCTCTTGGAGTTAGTTGCTCGCCTTCGCGCGGCGGGCCGTTCCTTCTCTACGCTGGAGCAATTGATTGGTGTTCGGTGACGGGAAGGAACGTTCCCGGCTCGTTGCACGGTGTATGTTGCTCGGGTCGGCAACGCGCCGCCCTTTGTGTATGCCATACTCTGAACGCGGGCGCTGCATGCCTTACCGCGCGGTTGCACTTGAACCTGCGAAGGGGCTGTGCGATACTGATGCATTCCCTTTACTGAGGAAGGGCTATTTGGACGGGAACTGCCATCAAAGGACCTACACGTGAGACCGCTGGAAGTAGCTATCCTCGGAGCCGGGAGCAGAGGTTTCTCGGCTTATGGCGAGTTTGCTCTGCGTCATCCCCATCTGATGAAATGTGTGGCCGTTGCGGAACCGGAAGATGCCAAGCGCGCACGTTTCGGTGATGCCCATGGCATTCCGCACTCCCTACGTTTCCGGACCTGGCAGGAATTGGTGGCAGCACGACCGCCAGCCACAGTAATCTTCAATTGTCTGCAGGATGCACTCCACGCTGAGTCTGCCATCGCAGTCATGCGGGCAGGATATCATCAACTTCTGGAAAAACCGATGGCGACAACGCCGCATGACTGCGTCCGCGTTGTGCGCGCTGCGCGTGCCACCGGTCGTATCCTCGCGATTTGCCACGTGCTTCGTTATGCTCCCTTCTTTCAGACGCTCAAGGAAATTTTGACCGCACGCGTTGTTGGCGACGTCGTCACTGTTGTGCACATTGAGAACGTCGCCTTCTGGCACCAGGCGCACAGTTTTGTGCGCGGGCGCTGGCGTCGTCGCGATGAGAGCAGCCCGATGATACTAGCCAAGAGTTGCCACGACCTTGACCTGCTCGTGTATCTTATCGGGCGGCGCCCGCTGCGCCTCTCATCCTTTGGCGCACTCACCTGGTTCCGCCGCGAGAATGCTCCGAAAGGTGCTGCCGAGCGCTGCCTCGACGGCTGCCCCGTCGAGCCGATCTGTCCTTACTCGGTGCAGAAGAATTATCTCGGCGGCGACCGGCCGGGCTGGATAAAAGATTCCGACCACGTGACGATTGACAAGACCCTGGAGGGCAAACTTGCTGCGTTGCGGGCGGGGCCTTTCGGCCGCTGCGTCTGGAAATGTGATAATGATGTGGTGGACCACCAGGTAGTGAATATTGAGTTTGAAGGTGGAACCACGGCAATGTTCCTGATGCATGCCTTTGCAGCGGAGAACACGCGCACTATGCGTTATGGTTGCACTCGAGGTGAGATTAAGGGTCATGCGGGACGTAACGAGTTGCGTGTGACGCATTTTGCCGACGGGCGCGAAGACGTGATTCATCCGGGCCAGATTGCCGGTGGCCACGGCGGCGGGGACGTTGCGATGGTGCGGCAGTTCGTGGAAGCCATTACCACTGGCGACCCTGCGCGCATGCTCACCAACGTAGAGGTGAGTCTGGAAAGCCATCTTCTGGCCTTCGCCGCCGAGGAGTCACGGCTCAACCATGGACGCGTCGTTGACATGAATGCATACCGCCAACGCATTGAAGAAGAAGTGGCGCGGGATGAACGGTAGTGAACTTGGCGGGTGGGCAGTGGTTACTCGTGGCTCCGGAGGCTTATCTTCTTACATGGGCTGCGCCAATTGGGGAGCAGGCAGGCTGATGCTGAACTGTTTGCGACGAGCGGGGGGCGTTCTTTAGTTGAGGTCGAGGACGATGGATAAATTCACGTCGTCTCTGATCTGGCCAGAGCCACAGGAAGTGCGCGTACGGAGGCCGGGGCTAGCAGCTGAGGGTGGCGTGCGCCCGATTTTGTCTGGTGACGCTGATTGGCTGCGGACAGAGGCAGCGAATGTGGTCCGTCTCATTGAGCACGCCGCGCCGGGAATTGTGCAGCCAAATGGTGGTGTACCGCTTATCCTATCCGATATGGATACCATGGCGCGCTTCAGCAGAATGTGCCCCGTAGTGGAACGCGAGGGTTACGTTCTGGAGATTTCGCCCCGAAGGCTCTCGCTCGCCGGGCGGGATGCTGCGGGGCTTTTCTGGGGTGCGCAAACGCTGGTGCAGATTCTGGCTCCATTTCCCTGCTGCAGCCGGGTGCTGAGGACCGGTGGTACATTGCCAGGCTTGGTCATTCGCGACTGGCCGCGCTATCCGCTGCGCGGGGCGCACATGTATCTTCCTGCGCGTGCACAATTGGACTTTTTCTGGCGGTTCCTGGATTATCTGGCGGCCTGCAAGTACAACGTTCTTATCCTTGAGATTGGCGGTGGCATGGAATATGAGCGCCATCCTGAGATCAACCGTGCCTGGAAACGCTTCTGCCGCGAGGCTGACAATTACGATCCCACCGGGCGTGCTGACGTCCTGCGCTTCAAACAACGTCATCCACGCGGCGCGAACGCCCTCTCTAACTCGCGCTGGTATTGGAAAGACTCGACTCATACCGAACTCGCGGGAGGGGAGTGGCTGACGAAGGACGAGGTGCGACGCATTGCCGATGAGTGTGCTCGGCGGCATATTGAGATTATTCCCGAGGTGCAGTCGCTGAGCCACAGTTATTACCTATGCGTTGCGCATCCGGAAATCGCGGAACGCTGCGACGATCCCTGGCCGGACACCTATTGTCCCTCCAACCCGAAGAGTTATGAACTTGTCTTTGATGTGATGGAGGAGGTCATTGAGGTCCTTCATCCGCGAATCATGTCGGTCGGCCACGACGAACTCTATCACCTCGGTATCTGCCCGCGCTGCCGCAAGCGCAGTGGCCATGACCTTCTGGCGGGCGACCTCAACCGGCTGCATCGCTTTCTCGCTGAACGCGGGCTGCGCATGATGATGTGGGGTGATACGTTGATGAACTTTACCGATGCTGAGGGTAGACGCTGTGGGGGCGTGCGTCGGGTAGAGAATGACCCATGGACAGGCCGTGCTTGGGTTATTCCGGCGACATACAAGGCCGCGGAGCGCGTGCCGAAGGACATTCTCATCGCCGACTGGTACTGGAGTCTGGATCCCAAGTCCGAGCGCTACTTCCATCGGCATGGCTTTGAGGTGATGTATGGTAATTTTTCGCCACTGGGGTTCCGGGATTGGGAGAAGCGGGCAGGAGTGCCTTATGTCCTTGGAGCCGAGGTTTCGTCTTGGTGCGAGGTCTCTGCGTATGCCTTTGGCCATAACCGGGTCCTCCATGACCTGTTCGCGGCTGCGGGTATGCTTTGGCGTGGGCGGCAGGTAGAGCGCGCGGAACTGGCCCCGCGCATGGCGCGCGCAGTCTGCACTGAGGTTGATCGCCTTACGGGCATGCGGCGGTGGCTGGTGAGCGGCGGTCGTGGGCACGCTCAGCCAATTGAACTATCATCCGCGGCCACGCCTCTGAGCGAATTTCTCGCTAGCCAAGCACGCGCCCCCAAGGTGACACGGACGATGCTCGGCACGGGAGAGTTCCGCCTGCTGACCGACGAACGGGGGTTTCTGGCGCGCGCTATTGTCCTGGGCAAGTCAAACCCCAAGTCACACCCGGTGCTGGTCGGACGCAAGGCAAGCAAAGTCCTGGTTCTGCATGGCTCCACGATGCAGGATGTGTTCTTCCAGCCAACGTTTTACTCGTATCATCGCGGACCGGCGGAATTGTTGCGCTATCGCGTCGTATATGCCGACGGCAAGACCGCAACTTTTTCCGCGCACTTCGGTGACGAGATTGGACCGGTGGCCGGAGCGTGGCCGAGCAAGCCTGGAGGTGCCTGCTTTCGCGCCGTGCCTGTAGCTCTTGACGGTGAGCACACGTTATACGCGCAAGAGTGGGACAACCCGCGTCCCACTGTGCCTATTGCACGCATTGTGGTCACTGTCGGTAAGGATGCCGTAGAGAAGGGCGACCTTGTGATTGTGGCAATCAGTATTGTGGAGTGAGCTATTGGATGTCGCTTCAGATATACAAGGGAGGCATAAGATCATGAGCAAGAAATCACGCCGTCGCAAACCGCTGCCCAAACCGGGAATTGACGTCACGAAGGCGCCATCGTGGTGGCTGACCAAGCCGGCGGAAATCCGCGCTTATCTGGAGTCGCTCAAGGGCGTGACCGTGGAGGAAATAGGTCGGACTGCCGGCGGACGGCCTATTATCGCGGCTGCCTGGGGCGAGCGCGAGATGCTGCCCGGGCGAACCTGCAACAGCCTAGCATCGGCCATTGCCGGCGGTGATCCTTCGGCCTTCTTCGGTAAAGGCGAGCGTAAGCGACAGGCAATTCTTTTTGTGGGCGCGGCGCACGGAACGGAGTTCGAGGGCACCGTTGCTATGCTCAACCTCCTCAACCTCATTGTCACCGGCCGTGACCTGCGCGGTCGCCGTCATCCAGAGATGGCGGCAACCGCGCGAAAGCACCGCTGGATGGTCATCCCCATCCTAAACGTGGATGGCCGCGAGCGCGCTCTTGACCATGTTACCTGGATAAACGTTAACGAAAAATATTCTTCCATGATCGGCCAAGGACTCAAGAAGGACGGAGAAATCCTCGTCTGGCCCAAGGGGAAGTTGTTCAATCCGATGCCGTTGGAAGAGATGGAGTTCCTGGGCACATACTACAACGACGCAGGCGTCAACTTGGTGTATGATTTTCCTTTCGGTCCGGACTGTCAGCCGGAGACCGCGGCGCTCATTCGTTATTGCCAGCGCGAATTACCGGACCTGGTAATTCTCTCACATTCCAATAACGGCAGTCTGGTGGATGCGCCCTCGTCATTCATTCCTATGCGCTATAAGAACCGAGCCGCTCAGATAGCGGCGCTAGTTGGGATGCGCTGTGCGCGTGAGGGGTTCCCGAAATACCGCATACCCGACGCCGCCCTCGGCTACGCCGGCGAGACCTTTTATCAGAGCGACGCTATCCACCATGTCTGCGGGGCGCTGCCAATCCTCATTGAGTTCCCCTGCGGTTGGCAAAATGTGCCGGACAACCACGATACCATATTGGACATCGGACTCGCGGTCCTGGATGAAATCAGCGCATTCGGCGCGCGCTACCGTTTCCGGCCTAAGTAGGCAGGGTGATAGGCCCCGGCAGGATGTACGGACACGGCATATCCCGTAGCTGGCCGGCGGGTCACTTTACTCCAGGCCCAGGGCACGATTGAATGCGGCACGTATGGCGAGGAAACTATCCTTGAGGAGGCGGAGGTCGCTGCCGATGTTGAAGAAGCGCGCGCCGCGGGCCGCGTAGGCTGCTGCCTCGGCAGCGTCCTTAACCGGCAAACCCCACCATTTGCCGCACTTCGCCGCGGCGTTGCTGATGCGCGTGATGGCTTCTGCGTAGTAGGGATGATCAAATGCGAATGGGATGCCCATAGAGGCAGTCAGGTCGGCCGGGCCGATAAAGATGATGTCCACACCAGGCACAGCGATAATAGCATCAAGTTGGGCAAGGGCCTCGACGTCCTCAATCTGGATGACCACAAAGGTTTCCCGGTTGGCGTGGGCCATATAGGCATGTGGGTCGCTGAAGGAGAGATCAGCATCGGGCATGACAATCTCAATGCCGCGGCGGCCAAGTGGAGGGTACTTGGCATTACGTACCACCCACTCGGCCTCCGTGGTGGTAGTGACGTGCGGGACAATAATGCCGGCGGCACCGTCTTCCAGCGGGCGGAAGAAACAGGTGTAGCCTTCTCCTTTGCGCACGCGCACAACCGCGTCCACGTCGCCAAGGCGTGCAGCGGCGATCAGTTCGGCTACTTCGCGTGGTGTGAAGGGTCTGTGTTCCATGTCCAGCCAAACCGCGTCCATCCCTGCCCGGCCCGCAATTTCAACGGCCAACGGTGCGGGGGCGAGGCTGGTCATGGTCATCAGCACCGGCTTGCCCGCGCGCAATTTTTCAAGGACCTTGCTGCGCCTCATGAACTTCTGCCTTCCTGCTGGTATCGTTTTTCGGGCGGCGGCTGTCGCCAACTGATTACTTCCAGGAGTTGCCGGTGGACTCCGGGGTTTGAAACGGCGATGTCCAAAGTAGGCGAGGCATGGCGGCGGAGACTGACCTTGCCGCTGGCCTCACGAATGATGACAATACCCGCCGCCACATCCCACTCCTTGACGCCGAACTCAAAGTAGGCGTCCAGCCGCCCGCAAGCGACATAGGCCATATCCAGTGCTGCGCAACCGAGCGAGCGTGCCTTGCTGGCGTGGAGCGCTGTCGCCCGCGCCGCCACCAGAGCCTTCTCTTGGAACTCATCGCGTACCGAGGCAGCCAGTCCGACGACGCTGGACTTCAGGTGTGGTGTCTTGCTGACGTGAATGGGACGGCCGTTGAGGAAGGCCCCCTGACCTCTGGCTGCATGAAATAGTTCACCGCGGTTCGGATCGTAGATGACGCCGAGAATCTCCTCTTTTTTGTGACGCAGGGCGATGCTGGTGCACCAGATGGGAATGCGGCGGAAGTAGTTGAAGGTGCCATCAAGAGGGTCAATTATCCAGAGGAAATCAGACTCGCCACCAATACGGCCGCACTCCTCGGAAAGAATGGCGTGGTCAGGAAAGTAGCGCCGGAGGCTGCGAATTATAGTCTCCTCCGCCTGTCGGTCTATCGTTAGTTTGATGTCGCGCCGGGCGACCTTTTCCACCGTCTGTTCGCTACTGTTGGCTGTGAGTAACATCTTCCCTGCAGTGCGCGCGGCGCAGATGGCGGCACGGAGCATCTCCGCCAATGCTATGCTTGAAGCATCGCCTGCCTTGGTTGCGTCCTGTCGTGTTCGTTTGTCTTTTGAGTTCAAATGATGATTGCTCCGTTTTGGGCCAGAACCCGCCGCAGTTCATCGGGGTTAACTTCTGCGACGCGGAGGTTGCCGGTGAGGGCAAGCTGCGCCGCGGTGCCTGCTGCCTCGCCCGTCTGGTTGCAGTTGACCATGACGCGCGTCGCGCCAAAGGCGCCACGGTCAGTGTCAATCAGGCGTCCGCAAACGATGATATTCCGTGCCCCCTGCGGCACCAGGCTGCGGTAGGGAATCTGGTAGAAAGTCGGATCCTCGGGCAATGGCTCACGCCAGCGGCCTTCCACTGGAGGCCCCTTATCTGGGTAATAGGTTTCGGTGCCATCCAGCCGACGCCAGACAATGCCAGGCCGGTCAGCATAATGAATGTCCACCGGATATGTGCCATTGGCGATGGCATCAGGGAAGCGGACACCGCGCAGCAATTGGTCGGCAGTAAGGGTGTGCAGGCAGCGTGCTTTGCGTGTTTCGCGGATGCCTATGCAGGCCGGTAGAGCGGCCAGAGCAATCTCCTCGCCGCCAGCAAAATCCTCACGCAGGATGTCACAGATGCAGCGCACTTGGCGTCGCCCCTCAATTTCCGCGCGGGTCAGTTGGTCGGCGTCGGAGCAGTCGGCGTCGTGGACGCGCGTGCCCGCGACGAAGGTCTCGCTCGGCACGCCGGGGACTGCCGAGGTCCAGAGAAAACCCTTCTGGAGCGCTTTCGGATGTGTGGGGTTAAAGACCGCAGCCTTGAGGTTGAAGCCGGGGTTCTTCTCGCGCAACGCGCGCAGACCGGCAATTCGCGCGCAGGTGGTTGGCGGCTGCAGGGTCTCGCCTCGCGTCCAGGGCAAGCCTGCGGCAACGATGAGGTCGCCGTCGCCGGTGGCATCAATGAAGTATGCCGCCCGGATAGCGCGACGGCCTGACTTGTCCTCAATGATGGCGGCGGTGACACAGTTATCCTCTCGGATAGCGACGACGAACCGCGCGTGAAGGAATGGCCGCACACCGGCCTCCGTAAGCAACTCGTCCAATTCAATCTTGAGTTCTTCGGTATTGAGAATGAAGACGCTGCGCCGGCCTGGTCGCTCGCTCAGACGCGTGCCCACGTGTAAGTGCGGGTCCTCGCCGGGATTGTGGACGAGGATTGCTCGGCGTCGCCCCAAGCGCTCAATGACCTCGGTGGTAAGGCCGCCAATAATCTGGCGTTCGCCGCGCTCGTCAAGGATGCTGTGCCAGATGTTCACTAGGCCAGCAGTGGCGACTCCGCCGAAGAAACCATTCTTCTCAATAAGACAAACACGCGCACCACTGCGTGCCGCAGCCACAGCGGCGAAGACGCCGGTGCAGCCGCCACCGACAACGCAGATATCGCAGGTCGCGGCGATGGGGACATCCCGTGCAGGCTCGTGGATGGTGTTCATGGCCCGATGTGCATTCGCATCAGGTGGTCGTTCACGGCGAGGTAAAGGTCGTGACCGAGGCCGACGCGCCGCCGCGGCACCGCAGGCAGTTTCGCCACAGGCGTAAAGTCCCACGTCGCCGGATCAAGCCGGTAGAGCATTGTTCCCTGGTGGCCGTAGAGGTAGCCGTCGGCAAGGAGTACTGGTGCACTTGTGGCCTCCCCAGCAAGGATGACCTGGCTTTCAATGGTCATGGTGGTTGTATCCAAGAGGAAGAAGACGGTTCCTTTGCCCGCCGGGTCAGCGATGGTGCCGACTACCTTACCGGGCCTCCACTCGACCAGACGGCTGGTCGCATACTGACGGGCGTCGCGTACGGGCACGATGTCCGCAACGATCTTCCCGGCAGCAACGTCGTAGGCCATGATATGCGATTGGCGATCACCGGCCTGCGGATTATTGGGATTTCTGGCGAAGTGTGTGCTGCACAGTATTGTGCGTCCGCCGTTTACGGCCAAGACCTGCCCGAAGGCTTGCGTTTCAAATGGTGTGAGCTGCCCGCCCGATTCACCCGTGCGCGGGTCGTACCAGCCGAGGCAACCGCCCGTCTTCTCGCGATCGGCGCGGCAGGCTACGTAGGTGCGACCATCGGCGCCAAGCGCAAGACTCGGGCTCCACTTCTGCATGAACGGGGCCCGGTTGAAGTTGGCGACGCGTCGGGGATTAGCCTCCGGCGAAGTTGGCTCCGGCGGGAACCCCGCCGGCGTCTGCGCACGCAGGGTCCAGGGCCTGGCCGGGTCATACATGTCAAGCGGAGCATTGGGATAGCCGCTCATATAGAGTTTGCCGTCAAGCCACAGGAGGTCGTAGGTATGTGAAGGGGCTTTGCCGAGGGTAGCGGTCTTTCCTGTCTTCGGGTCAAAAATGAAGATGGAGTAGGGATCATCGGTGGAACCGGCAATGCGGCCATCGCTCAGGACCGCGAGTGCGAAAACACGCGCCGGCGTGCCGCCCACCTGGTAGCGCACCGACTGCCACTCCCCTTCGCCCTTGCGGAAGAAGAACTCGGCCATCCCGTCAGGCCCGCCATAGCCCGACCAGCGACAGACCTCCCAGTTGTCCCGCGCAGCAATGCCCCGACGCGGTTGGGCTGGATCGGGCTTCGCTTCCGGCAGCGCGTCCACACGCTTCATCCATGTCCCATCCAGCCGGTAGTGCTCGGCCTTCTTTTCCACCTGCTCATAGGCCTGATAATGGATGGTGGCGTAACACACGTTGTCGCGAACAGTGAGGCTGATGTCGCCCTCCTGAGGCACGGTGGCGAGCACCTGCTGTTCCCCCGTCTGCAGGTTCAGCGCAACGAGGTACCAAGGGATCTTGCCACGCGCGGTGTAGATATATTCGGCATTGCCCGCGATGCGGTAGGCATAGGACGGGTGCTTCCGCTCTGGCCCCTGCGGGCCGAAGTCTTTGAAATGCCCCGTCGCCGGGTCGAATTGCACCACACGCGCATTGGGGTAGGTGCCGATGTAGAGTTTGCCGTCCTGCCCCCAGTGGCTTGAGTAGTTGGAGCCGTCGGGAGACGCCGGTCCGAAGTGCTCGAACTTTTTCTCCCGTGGATCAAAGCGTGAGACCGTGCTGCCAGCATAGGTATAGAGACGGCCGTCCTTTCCCAGCATCCAGCCCCACAGGCCGACTTTCCGGCCGGAGTCATACCACAACACCTCTCGGGTGTTGAGGTTGATCTCGCAGACTTGCCAGGGGTCGCGGACATAGGCATGGTCGTAGTAACACATCCAGGCACTAGTGCCGTTGCCATCGCTGGAGGGCGCGAGAATGGCCATGCCGCCTGTGCGGCCGACGGCGACGATGCCGAGGTCTTCAACGACGGCCTCTGGCACCTTGCTGTAGTCCACGGTGATGGTCTTCACCTCGGCTCCTGCGCACAGGAGCAGATACGCAACCAGAGACCACACGCCCTGTCTCCTCCGTTCTGAGCCACCCCACGACGGATTCTGCGCCACAACATGCCCGCGCTCTGCAAAGCAGGTGTATCTTATCTCTCGCGCGGGCCGGTTGGCAAGCCAATCTGCCCTCTACCCCGCGGCAGGCGCGAGAATCCCCATTGAGAACATCAGGATCCTTCTGGCCATTCCTCTCTATCGGCTTGACGGGGCATAGCGCACCGGACATAATGCGTGGCAAGCCTCTGCGCCTGTAGAGTGCGCTGTGTAGGCTTGTCAGTGACGTAAACAGGGAGGAGGGCATGGTCAACCTTGAGGTCATAAGGCCCAAAGAGTGCGAGCATGGCGTCATTCACCGCCGCGCTGACCGCTTCGCCGCTTGGCCGTTCAACTGTGGCGTGTGGAAGTATCCTGGCGACGAGATCGTCGTCGGCTTCGTCAGTCGTCTTTGTCGCTACCAGAAACCCTACGAGGTTAACCACGGCTACGACCCGGCAGACGGTCAGCCGAAGCGGTTCCTGGCGCGTTCGCGCGATGGCGGCCGCACCTGGGAGGAGTCGCCGTTCACCATCCTCACTGACATCGAGTGGAAGGAGCGGGCGCGGGAGCCGCTGCCATCAAGGGCACCTGTGGATTTCCGGGATCCGAACCTGCTGATTTTCCATGGCGGCAACGTTGTGGTTATCTCCACCGACCGTGGCCGCACTTTTCCCACTATCTGTTTGTTGCCGCCCTGCCGACACGAAAAGATTATGGGCCGGCCCGACTACATCATTCGCCCTGATGGCGCCTGCGTTCTCTTCAGCACCGTCTCGCTGACTCGCACACCCCCGGCATACTTTGGTTCAAGTCTCTGGCTGGGTGTAGAGGGCCGGCCCGTGGCTTACATTTCGCGCAATGGTGCGCTGTCGTGGGAGTTTTTCTCGTATCTGACGCCGGAGCCTCAGGAGCACATGCGGATTATGCCCTCGGGTGTCTGGCTCCCGAACGGCCGGATGCTCGCCGCAGTGCGGTGTCAGATGCCCAGTCACGGGTTCAGTTTCTGGACCGAGGTGTATGCTTCGGAAGACGGCGGCCGCACTTGGCACTTTCTCTCCCGTCCAAATGACTTGGGCGCGCCCTGTCACCTGTTGCTCTTAGACGATGGTCGTGTCTTGGCGACTTACGGCTACCGTAGCCATCCATTCGGCGTTCGAGCGAAATGGAGTGAGGATGGCGGCGTAACTTGGGGGCCGGAAATCATCCTGCGCGATGACGGCAAGTCGTGGGACCTCGGTTACCCGAAGTCGGTGCAACTGGGCAATGGAGAGATTTTCACCGCTTACTACTTCAACGACTGCAGCGATCCGGTGGACGTGGACGGTGGCGTGCGCTACATTGCCTGGACGCGCTGGCGGATATGAGGATGCCCGTGTCGTCCAGGGCGGGCTGCCTCCGGACACGAGCTGGTAACGTTAGGCACGGGTGTTTTTCTTTTCAAAGGAGCGCGGCTGCGCACATTTGCATGAAGACAAGCATGTGAGCGATCTTGCAGCGATAATACGAAGGAGAGGTCATGTGGAAGTATGGTGTTGGACTTGTCTTGGTGTCATGCGCGGCAGCATGGGGCGGGGAAATGGTGATCACCAAAGAGGCTCTGGATGCTGCGCCAGAAGCGAAGGTTGAGAAGTTTGGAGTCGTGCAAACCATGGGACGAATATGCGGCCATGGCTTTTCTCCCGGCACAAAGGAACGCCCCCCGCGGCAGATAATCAGTTTCTGGTCTATGGCTGACCGCAAGTTTTTCGCCACCTTCGTGGTTGACCTGCCGACTGGTGAGGTGCGCAAGATAAGCGAGCCGGGCTTTGACCAGGATGCCCCACGCTGGCCGTCGGTTGTGGGCAAGGATGGCAAGATGTTCTTCAGTTGCATGCGAGGCGCGCTCGCCATCTATGAGCCGGAAAGGGATACCTTCAAGATGGTGCGCCCTATCGCCCGAGCGACGTGGCTCCGCGGGCTGGCCATCGGTCCCGACGGCGGCGTCTATGTCTCCGACTATCCCAGTGGCTCAGCAGCGCGCTATGATCCGGTGACAGGAACGATTGAGGAATATGGACCACAGGGCGGTCCTTTCAACATTACCAACATCTACGGATACAGCGTAGGTTCTGACGGAGAGTGGGTTTACACTGCCGTGGGCAAGATTCCCTGGTATGTCGTTGCCTGCAACCGCAAGACGAAGGAGCAGAAGAAACTCTTCCAGTTTGACCAGGCCGACTTCCCAGGTATTCTCCAGCGTGGCGATGAAGTGTATCTCAGTGCACACATCGTAGACCAGGCGAAAAACACGAGTCGAGCCGAGTATTACCGTCTGGCAGGAGGCACGGCAACGCGGATAGAAAAACTTCCCGACAAACCTCCGGCGACGCCGCCCGAATTGCCGCAGCCAGAGGTGGAGATGCCCTCACGCGGGCTGGATATGGAGCCGGGCGGTGCTGTGCTCTGGTACCGGATGCCCGAGGCACGCGTCGCCGCCGAGAAGAGCGGCAAGCAGGAAGGCACGCGCGAAGAACTGGGCTGGCGCAAGGTGCTCTTGCCCATCCCCGGCGAGCCGTGGAAGGTGCAACGAATCGCGCCGATGGGGGATGGCCGCATCGTTTTCGCCACCGGCATCTACGGCGACGTCTTCATCTTCGACCCCGCCCAGGGCAAGTACGAGCGGGTCGGCAACCCCGCCAACCGCAACGTTTACTGCCTCCTCGTCGTCGGCGGGAAGATTTACTTCGGCGGTTATTCCAACGCCATCATCGGCACATTTGATGATGGGCGCGGCAAAATCCTCTATGACTACAATCGCATCGTCGGGTCCAAGCACTCTTATCACCTCGCGCTCGGCGCCGACGGCAGAATCTACCTCGGTAACCAGGCTGAGCGCGAGTTCGTCGGCGGTTCGCTGGCGTGGTGGGATCCAAAGGTTCCTGACGGCAATCCGGGCGGCATCCGCTTTGCCAATGACGAGAATGTTTGGCTGACCACTGCCTTGGATGGCCGGTTCATGGTCTACTCTTCGCGCGCAGTGAGCGATCCGGCGCATCCGGAGGTGAAGGCGACTGACGGCCGCCTGATAGTCTACGACACCAGAGAGCAGAAAATCGTTCAGCAGTTCACCCCACTGCCAGGAGAGGAAAAAAACGGGACGGCGGGAATGATCATTGAAGCCACGCCGGGGGTCGTCCTCGGCCTGAGCCGCTTCCAGGGTAAGCCAGTCATGTACGCGGCGGAAGTGCTTACCGGCAAGGTGCTGCATGTGGCCCCCCTTCCTGTAGCAGCCGCTGGTGATCTCCAGCGCGGACCGGACGGGATGCTGTACACCTTCCTGGGCGAAACTTTGGTCCGCATTGAACCCAAGACTCTTGCCATCACGCCTGTCTGCAGGGCAGCGCCGGGACGGATGGCCTTCTCGGGCGCGGACCTATACCTTTCCGGTGAACCAGAGTTGCGGTGCATCCGAGCGGTGGCAAAGTAAGATTACTTCGCCTGCGCTTGTGTGCCTGTTCTGCTGCGTCTCGCTGTTTAGAAGAGGCCGGCAATCTGCCTGGCGATGCTGTCGGCTACTTTTTCAATGGCCCGCTCATAGGTGAGATCTTTTTCGCGGACGCGCGCACGGCTGACGGCCTCGTAATCCTTGCCCTTCTGCCGGATTTGCACGACGACGCTGCCAGTGAAGACCTCCTTCTGGGCCATCTTCTCCTGAAGCGCACCTGCGCCCGCACCGGTGGCTGCGCCAATCAGCGCCCCTAGCGCCACGCCGCGCCCGCCGCTGCGTGTTGCAGCGCCACCCAACGCCCCGGCACCCGCGCCGAGCAACCCACCGCTGACTGCCCGCTCGCCAGTGTAATCCGGTCTCTCCAGTCCGACATAGAGGACGCGCACCCTCAACACCACGTCCGCCTTGTCGGCCTCAGTAAGTCCGACGAGCGTGTAGCCCTTTTCCCGCAGTGCCGCCTCGACTTTTTCCTCAAGCGGGAAGGGATCAAATCCGCTGATGTTACGGATATCCACCAAGATTCGTTCGGTGCGGGTCGTTTCCAAAATAATCGGTTGGCTCCAGCGAACCTCGTAGATATCCGACTGACAACCTACCAGCGCCAGTCCTAGGAGAAGCAGCAACGCGGCTGCGACACGTGGGCCACGCAGCAATTTCACGGAGACCTCCTTTACCCTGCGACTCTCTCAGTCTCCAACTCTCTTCGTATATTTTATGCACAACCGGTTGTGGCAGTCAACTCGGGCCGACGATGCTTGCAGCATGGGGCCGTTCGGCAATGGAGTGAATGCACGGGGTTGGAGTTCCCGCTTGTATTCTGAGACCGAAGGGCGTATCTTTGCTGTCTACGGCTGACCAGAATCGACTCAAGTTCGGGGTAGCATTGCGGAGACAAGCGATGAACGCGCGCCCAAACATCCTCCTGATTCACACCGAACACCATCGCGGTGACTGTTTGGGCATCGATGGTCATCCGGTGCTGCAGACGCCCAACATGGACACAATCGGGTATCGTGGCGTCCGCTGCCGCCGGTTCTACAGCGCCTGCCCCAGTTGCATCGCCTCACGCCGTAGTCTGCTCACCGGCCAGAGCCCGCAGAAGCATGGCCTGGTCGGCTATCAAGAAGGGATCGAGTGGTCGGGTGTGCCGACGCTGCCGGAAATCCTGCGGGAGCACGGCTACGAGACGGTGCACATCGGGCGGAGCATGCACCAGCATCCCCCACGCAAGCGCTACGGCTTCGATTACATGGAGATCAACCAGGACTACTTCGAGTGGCTGCGCGAGGTAAGCCCGCGCCACGGGGTGGATGACTGGTTTGGCGGCGGGGTGATGCACAACGACTGGACGGCGCGTCCGTGGCACCTGTACGATGACCTGCACTTCACCAACTGGACGGTAGAGCGGGCGCTGCGATGGCTGGCGCGCCGCGACCCCGCCTGTCCCTTCTTCCTGTCGCTGGGCTTCTGCGCGGCCCACCCCCCGCTGCAGCCGCCCGCGTTTTATCTCGAGCGTTACCTCCGCACTGGTGTCCCGCCGCCGCATGTCGGTGACTGGGCCGAGCTGCCATCGTCCCAGGACTTGAGCCGCAGCGACCATGTCTCCGGCCAGCGCGTGGCGCTCTCCGCCGAGGCGCTCCTCTCGATGCGCGCGGCCTTCTACGGCCTGCTCAACCACGTGGACGACCAACTGCGCCGCCTCATCAACCCGGTCAAGGGTCTCCGCCACAACCACGATACGATAATCATCCTTACCAGCGACCACGGCGAGATGCTCGGTGACCATCACTTCTTCCGCAAGTGCTACGCCTACGAAGTTTCGGCGCGGGTGCCCTTCCTTATCAGTGCTCCCGACGCCTTCGGGTTGAAGCGGGGGCATGTGGTGGACGCCGTGGCCACCCATGCCGACATCATGCCCACCCTGCTCGACATGCTCGGGCTGCCTACGCCAGGGTCGGTGGATGGCCGGAGCCTCTACCCGCTCCTGCGTGGCGAGGTTCCGGCGACATGGCGTGAATACCTCCACATCGAGCACGCCCCCTTCCATCAGTGTCTGACAGACGGACGCGAGAAATATATCTGGTGGCCTGCTGACGGGCGCGAGCACTTTTTCAACCTGAACGAGGACCCGCACGAACTACACGACCTGGCGCGCGAGCCGGCCTACGCCCCTCGCCTGGAGTTCTGGCGGCACCGCCTGGTGCAGGAGTTGGCCGGACGCCCGGAGGGATTCGTGCAGGAGGGCCGTCTGGTTGCCGGCCGCCCCTACAGAGCGGTGATTCCTGGAACGAACGGCGACGCCGGGGCCTGGCAGGTGAGGTGATACGGGCACAGCGTGGATGGGTTAGCGGTGGCAGAGTGGTGGGGAGATGACGATGTTGGTGCTGGCAATTGCCGGTATGATGGCCATCCAGGCGGCCGGCGGCGTGGTGGACGACGCCTATCGCCTGGGGCGACTTCAGTACCGCGAGGACTTTGCCACGAGTGCCTGGGCCGCCCGGAGAAAGAGCACTTGTGCGTCAGCCCGAAGGCCGGACACTGACGGTCGCCCCCGTGGGATGCGCGCAGTTTGTCGCCTACCCCCACAACCGCGTCGGCGCCACTATCGCCGCGGCGCGCTCCTGTACAGCGACGATTTTGACATGTCGACCGCCTGGGAGAGGTAGGTCTACGAGCGCGAGGGCGGCAAGTTCAACTTGCCCCCAATCATCGTGGATGGCTGGCTGCACGTGGAGACCTACGCGCCTGCCTGGTGCCGGCAGCGGTTCGAGGGCCGGTGGTTTTTGTGTTTGAGGCGCTGCCCATTCCGAAAACGATGGAACAGCCGCAGAGCATCACCGACGCTATTTTCTTTGTTCACTTGAATTGGTGGCGGCGGCAGAGCGATTTCTTCTGCAGCCCGCATTACGGCACTGGTCACGACGTCTCCAAAGAGCGTGCGGGCTACTGGATTGACCGCGGCGGCGATAGCAACAAGACCGCGCGGCTGCGCCGCCTGCCCTACCGCCAAATCCTTTGCCAGAGCATCCGGCCAGAGGACATGCTCAAGCCGGAGCAAGTGCATTGGATTGAGATCCTCGCTGCGGCCGGCGACCGGCACCTCCTCGTGGATGGCCACGTCCTTCTTTCCTGCGTGGAGCGCGAACCTATCGGCGCCGGGCACTTCGGCGTGTTGGGCTTCGTGCGACCCATTCGCATCCAGGCATTTCGCGTGTATCGGGCCATGGAGGCTGCGGCGATGTCCATCGTTCCGGATTGAGCGCCGCCCGCACGCCGCACGCGCGACCTAGCGCCCACCCAGCGCCGGACGCGGATGGGGTCTCCCTGGCCGCTAGGCTAGGGTTTGTCCGGTGGGGGCGCCGGAGTCTGCGGCTGCATTGCCTTCAGGTGCTCCTCAAATGCTCCCGGCCGCACTGCTTTGGGGGTGACCCGCGTGCTCTTGACCTCGCCTTCGGAGATGCCGCGCAGGTCGTCCGGCTCACGCGCCACTTGGGGAGTCAGGAAAATTAGTAGTTCCGTCTTATTTGTCTCCGTTTTCGTGCGTCGGAAGAGAGTACCCAGGAGCGGAATATCGCCGAGGAGAGGCACCTTTCGGACAGTTTCGGTCTTCCGGTCATCCATCAGGCCACCAATGACGATGGTCTGGCCGTCGCGGATACCCACGCGGCTGGTCGCGGCACGCTTGGCGAACACCGGCGCGCTGACCGTTTCTGAGATGGGAACCGTAGTGCCGGTGAGCGCCGAGATCTCCAGATTGACATCAAGAATGACCAGGCCCTCCGGGTTGATGTGGGGAGTTATCTTCAAGATGATACCGATGTCCTGGTACTGGATGGTATTGATTGTCTGACCAGTCTCGGTGGTACGGGTATTGACTATGAAAGGCACCTGCTGGCCGACGGTAATAGCAGAGGCCTGGTTATCGCTACCGAGGACATAGGGGCGCGAAAGCACATCCAGTTTTCCCACCTTTTGCAACGCAGCCAGTGCTGCGGTCACGTCCGTCTCCAGTATTTTGACGGTTAGTCCGGGCGTTATGGCCTCCACGGCGAAATCGGTGAAGAGTTTCGAGCCGCGCTCGCTCTTGCGCATGTTGAGCACGGAGAACTCTGCGCCGAGTTCCAGTGAGTTGTCGTGGGTTACTTCGGCTATGAGCACTTTCATGAGAACCTGTGGCACGGCACGGTCCAAGTCGGCGATGACCTCGCGGACGCGGGCGAAGTTCTTGGATGCGGTCATTACCATCAGCGCGTTGGTATCCTCGTCAGCGACGAAGTACACCTGTCCGGCGAGGCTGGCGGCTGTGTCCATGCTCGCAGGTGAGGGTGCAGGAGAGGTTGGGTTTGACGAGCGCGTTGTCGTGGTGGTCGTGCCGGTGCGGGTCGTCGTGCCGGTCCGCGTCGTGGTAGGCGTCACCTGCCGGCCCACGCCCGCGGCCGTGGTAGCGCGCGCGCCAAAGAGGTTGTTGAGGACGGTCTCCAGG
>Ga0272448_1000524_pt1 | contig 59678 bp, 66 predicted proteins | sample YNPCB0191_FD_202220 | JGI IMG/M metagenome (GOLD analysis project Ga0272448, IMG submission 202220) | Hot spring sediment microbial communities from Yellowstone National Park, WY, United States - YNP-CB-019-1 | ecosystem: Environmental > Aquatic > Thermal springs > Hot (42-90C) > Sediment... | reverse complement strand
ACGTGGTCTTTGGGGACGCCAGCGCCGGTATCGAAGAGGAAGTAAATCTCAGGTCGCACGGCTCCAAACATGAGAGCGTCGTTCCCGCGATCTCAAATTGTGAACTGGAGGGGATCCGCTACAACAAAGACGTCATCCCTGCAATCTTCCGCCTTCATTTACCACGACGGCAGGCATAAAATCTCCCTAAAAACACTACAAGAAATGAATTAAAAGTTTAAAATCCTCGCCTTTTTTCTGCGCCACAAAAAATGGGAGGGGTGGTCATGGATAAATTCGGGAAAGCAGACAAGGCTGGAACAGCCTATGGCAGCCTGAACGCGGTGGGCAAAGTCTTCGGGACGTTCTCCTCGGCGATACTTGGCTTCGTGCTGACCATTTCGGGTTGGGTCTCCGCCTTTACCCTGCTTGCCATACTTGGCTTCATTGGCACTGTTTTGTTGCTCCCAGTCACTGCGGCTTGGATAAGGGGCGACATAGAATAACATTTTTACTTTTTTTCTTACTTTTCCCATTTCTTTTCCTTTCCTATCTCTTTCCTTCCATTTCTCTTTAAAACGTGAGCGGGAAGTCCCCCCATTTACGGTTGGGATGAGCGCCGTACTATGTCGCTTCTTTCTGCTGTATCTTTTCAGATGCAGGGAGGAGCACCCCTAAGACGTCTATGTGCGTCCGATGACACATATGAAGCGTAATTTGATGTGATGTAATGCGAGGCATAACGGCTAGTCCTCCGCCCAGGCTGGCTGAGAGAGCTGCCGATGAGGGAAAGCCCTACGGATGAGGAGCTGCGCTACCCTGAAAGGGGAAAAGTCTCCGCAAAACGCCTCCCAATCAGAGGCTGTGAGGGGAAGTGGAAAGGAAAACCAGGAGCCCGGGGATAGTCCCGTGGGAGGAGATCATCTATTCGCGAACATCCATCAAAGAGAGGCTTATCTGTCTAACAAACCTATTCGCCTTTAACCCGTCTATCAGACCCCTCAACCTCTGGGCCTCTCCTCTGACAACAATGACCTCCAGGCACGCGCCCTCATTCACATGAAAGTGGAAGAATGCCGAGATAATGTCGCCAAACTCATGCTGAAGCTTCAGCTGTTCCTCCCATTTTTCATTCTTGTTGTAGAGGACAGTCAGCGTTGCGACAACTCTTCCTTTAAGGCCCTCAATGCTCCTGTACTCCGATATGTATTTCCTGAGTGCCTGCCTGAGGACCTCTGATCTGCTGGCGCACCACTCTTTGCCCAATATCTTGTCCAGCTCCACGAGTAAATCATCCGGGATTGATAAGCTTATGACAACCATAGTCTAGCCCCACATTTACCTTTAACTCTTTTAGCTCTGTCTCTAGTTTTTGTTTTACCTTTAGTTTTGGCTTTACTTTTACTATTATATTTAATTTCTGATTTCACATTTGAAAATATTTTGCAAATATTTTCATTATGACTGTCGATTATGTCCCGTGACAATCTTTCCCCAAGAGACTGCACCCGGCTGTGATCCGAACCGCAATCTAAAGTTAAGCTTGGGCATAACCCAACCCCCAAACCAAAATCCAGATCTGAATCTATTAAACTCGTATCTTGGGTCATTCACTTCCCCCTCCTAGCCAGAGCGGTAGTGACCAAGTAAATCAGCACCATGGTGAAGACTATTACCCCGCTCGTAGCCACGTTGTAAAATGTGGATACCATTATCCCCGCCACCACGCTTGCCAAACCTATTAGAACCGTTGAGGTGATGGTCTTTGCAAAAGAGGCTCTAAGTTGCAGCGCCGTCAGTGCTGGGATGACTATAAGCGCCACGACCAGTATTATCCCTATTATCTTGATGGAAAGTGTTATTGTTATCGCGACTATCAGGTTGAACATGGTCAAGATTGCGTTCACTGGTATGCCCATCATCCTCGCACCCCTCTCATCAAATGTGATCGCTAAAAGCTCCTTGTGGAAGATGGTCAGGAAGGATATAATGACCATGCCCAGCACTAAGATCATCAATAGGTCAGACCTGCTGATGGTTAGTATGGAACCAAATAGATAACTGAAGAGATCCACACTGAACCCGCCAGCAATGCTTATGATGATCAGCCCCGTGGAGAAACCGACGGCGAGCATCAGGGCTATCGCAGAGTCGGACTCAGCTAGCCCCTTCCTCTTCATATGGCTAATACCGAAGACCGACACAATAGATATCCCGAGCGCGGTTATTAGGGGATCTATTCCCAAGAGTAGCCCGAGTGCCACGCCGCCAAAAGCCGTGTGCGCCACCCCGTCCACAATCATCGCCTCCCTCCTGAGAACTAGGAATAGACCGATCCACGCACAGGCAAAGCCCGCTGCCAAGCCCCCCAAAATGGCATTCTGGAAGAACTGATACCCCAGCAACTCCACTAGTGACGCAGAAGGGCTAATGAAGCCCGTCAGACCTGCACTCTCAATTATACCATTTAGGCCAGCTGCGCCTACAGCCCCTATCAAGCCTTGAACTCCCCCTTACATTCATGCCTATGGAAAACAAAGTGGAAGTGCTCCCCGTACGCTTTCCTCAAAACCCCCTCTATGTCCACATCCGGTCTGATCTCCGCGACATTAACCTCCTTGTTAACACATATCACCTTTGACATCCTGCAGAAGACCGCTGAAAGATCATGAGACACCATCATTATCGTAATGCCTCTCTTTTGGTTGAGGTCGCTCATCTTCTGGTAGAACTTCTCCTGCGTGACGGCATCTATGCCTGCCACAGGCTCGTCCAGGATTATCACATCTGGGTCTCTGACCAAAGCCATGGCAACGAACATCCTCTGCTTTTGCCCCCCAGAGAGCTCCCCTATCCTCCTATCCGCGACCTCCGAGAGGCCCATGAACTCCAGGGCAGAATCAACCTCGTCCCAGTCTATTTTGCCAAGCCTCCTCCCAATTTTTTTCCTTCCAAGCCTACCCAACGAAACGAGCTCCCTGACCGATAGCGGGAAGTTGGCATCGAAATTGATGGCATCTTGAGGAACAAAAGCCACTCTCTCCCACTCGTCAAAAGACTCTACACTCTTCCCGAAAAGCCTGATTGTGCCGCTCGCCTTCGGGATCTGCCCAAGGATTGCCAGGAGCAGGGTGGTCTTCCCACCCCCATTTGGGCCCACTATTCCCACGTAGTCCCCCTTCAAAACCTCGAAGTTTGCATCCTTTATCACAAGAGCCCCCGACCTGTTCACATTGAGGTTTCTCACCTCTATTACCACATCTTTGCCCATTCCATCTCACGCCCTCCAATTTGATTTGAAAGCTTTTCTAATTGAGGCTGTGCGGCCCGTAACAATATGACTAGACGGGTGGCTTGACACACCTTCATATGATCTGGCCTACTTTGCATTTTTCTCCCCCTTCATGGGTCCATCAGCCCCACTCTGAGCGCCTCAAGGTTTGCCTCCAGCTGCCCTAGGTAATCTTTTCCGTCCGCAGGTCCCAAGGCTAGATAGAGCTTCATAACTTGCACATACCATCCGGTCCTAGCCTCAACCTCACTCTTAAGCGCCATAACATACGAAGCAGAGTAGGCGGGATCCAAGTAGATCACTCTAATTTTGTTCTCAGTCATCATGTCCACAAGGTCTCTGAGGGTTTGAGTGCTCGGTTGCTGGTCTGCAGAGATGCCTATGATCCCTTGCTGCCTGAAACCGTACCTCGCCGCCAGGTAACCGTAAGCCTCGTGGGCAACAATGATTACCTCCTTTGTCTTGTTGGCGAGCTCCTTCTGGTACCTTTCGTCCAAATCTTCTAGGTGCTCTTTGAGGGCCTCAAACCTCTCCTGGTAATATTTCATGCCCGAAGGGTCCTTCTCAACCAGCGCAGAAAAGATTCTCTCTGCCTGCCTGACAGCCATGTAGGGAGACAACCATATGTGCGGATCATAATCGCCCCGCCCCTCAGCAAGACTGCCTTCATGCCCGCCCCCTAATGGCAGTAGCTCAAGCCCTTGACTGGTATCCACAACGAGCTTCCCGCTCATGTTTATGGAATTGAAGATCTCTCCCATCCACCAGTCGAGCCCTCCCCCGTTGAGTACTACAACATCTGCCTCGCTCACGGCGATCATATCCGAGGTTGAGGGCTGCCAGGAGTGGACCTCTGTGTTGTACGGAATGAGGGTCCTTACGGAGACCCTATCCCCTCCTATCTCCCCAGCCATGTAGGCTAATGGATAGAATGTCGCCAATACCTTTACCTTTGGGCTGGGTGTGCTATTGGGGTTCTGGAAGTTGGTCGAGAGTAACGCAGCAGAAGCGGATATTGTTAAAACCAGTAGAAGGGCTAGCCACCCCTTCCTCAATTGCCACACCTAGGTCTGTAACACCCTCCAGCCTTATTAATTTTTCCAGAATTTTTATTAAAAAATAATATTCATTACCAAGAAACTTAATAATATGGAACGGCAAAATTGTCTACCAGAAAATTAGACGACTTACCCGCCAAGGGGAGCATGATTTTTTGCACTCGGTATCTCTAATTTCACCACAATTCTAATATACCGAACCTTGCCTCGGAAGCAATTTGATAAGCATGCCTGAAACCACAAAGAGCACTGCAGGGCAACCTCCAACTCCTATTGGCATTGAGGATGCACTATCGCTCAAAGAGGAGATGCTGCTCTCATTACTTGGCTCTTCGCCGTCTGGTCTTTCCTCCGGGAGAGCCGCGGAGCTCCTCGAAGTTTATGGTCCGAACGAAATAACTAAGAGGAAAAGATCCGCTGCAACTTCTCTTTTATTGCATTTCAGGAACCCTCTAGTCATCATATTACTCGTGGCTGGCGCCATTGCTGGGTTTTTGGGGGAGGTCACAAACGCTGTAATAATCTACACAATCGTTGCCATGAGCGTGGGTCTGTCATTCTATCAGGAGTCAAAGGCAGAAAGAGCTGCAGAGTCCCTGAGGAGGCTTGTTGCCACAACCGCCACTGTCATCAGGGACGGCATTCGACAGGAGATCCATGTGAATAAACTCGTGCCAGGGGATATAATCCTCCTCGCGGCAGGCGACCTTGTGCCTGCAGATGCTAGGGTCCTCTCAGCCAAAGACTTTTTTGTGGATCAGTCTGCTCTGACTGGGGAATCCATCCCTGTGGAAAAATTTCCTGAACCCATCCCGGTGACCGGCTCTATCGTGGATTGGAAGAACTTTGTGTTTATGGGGACATCCGTGGTCAGCGGATCTTGTACTGCGGTGGTGGTGAGGACTGGAAACCGGACGGAGTTCGGAAAGATAGCGAAGAGTCTCGTTAAACCTCCCCCCGAGACCGAGTTTCAGAGGGGGTTGCGGAGGTTTGGCGCCCTCATAATGCAGACAACATTTGCTCTTGTCATCTTTGTCTTTTTTGTTCTAGCTATGCTCAAGGAGGACCCGCTCCAGTCCCTGTTGTTCGCAGTAGCCTTGGCTGTGGGGCTCACACCCGAACTTCTTCCCATGATACTGACCATCAACTTGTCCCGCGGTGCCATGGAAATGTCCAAAAAAGGCGTCATAGTGAAGCGTCTTGCCTCCATACAGAACTTCGGGAACATGGACGTTCTCTGTGCCGACAAGACTGGCACCATCACAGAGAACAGAGTGGTCCTAATCCTTCACGTCAACATTGATGGCGAGGACGACGAGAAAGTCCTGCTTTACTCTTACCTGAACAGCCTATACCAGACGGGCCTGCGAAGTCCACTCGACGACGCCGTCCTTTCTCACAAACCCATTGACGCCTCGCGGTACAAGAAGGTCGACGAGGTCCCGTTCGATTTCACCAGACGGAGGGTCTCCGTGGTGGTGGACTTTGAAGGCGAGCGTCTATTCATCACAAAGGGTGCCCCTGAGGAGATATCCAAAATCTGCTCTTACTACGAGTCTGGTGGGCAGATCTCAGACAAAACATACGAGGTCGAGAAAAAAATCCAGCAGAAGTTCATGGAGCTGAGCGAGGAGGGCTACCGCGTCCTGGCAATATCATACAAGCGCCTGAAAGAGGCTAAAATGAGATACTCGATCTCCGACGAGTCAGAAATGGTATTCTTGGGCTTCATAGCCTTTTTAGACCCGCCCAAGGAGACCGCAAGGGAATCCATAAAACTACTAGAAAGGTCTGGTATCAAGCTCAAGATCTTGACCGGCGACAATGAGATCGTCACCAAGAAGATCTGCAAAGAACTTGGAATCGAGGTTGAAGGGGTGGTTCTGGGCAGCGAGCTTCCCCAGATTAGCGATGAGGCCTTGTCAGTTGTAGTTGAGAAGGCGAATATATTTGCAAGACTCACACCCGCTCAAAAGAACAGGATATTAAACGCGCTGCGGTACAACGGTCACGTGGTAGGGTTTCTGGGCGATGGCATTAACGACGCCCCATCAATGAGGATCGCCGATGTGGGGATTTCTGTGAACAACGCAGTTGATGTTGCGAAGGAGTCTGCGGACATAATCCTCCTGGACAAGGATCTAACTGTTCTGAACGAGGGGGTGCTTGAGGGCAGGAAGACCTTCGGTAACACCATGAAGTACCTCCTAATGGCCATCAGCTCAAACTTCGGCAACATGTTCAGTGCCGCTGGCGCGTCCATATTCCTTCCATTCCTTCCAATGTTGCCAATACAGATCCTCCTCAACAATTTCCTCTACGATTTGTCGGAGTTTGCCATAACCACCGACAGAGTTGATGAAGAGTATCTGCAGAAACCCAAGAGATTGAACATTTCGCTGATAAGGCGGTTTATGATTTTCTTCGGCGGGATCAGCTCGCTCTTCGACTTCCTGACCTTCTTCCTCTTACTGACGGTGTTCATGGCTTGGGACAAGCCTGCACTTTTCCAGACAGCTTGGTTCATAGAGTCCTTATGCACCCAGACGCTGGTAGTCTTTGTCATCAGGACAAGGCGGACCCCGTTCTACCGGAGCAAGCCCAGCAGGGCGCTCCTCCTAACAACCTTCTTCATATTGCTATTCGCTCTGTCTCTCCCATTGACCGTCATTGGATCTTGGTTTGGATTCATAGCGCTGCCCCCGGTGTTCTACCCGCTCTTATTGATTATAGTAGGGTCGTACTTGGCCATGGTGGAGTTTACAAAGGTCCTATTCTACCACCATTACAAGGAACACGTCTCAACTTCTGCATGAGCAAAAGAAAAGGGATACAACCCAGTTCTCGATATGATCCGAAAAACGAACTATTGGCCAAGAGCGGTTCTTTAATTGTCTCGGCGGGAAGTCCCCGTCCAATAGGGCGGGGTAGTTCACTTGTGGCAATGCTCTAGCGGGCTGATTGACGATCATGACCCGGTTTTTTAAAAAGATGAAAAGGTGATGGCACATGAAAACCCTTTTCTTAAGCGATGCGAATTGAAGGGTCCAAAAGAGTTACGGGCGCTTTTGGAGCAAGAAAAAATCAAGCTACGAAATACTTGGAAGGATCTTAAAATAGCGCGGGATACGCATCAGCCAAGAGATGCGCGCACCTAGCACCCACACACGATCAACAGGATTGAAACAGACGCCCCAATATCGAAAGATTCGCCAAGGTTAAGTGGGCCGGTCCGGACTCGAACCGGAGACCACCGCCGTGTCAGGGCGGTATCCTAACCAAGCTAGACGACCGGCCCGCTGATTACTGACTACTCTACTGATAGATTTGTATATTTATCTTTTCTTCGAAAAAAGTCTGCATGAGATTATGAAAAGTGTGCCATATTCAGCGATCCTTTTCAGGATTCGGCGATGAAGCCCCCTGCTTCAGTTAGGGGAAGACCCCAACAGCTCATCTTTTCAGTTCTGAGGACAGCGCGGCTCGGATCTTCCCTTCGTCTATTGCATCCTCCCCGCTCAGTACCTTCCCACCAATTGTGATAGTTGGAACACGCTCTGTGTTCAGCATTAAAAGCTCCGCCAGAGCTTCTGGATCTTCGATGTCCATCTCCAAAACATGTGCCTCGTAAGACGCTCCAAAATCTGGCAGCACCATCTGAAGGAGTTTTTTCGCCTTCCTGCAATTTGCGCACCCCTCATGCGTGAAGAGCTTAATCATTGGTCCTGCACCAGCAATTGGATTTGAAATCAGGCAGCATTAATAAACTTCACCGGCGCCAGATAATATTAATTGTGCACAAAATAAACTGGGAGGCTCAGGAATGGATGTTCTTGAGGCCATAAAGGCCCGAAGGAGCGTGAGGAGCTACAAAGAAGACCCTGTACCAGAGGATCTCGTTGAGAAATTGCTGGACGCGGCGAGATGGGCGCCGACAGGTGGGAACATACAGCCATGGAGGTTCATAGTCGTCAGGGAGAGGACTTTGCTCGACCTGCTTAAAAAAGTCTCGCCGGGATATCTCGGCGATGCTCCCCTGGCCATTGTGATCTGCTCGGACAAGGAGCACTCATACAGGGTCGGCGGTCAGCTTGCCAAGGATTACTTGACAATAGCAGACTGCTCCATGGCTGCCGCAAATATTACTCTGGCGGCGCATGCGCTAGGTCTGGGGACATGTGTGGTCAAGTCATTCTCACACAGCGCGGTGAAGGAACTACTCAACATCCCGAGGGGCGTAGAGCCGGAGCTGATTGTAGTAGTGGGCTACCCCGCAAGCATACCTAAACCCCCGCCAAGGGAGCCACTTGAGAGGATTGTGTACCTGAACAGGTACGGGGAGAATTTCAAGAAAGGAGACCAAGAAAATACGGGAAAGGTTGAGGAGACGGGGAATGACTACCTCTTCGAGTTGGCCCTTTTCTTGGCCACGAGCGCTCAGGGATGCCTAAACGAGCCGCCGCTCTATGGGCCATTCCGGCTACTCGATGCCCTCAGCAGGCTGATAGATCTGCCGGAGTACGGAGGTGAGTTGACCAAAGATCCCTTTCTCAGGGATCTCAAGAATTTCGTGGACTCCAAGAAGTTCCTTGTGATGCATGACGTTGAGGGTTTCAAAAGAGCCATAGATGAGGTTGTTATGATGCTCACGACCGAGGCAAAGAAGAGATACCTTATAAGTAAAGGCTTAACAAGAGAGGATTGTGGGCAGGAGATGAAAAATCCTTCCCAAGAAAACAAATATGGTGTTCAAAACGAGCACCCCTCAAAGAGATTTTCTTAAATTTGTCAGGGAGCACGGACAGCCCTACTCCGAGATGCTGTCCATAGACCTGAATAAGGGCGATAGGTCTTACTTTGAGTGGTTTCTGGCAGCCTTTCTCTACTCAAAGCCTATCAGAGAGGAGACTGCCACTAAAACATTCAAGCTCTTTAAAAGATACGGGCTGGCAGACCCAGAGTCGCTCCTGAAGGTCGGCTGGGAGAGGATAGTGGATGTGCTGGACGAAGGGGGTTACACCAGATACGACTTCAGCACGGCGGACAGAATACTCGACATCTGCGGTAACTTGATGAAGGAGTACGGCGGGAGCCTGAGCAGAGTCCACGAACTTGCTAGTGACAGCAGGGACCTGGAGAAGAGGCTGAGGAGGCTAGGCAAGGGGGTTGGTCCTGTGACAGTCTCTGTCTTCCTTCGGGATATGAGAAAGGTGTGGAGAAAAGCTGATCCCCAACCAACCCCAAGGGTAGCAGATGCCATGAGGGCGCTCAACATTTCGGATCTTGAAGAATTCGCAAAGAGCCTAAATGTGGGCAGGGTGGAGTTAGAAACCGCCCTCCACAGGTACTCAAGGAAGGCTAGGTCTGCCAAAGTAAAAAGGGTGAGATAAAGATGAAGTACGTATTCGGTCCTGTCCCCTCTAGGCGCCTCGGAGTCTCGCTTGGAATAAACAACATACCCAAGAAGTATTGCACGTACTCGTGCGTCTACTGCCAGGTCGGCAAGACCACGAATCTGACTGTGAATAGGAGGCCATTTTTTAAGCCTGAGGATGTTCTTAGGGACGTGTTGCTCGCCATTAGGGGGTTCAAGAAGGAGATTGACTATGTCACATTTGTACCTGACGGCGAGCCCACATTGGACATAAACTTGGGCAAGATCATTAAGATGATAAAAGAGAACGTTAAAAACAAAGTTGCCATCATAACTAACGGCTCCATAATAAAATCTGCATTTTCCGACCTAGCCGAGGCGGATCTCGTCTCTGTGAAGGTAGATGCTGTTGTTGATGAAATATACAGGAAGGTTAACAGACCCCACCCAAGCCTCTCGTTAACCGCCGTTCTTCGAGATATTGAAGAATTTAGGAAGAGTTACGGAGGCATCTTAATAACTGAGACTATGCTCCTTGAAGGTCTGAACGATGGCCCAGAAAACCTCTCCAAAACGGTCGAATTTTTGCGCCGAGTTTCTCCTAGAGATGCATACCTCTCAGTGCCTGTGCGCCCGCCGGCGGAACCCAGCGTCAGACCCTCGCGTAGAATCTTCGAGTGGTATGAGCGCTTCATAGAATCTGGGATCAATACAAAAGTCTTAGACTATCAGGAGGAGGACAGCTTCGCGACAGCCGGATTCGAGGACCCAATTGAGGGCTTGCTGAAGATAATGGCTGTGCACCCCCTGAGGGAAGATTATGTGTGCAAGATTCTCATGGAGAGGCACATCCACCCAGATAAGGCTATAAACGACCTTATTGAGAGGGGAGCGGTTCGAAGAGTCGAGTATAACGGGAAGGTTTACCTGACTTTGGCTGACTCTGGATACGCCCCTAAATCCTAGGCCATAGGGAAAGGAATTGGTGCCTTCACCAACAACATGGAGGAATAATTAGAGATATATCACAAAATATATAAACAACTGTGTGGTTATCACATCACAAATCAAGAGTAAGGGTGATTAGTTTGAAGTTGGCTGTAGTAACGGATGATGGCGTCAACGTGAGTAAGCACTTTGGGAGAGCTCCCTATTATCTGGTAGTCGAGGTAGAAGGGGGCTCCGTCAAGGAGAAGAGGCTGGTCCCCAAGCTGGGTCATACTCAGTTCCACGGGGCACACCAACAAGAATCAAGGGGTCCACACATGGGATCGGACCAGAAGCATAGGGCTATAATTAACCCCGTCTCCGACTGTCAAGTGGTTATCTGCGGCGGGATGGGGATGGGCGCCTATCAGTCATTGATGTTGAACGGAATTCGCCCCATAATAACCAACATAGAGAGAGCAGACGAAGCGATAGCTGCTTACCTCAATAACAGGATGGAAGATCACCCTGAGCTGCTCCATTAAACCCTTCGGTAATTATTCCCATCAATCTGCGGGCAAAACTTTTTTCAAATATATGGTCTCCCCTTAATTCCTCTTTTCTCTTGGAACATTTTAGTCGAGGATCAGGAGTTCTCCGCGTGAACCATCATAGGGCCTGATAATCGCTCTCTTCCTGTCGATTTCATCCAAGCGCAAACCATCAATCCGCGTCCCCATGAGTGCCGGTATGGAAAACTCCCTGCTAACTATCGCGAGGTGCGACCCTGCACCACCCGACGTGCAGACCACGCCCGCCAGTTTGGGCAGTATAGGTCCCAGCGTGGTCACGCCCGCATCTTCGACCAACACGATCTTCCTCTCTGCACCCTCTTTCCAAAGCTCTATGACGTCTTTAGGCGACCTAACTACCCTCAGCTCGCCCTCTGCCACGCACCCTAGGGTTATCAGCCCCTCACCAACCCTCTTCATCGCGACCACAACACATCGGATTCCATTAAGGCTTTTTGCTGGAATGGTATTATAATTGTCGTGCACGATTCTTAAGCTTTATTTTGTGCTAAATAAATAACTTAAGAGGGGTCATGTATGGAGCTCTCAAAGATCAACGAGCAGATTGCCCACCTTAGTAGAGTCTTCGCCGATATAATACTGGAAAGGGGCTTCCTTGACTCCAAGATCTTCCCAGTCAACGCCTACATCTGCCTGGCATTCTACCAGACCTACGAGAGGCTCTATGAAGTCATGAGTAGGGTCTGGAAGATGATAACGCCTGAAGAACTGGCTAGGCGCAGCAAGAGGCTTTTGTCACCAATAAATGCCCTCTCCATAACATACCTTTGGCTTTACTACTCACTAGCCAGGATGGGCGCCATTTACAACAAGTACGGTGGCAACCCCTCAATGGAGCCTGCTGAGAAGCGCGAGCAGTGGCGCTTCATGTTAGAGCACTGGTACCGTCTGGCTACCAACTACTTCGACTCTGGGAAGCCCACAGTTGCGTCCTCAGGAAAGAAGAACATCGCCCTGAGCGAGGAGTCCTTGAACTGGATAAGGGACCACCTCCAGCCTGTGGACGTTGACCAGACGGTGAGGGCAAGACGCGCCATAGGGTCCATAGACCTTTACGCCTTCCTGGAGGAGTGCGACGCCAGGGCTAAGATCGTAAACCACGGCCCATACACCCTCGGTAACGGAGAGATCCTCGTCATATCTGAGTACATCAACCTTTACGATGGGAGGGGGAGGTTGTGGCTCCCTTGGTCCGCAACGGAAGCCAAACTTCCAACGTCAACCCTCGGTGTAGCCATGACCATAAGGGGGGCGAGGGCGACCTTCAACGACATTGGAACTATGACGATCGAGCCTGCGGATTACTCAAGGCTTGTCACAAAGATGGTTGCCTACACCGAGAAAGGGGGAGGCATCGCCGAGGTCCCGCTCGAGGACCTCCAGGCATACGCCGAAGCTGCAGACAGAGCCCACATGGAACTTTACATGAAGTTCTCCCAGATGGACAGGAAGGGCCTCATCTTGGCGGGTGCCACTGCATACTGGAGGGGGTTTGCCCGCTACACAGATCAGGTTGGTATCACAGAAGAAGTGGACTGGAGCCTCTCGAAGAGCGTGCTGGACGAATACCTCCCATACTTCTTGAAGAACGACGAGGACCCTGCGTTCTCCCGCATCAAGATGAAGATCATCAAGATGAAGGCACTGCCCTTCCTAAAAGAGAAGGACCCGATCCTCTACTACCTGCCCTAATAGCGTTTCTCCTAAGGCACAAAAATTTTCATCTCGGATACCGCAATTGTTTGACAAATGAAATCCCTACAAGATTCGGTGGCAACTCTCCATCTGGCTTAATCACATGAATCCTCCCGATGAGGGGCTCACGCAGTATAGGGCTTCAAGCTTTGCAATAACCTGTGTTAGTGTGGTGTTGACAAATAAAAACACGCAACCAAATACAATACAAAAATGAGATAAATATAGTCCACTAAATATTACGTCTGGATGCAAAAATGCTAACACCAAAAGATGATGACGACTACCTTCACGCACCATCTCAAGGCCCAGACTGGCGGGAGAGCTATTACTTCAACTTCGTTGACGCCAAAAACGGCATATCTTCTTTCTCAACTATAGGCCTCCTCCCGAACCTGGGGCGGCGGGAATTCGTTTTTGCCCTATTCTACGGCGAGCGCCAGAAAATCTACTACAACGAAATATCCGGGCGGTTTGAATGCGACCTTTCATCGCTCTCAGACGGGCACCTCTCATACGAATTGATAGAGCCGATGCGCCTGTGGCGGATATGCTTCTCGGACAAGGATTTGAATGCTGAGCTGCTATGGAAGGCACGCCTCTCTCCCTACTCTTTTGGGAAAGGCAGTGGCACATCGTGGGCTGAGCACTTCGAACAGTCTGGGATCATCTCTGGAGCCGTCCGACTCCCAGACGGTGAAATGGTGATAATCAACGGGCTCGGTCATAGGGACAAGAGCTGGGGGTCCAGGAGTTGGCACATTGACAGCTGGTTTGCCCTCCACGCCCAATTCGACCAGATCTCAATAGGTCTGAGGAGGGATGTTGTCAAGGGAAAAACTTTTGTATCAGGTGCCGTGCTATCCGAGGGTCCGCCTGACCCTATCTCCAGTGTCGAAGTTAAGGTCGAACAGGTGGACGCCCACGGCGTTCCAACCAAGGCTAAAACCACAATCACCACGGCGAAGGGGAACGCTTACAGCCTCTCATCATCGCTGATTTCGCCAAACAGCTATGCCAAATTCTCGCGCAAATTCCCTGGCGGCGTCACAGAGTTGTTCGAAGGCATGGCATTCCACCGCTGTGAAGAACTGGGTCAGACGGGCACAGGTCTTTTGGAATGGCTATGTACCAAAAGCAACTCAAAGTGATTTTTCGAAAACAAATTTCGCAAATTCTTCGGGGGGGCGTAAAAACATTAAGTTTTTGCAGCCTGTGTTTGAGCCTGCTGGGGCTTCTTGTAATGCTGCACCATATTTGATCTCGAGGTTTCCGCGAGCTCAAAGTTCGTAGTCATGGTTATAGCCTTCCTGGGACAGGCGTCCGCACACTCGCCGCAGAATATGCACCTGTCCAAGTGGTACTCTATCCCGGCATCTGGACCCTTGGGGATCATCTTTATCGCTGCCGTTGGACACGCATTCTGGCAGAGGACGCAGAGTATGCACTTCTCCATGTCCCAAACAGGTCTCCCCCTCAGACCTGGAGGCACTATTCCTGGTTCAAATGGATACTTCACCGTTGCTGGCTTTCTGAAGATCTGCCTTGCCGCCTCCCTGAATAGACTCACACAATCACCCTCCAATCCCAAATTGGACAAGCAGTATCTGGACTATCATTAAAGGCAGCAAGTATGTCCACATGCCCGAGGTCATCTGGTCGATCCTGAACCTTGCAAAGATCGCCCTTACGAACGAGATCAGCAATAACACAATTATGCTCTTCAAAATGAGGATAACCACAGGCGGTATAAAGAACAGAGGCTGCGCACCGCCGAGGTAGAGGGAAGCCACAAGTGTGGAGGCCACCACCAGCTCCAGGTCCTTCCCAAGCCTGAATAGGGCCAGCCTCCTCCCTCCGTACTCTGTCAGCCACCCCGCAACTATCTCAGTCTCCGCCTCAGGGATGTCGAACGGGACGAGCTCGAGCTCTGCGAGGAGGCTTATCAGAACCACCGCAAAGCCTATGGGTTGAAGCCAAAGGAACCATGAGGAGTTCGCTGCCTGCCACTGGGCTATCTTCGTCAGCGAAAGGGAGTGCGCGCTTATCGCAGGTCCTATCAGAGCCAGCCCAAAGGGTATCTCATAGCTCAGCATCTGCAGGGCAGACCTGATGCCCCCAATCCTGCTGAAGCTCCCAGCCGAGCTCCACCCAGCGAGGAATACTGTCAGGGTTATCAGTGCTGAAACGAACATCAGGAAGATCACATCGCCCTCGAAGGCTATGAGCGCGCTCCCTGTTATCGGTATCACGAATAGGGCGATGAGCGGCAGCGTCGCGTAGACGATCGGTATCGCCGAGAAAACGGGCCTCTCACAACTGGCCGGAACTATGTCCTCCTTGGAGAGCAGTTTTATGAAGTCTGCAACTGGCTGGAGGATGCCAGACCTACCAGTGTAGAGTGGTCCTATCCTGTTTTGGACTCTAGCGAAGAACTTCCTGTCTATCCACTCGTATAGGAAGGCAAGACCAAATAGGAATGCCATCCCTGGATAAATAAAGACTCCCACGATCTCGTATAGGACCACCTTGCGCCACCCTCTTTTGTATCAAGCTTTTTTGACCGTTATTGTCATACGGTCCATACAAGAGAAGCAGGGGTCTATTCCTGCCAGAATCATCGGAATGTCAGCCACATGCGCTCCTATTAGGGTCTGGCAGACAGACGCCAAATTACCTAGGGTTGGGGCACGGACCTTGTATCGCTCTGGCTTGGCGGTTCCGTTTGATCTTGCGTAGTGAATAAGCTCGCCCCTTGGCGCCTCGACCCTCCCGACCGACTCATTCGGAGCTATTGTCCTCGGAGGCGGCACCCTTATCTTCCCCTCCGGGAGGTGGTCCAGCGCGTACCTGATTATGTTGGCGCTTTCGATCATCTCCTCACACCTGACAATAGTCCTGGCATAAACGTCGCACCCGTCGTGGGTAATCACGTTGAAGGGTATCTCCCCATACGCCAGGTACGGATCATCAGCCCTTACGTCACTCTTTATCCCGCTCGCCCTGAGGGTCGGACCTACGGCGCAGAGTGAGATGGCATCCCTTGGCTTGAGTATCCCGACGCCTTTTGTCCTCTTTAGGAACGTCTGCTCAGTCTCGAGGACCTTCATGTACTCCTTCACGTTCCCCTCAAACCTGTCCATGAACTTCTTGATCTTGTTCGCCTGCTCGTTTGTTATGTCTCTCCGGACCCCCCCTATTGTGTTGATAGCGTGCGTGACCCTGTTGCCCGAGATCTCCTCCATCAGGTCCATTATCATCTCTCTGTCGCGCCAAAGGTACATGAAAAGGGTGTCAAAGCCGGCCTCATGGGCTGCTATCCCTACCCAGAGGGAGTGGCTGTGGAGGCGTTCTAGTTCGGCCATTATGAGCCTGATGTATACCGCCCTCGGCGGCACCTCCAGCGGAATGAGCCCCTCTACGGTCTGCGTGTAGCATGTGGTGTGCGCGTGGGAGCATATCCCGCATATCCTCTCCGCCAGGTAGAGGTTGTGCAAATACGTCTCTTGCTCGAACGCCTTCTCGACCCCTCTGTGAACGTATCCTATCCTCGGCGTCACCTTCACCACTATGTCTCCATCCACCTCGAAGAGGAAGTACTCCGGCTCCTTCAAGGCAGGGTGCTGTGGACCGAAAGGTACTTTTATTGTTGATCCGTAACTCATTATCCTCCACCCCTTGCTATCCTATTCAACTCCTGAACAGTGTACTCCTTCCTCAAGGGGTAGACCCCCTCCGGCCACCCCTCGGGCAGTATTAGGGGTCCCATGTTTGGGTGCCCCTCGAACTCTATCCCCAGCAAGTCGTGGATCTCCTGCTCGTAGAAGATGGCGCCAGGGATCAGGTCTGTTATGGTTGGAACTTTCGGGGCACTCTTGGGAACCTTCACTCCGATGGAGATCTCCACCGAGTACTTGTAGGAGAAGTGGTACAGGAGCTCCATCTCCTGACCCAGGTCCACCCCAGTTATGGTGGACAAGTGCCTAAGCTCCAGATCATCTATTAGGCGGGAGAGGAACTTTTTGAAACCATCAGCCTTTACTCTTACGAATATCCTCCTCTCCTTGGGTCTCTTTATCTCGACTATATCCTCTTTGTAACCTTCAAGCCTTTTGATTAGATCCTCCATTATCTCCTCCACTCCCACTTAACTTGTTCAACAGCTTGGCTATCCCGTAGATTATCGCCTCAGGCTTTGGCGGGCACCCTGGGATGTAAACGTCAACTGGTATGACCGTGTCCACCCCGCCGTGGACGCTGTAGCAGTCCTTAAACGGACCTCCGCTTGTGGCACAAGTCCCTATCGCCACTACGAACTTTGGCTCCGGCATCTGCCTGTAGATCCGAACTAGCCTCTTGGCTATCTGCATTGTTATGGGACCGGTGACCCCCAAGACATCCGCGTGCCTAGGGCTGCCCTGAAGCTTTATGCCGAACCGCTCAACGTCAAACCTCGGGGTGATGGCTGCCACGAACTCTATATCGCAGCCGTTGCAACCGCCAGTATTGAAATGGATGAGCCAGGGCGACCTGATCCGCGCCCATTTGCGAACAGACATTATTTGTGCCTCCTGGCCATCACCAAAACCATGACTGATGCGAGGGCCACTGCAGAGTATGTTGCTGGCATTATGCCCCTCTCAAAGAACGAGACTGCCATAATAAATGTTAGAACATCGAATATCAGGAAGTACAGGGCGTATATCAGGAATCTCTCCATGTTTATTCCGTGCTCTTCTATCTGAAACTCCTCCCCGCATGCATATGGGGCCAACTTTTCAGGGTCGTTTTTCGACGCATTTGGGGATATCTTACCACCGATCCAGAAGATCAGGGCGATTACAAAAACCGCGGAGAGTGCAGCCACAGGGAGTAAAAACATTGGATCGGGGCTCATTGGATTCGCCGCTCTTAAGAGCCAACATTTAAATATATAAATGGTTGATATAAGTTTTTTGTCTACTGTCAGAGGGGCGATCGATACGTCCACTCTAGAAGTATCACAGTTACTTCTGATGGTCCTCACCATTATTCTTGCAATCGGGACCTTAGAGATCAAGAAGCTGCTCTATGCGGTCCTCTCATTCTGCGGAATGTGCGTGTCCATAGGTGCCCTCTACTGGCTCTTGGACGCGCATTACATAGCAGTCTACCAGCTCTTGGTCTACGCGGGCGGGATTGTTACCTTGTTTATAGCCGCCCTCACCCTCACAACATTGAAGGAGGAGAAGAAATAATGCCCCTCGACAGGACCGCCGCCGCAGGCGCATTTTTGAGCGTTTTAGCGATCCTCATATTCGCCACTATGGTCTTCCAAAACGGTTTTCCTGCCCTAGGATACACATTGGACACGAGTCACTATCTGAGCACCCAAGGGGATATTGGTCTAGGCTACAGCCGGTTTTTGTGGGAAAACCGCAACGTTGACGTGATCGCCCAAGCCTTTGTGATGTTTGTAGCTGCATTATCATGTTTGGCGATATTCAGGGAGACAGGAGGCGGTGAGGAGTGATCGCGCCGCCCCACTACTTAGTATTCTCCTTCACCCTTTACATGATAGGCATTTACTGCCTAGTGACTAAGAGGAACATGATAAGGCTCCTCTTGGGCATAGAGATCCTCATCAATGCGGCAAACTTCAACTTCATCAGTCTGGCAAGCTCAATCCCCGGCCTCATAGATCCTTTGGCCTTGTCAATAGTAACCGTCTCGATAGGCCTGGCAGCTTCCGTGAGTGCGGTAGCCGTGATAATCATAGTCTACGCATACCGACATTACGGGACTTTAGACGTCCGCATGCTTAAGCGCCTGAAAGGCTAGGTGGATAATGATGTTCTCGCCAACAATCGACGTTTTATTAATCTTCGCCCTAACAACACCATTAATAGGTTGGCTTGTGGAACGAATCAGGAAGGTGCAGCTTTGTGGTGTTTACGCATCCATCGGACTCATGATATCGCTCTGGTATATCTACGAATTGTTTGGCAAAGTCTCTTCTGACGGCGCTCAAACATTCACGAGTTTCTTCTCCTCGCAGTTGAGGATTGACCTGCTTGGAATATTCATGGCAACGGTCTTCGTGTTGATTGGGATCTCCGCTTCTGTCTACTCCTTGAGGTACATGGAGAGGGACACAGGGATCCCCCTATTCTACTCCCTCCTCCTATTGATGATAAGCGGCATGGTTGGGACAGTCTTCTCGGGCGACTTTTTCACGTTCTTCGTATTCTGGGAGATGATGTGTATCTCCTCCTATACACTAGTTGCCTTCCGTAAGCAGAGGTGGGAGCCTATTGAGGCTGCATTCAAGTACCTCATAATGAGCTCAGCCGGGTCGGCAACCCTTTTATTCGGCATGTCCATCCTCTACGGTATTTGCGGAACATTGAACTTTCAGGGGCTCCACATAGCGCTCTCGAACGTTGGCTCGAGCGTCTGGCTTTACGTCTCAGCTATATTCATTTTGATAGGACTCGGCGTAAAGAGCGCAATAGTCCCCCTTCACACGTGGCTACCGGACGCACACTCTGCAGCACCTTCGTCCATCTCTGCCATGCTCTCAGGGGTAGTTGTCGAGACAGGGATCTACGCAATCTGCAGAGTAGGTTTTACGGTACTTTCAGGGATTCAGTCTCAATGGATTAGTGTCATAGCAATACTTAGCGTTCTGACAATGCTAGTCGGAAACCTGACTCCACTCCTGCAGACGGATCTAAAGAGGCTGCTAGCGTATTCCAGCATAGGTCATATAGGATATATGCTTGCAGGAATAGCCACAGGAACTGCGCTGGGGCTGACTGGTACTCTGATGCACATATTTAACCACGCACTCATGAAAGGCACCGCATTCCTTTGTGCTGGTGTAATCCTTTACAGACTGGAGACAAGGGAACTCAAGGAAATGTCTGGAGTGGGCAGGAGGATGCCCGTAACCGCAATTACATTCATCATCTCCCTTCTCGCATTAACGGGTCTTCCTCCGCTAAATGGATTTGTGAGTGAAGTCACCATCGTGTTGGCTACTATTGAAGCCAATATGGCATGGCTCGGAGTTGCAGTAATAATCAACAGCATAATTTCAGCTGCTTATTACATAAGGGTTATCCGGACTATACTTCAACCTGTGACCCAGAAAAAGATCGAGGAAGTAAAGGAAGGCCCACCCATTATGTTAGCGGTCCTCTGCATATTATCTGCAATGATCATAATCTTTGGAATATGGCCTGATGCCCTGATTAATTTTGCAAAGAATGCCGCAAGTGTCCTTTTAGGAGGGTAGGTGATTCTGCATGACTCAGATTGTGGATCTTGCTCCATGGCTTTGCTGGATATTGCCCACAGTTGGATCTGTTGTACATTTCGTCTTGCCCAAAAAGATGAGCAGAGCCAGATACGCAATTGTTGTACTCTTCTCATTTGCGGCGTGGCTAATGGCCCTTTTAATGATACCTTCCATGCCAATCCAAGGTTACCGTGATATTGGTGGTTTTTGGTTCTCGCTACCTAGCGGGGGCTCGGTAGGGTTAGGCTTACTGATAGATTCTTTAAGCGTTATAATGGCAAACTTGGTGGCATTTCTGAGTTTTCTGATATTACTCTACTCTTTCAAGTATATGGATGGTGATACGGGAGAGGACAGGTATTGGTTCTTTATGTCGTTCTTTATTGGCGGAATGCTGATGCTAATACTTGCGGACAACCTGATATTCTTCTTTGTTGGATGGAAGATTGTAGGTCTCTGCAGCTATGGGTTGATAGGTCATTATTATGATGATAATAGAAAATACTGGATAGGAGGTCCCCCGCCCTTCCCATTCCAGAAACCTTCAAGATGTGGGTTGAAAGCTCTGCTCGTGACAACCCTTGGAGATGTCGCTCTTCTTGGTAGTGTTATCATAATCTACCTATATTCAGGGACCTTCAACTTCATGGAGCTCTATCAAAATGCAGGTACTTGGCTACCAGAGATGGCCAAGACTCCAGGTCTCTTAACAATCACCATACTCCTGTTCTTGGCAGGACCATTTGCAAAGTCTGCACAGTTCCCGTTTCACGAATGGTTGCCAGAAGCCATGGCCGGCCCTACTCCAGTCTCTGCTCTCATACATGCAGCAACCATGGTAAAAGCCGGGGTCTACCTTGTGGCACGGACGCTTCCCATCTTCTACTTTGCCGCATGGATCGCAAGTCCAAATATCCCTGAAGCCCTCACGTTCTTTATCACAGTGGCAGTGGTGGGCGGTTTCACGGCATTCTTGGCAGGAACACAGGCAATGGTTTCTCTTGAACTTAAAAAAGCCCTTGCTTATTCAACCATGAGTGTCATAGGATACATGATGCTCAGCCTAGGCGTAGCCGGTATGAGTCCAAATGCGATCGTTGAGGGTTTCACTTCTGGCATCTTTCATCTCATAAACCATGGAATCTTCAAAGCCGCCCTCTTCCTCTGTGCTGGTGTCTTAATACATGCGTCGGGTTCCATATACATCACAGACATGAAGTTTTCACGCAGAGACATGAAGTTTACATGGGCATTTATGTGGATTGCTTCCCTTTCACTCGTAGGAGTGCCCCCCCTGTCGGGTTTCTGGAGCAAGGATGGGATTCTCGCTTCGTGTCTTGAGAGTGGACAGTACTTGCTTTTCGCCCTTGCTGCAATAACTGTATGCGTCACAAGCTTTTACGTCATTAGATTCATGAGCATTATCTTTCACTCTGGCTCTACAAAGAATGAGCACCCCGGTGGACATTCTGGAGAGGCTCCAAAACTTATGTTGCTCCCATATGGAGTGCTGGCTATTTTAACAGTTGGCATAGGTCTGCTTGGTCCGTGGATGAAAGAGGCTCTCTCTAACCTCTTCGTTGAGGAGTTTCACTCGCTCAACCTTCTCACTGTAAGCAGTGGTGTGGAACACATCGAGTCCTTTGGATTCGGTGAGGCTATTCCAATACTATTGTCAATCATAATGATTGTGGTGGGTGGTTACCCTGCATACCTTGCCTATTTTTCCAAAAAGCTCAATGTGGAAAACCTCCTCAAAAAATATACTCCGCTCAACCTTCTTCACAAATTCTTGTGGAATCGTTGGTACATGGATACTTTCTTCAACAAGGTATTTGTTAGCTCAATACTCGCTTCTAGGGAACCTACAGCAAAGTATTTGGAAAGAAATATGGATCTTGCCATAAATGTCGGCATACCCAAACTATTTTCATACATCAATACAAACATCAGAAAGCTCCAAACAGGAATATTCTCGATCAATATGCTTTACATACTGATGTTTCTGGTCATACTATTTCTGCTTATCCTTGTGCGGGTGATCATATGATCTACATCCCATATCTTCTGTTGCAGGTTGTATTATTGCCTATTTTGTCCACCCCTCTGTTAGTCCTCCTTGGAAGGAAGATCGGAAAACGGGTGGGGTGGGTGGCTGGCGGCATACTTGCGTATACGACATCCTTATTGATTATTGCTGGGTACAACATATGGAGCAGCTCAGCGCCAATTGCAGAGGAATACTCTTGGGCAACAGCTATATTCGTCCTGAAGTTTGGATTCTTGGCTGATGGGCTTAGTCTACCCGTGGCACTAATTATGAACATAATATGCAACGCATTGGTAGTGTTCTCAATTGAGTACTTGGACCATAGAATTCACATAATTTACAAGAAGGCGAGCAACCCTCTCAACGCATATTACTACTCACTATTCATGTTCTTCGCAACAGGGTTGATGGGCATCTCTTTTGCAACGAATCTGATCGAGGTTTATGTATTTCTGGACTTTCTACTAGTTCCGCTTTATTTCATAATGGACTACTTTGGGTACACCGAGCGGCACAGGGTGGCCACAATGTGCTTCCTCTGGGGGTTTGTGGCAGGCGCGATGTTCCTGGTCGGCTCTATTATAGCCTACTCCCAGACTGGAAGCTTTGCAATATCTGATCTGCCCGCCCTTATGGGTAAACCTCTTGCGACTATGGCAAGTTTGTTTATGTTGCTTGGAATACTGATCAAGCTTGCCGTATTCGGATTTCATGTCTGGCTTCCTTGGGTGCATGCTGAACACCCCACCTGCATAGCGGGCGTACTCGCGATTATCGTAGGCGTCGAAAACTACCTCTTAGCAAGAATATTTTTCCAACACTTACCTGGGATACTTGAGCCCCTCAGCCTCCCGTTGATGGTTTGGGCTCTAATCACTATGGTATATGGTGCCATGCTGACAATTGCTCAAGACGACGTAAAGCGCCTCTATGCATGTTCTACTATAGGTCAGACCGCTTATTCGCTCCTCGGTCTAGCGAGTTGTACTACCTTTGGAGCGGTTGGTGGAATATTCTACTTCCTTAGTCACTCATTAGGTAAGGCAATTCTCTTCTCGGTGGCAGGCATAATCGTTTACCAGACAGGAATAAGAGACATGAGAGAAATGGGTGGACTAGCCAAGAAGATGCCCGTCACAGCAACACTCTGCATATTAGGCTCAATCATTTTATCGGCTATCCCACCACTGAGCGGTTTTACTGCAGAGTGGATAATGTTCGTAGGAATCTTTGAGAAGGGCTCTCTAAGTACAGCGAATCTTTTGGTTGCAGTGATAGGGCTTTTTGCCACATTCTTCACATTGATTTATACATTTTGGCCAGTGATGCGAATATTCTTTGGTCCCCTGCCCCACTCATTGGAGAACGTCAAAGAAGCTCCGCTGACAATGCTGCTGCCCCTCATCATACTGGCAGTGATCTCCTTCATAATTGGAGTTTATCCAGAACTTGTGACACGGCTTCTTATTTCTGCTTTGGCGTTGGGAGGATAGCTTAAACTATTTTCCCAATGCTACCACAAACCTGCACCTTCAAATGGAGGGTCTTTTCTCATCCCCTGAGCTATTCGATGAGCTCATGAGGGGATGGATCGGGCTCGCCCAGAGTGGGTAGGAGGCTGATGAGAGCTCCAATGAACTCGAGAGGAGCCTTAGCCTGCGGAATCTAAAGAGCTATTTGGGTCTACCAAGGACTGCATAGCTCAGAACCAGTCTCAAACCGATTATAAGTTTTGTCAAAAAGTCTTGCGCCATTTATGGGTTGGATGAATGAGGGGGGATAAATATCCTTAAGGCGTGAGCGGGAAATCCCAAACCCTTTAGGGGGTGGGGTAGCTCACAGTGTGAAAGAGTCTCCAAGAGACGGGGCGTAAGCCTCCAAGCCAGTCTCCTGCCTTATCTGCTCTGCGAAACTTGTACACGAGATCGGCTCGCCATGGACACACAATATCTTTGGGTTTCCTTTGAGCGACTTGACAACTTTCATAAGTTCGGTCTTTCCACAATGCGAGGAGAAATCTATCCACTCGACCCTGCACTTGACTTTCCTCTTCTCGCCTGGCGGTCCATAAACTCCCTCGTCCAGTAGCAGCCTGCCCGGCGTCCCTGGTATTTGGAACGATACGAGAACAACACAGTCACGCGACCTGTTCCTTATCTTCTCCATGTAGTAGACCGAGGCGCCGCCCGTCAACATCCCTGAGGAGGTTATTACGACGCCTGGCTTATTCAATACCTTGTCCCTATCCTTCTGCCCTGCGACCCACTTCGCCCTAGACATCGCCTTCTTCAGCAACTCGGGGTTTCGCACAGTCTCGGGGGCACTGGCGATTAGTTTCGTCGCGACCCTACTCATACCGTCTATGGCAATGCTATATTTGAAATTGTGCTTCTGCAGAACGCATAAGATCTCCTGGGATCTCCCGACGGAGAAGGCTGGGATCAGCGCCAGCCCGCCGCCCTCCACAACGTCATTTAAGACCTCTATCAGCCTCTTTTCACTCTCTTCCCTAGGCGGGTGGTCCACCGTTGCATATGTGCTCTCAATTATCGCAAAATCCATCTCTGAGTCTGGCACAACCCCTGCCCTCAAAAGTGCCGTATCGATCGTGTTTAGGTCCCCAGAATACCACACCTTCTTTCCGTCAAGCCTCAAGAGCACGTTTATGCTGCCCGGGATGTGCCCCGAATTATAAAACTCGACCTCCGCATCCCCTATCCTCGCCCCATTCCCGATGTCCTCGGACTTCTCTATCATGGTCCTGAGCTCAAGAGCCTCGTAAGGCAAAAAGTATGATGACAGGTGAAGCAGATCCTTTATCAAAATGTCAGTTAGCTCCTTCGAGGTACCGGTCATGAAGACGCGGGGATTCTCAGTCACATAAAATATTGGCGCACCGCCTGAGTGGTCAAGATGTGCGTGCGTTATTATGAGCCCATCAAGATCCCTTGCATGGGTAGAGAGGGGGAAGACGGGTCTATCTTCCCTGATCATAACCCCGTAGTCCAAGATAATCTTTGTACTTTGCCCTCTGATCTCGAACCCCGACCTTCCTACCTCTCTTCCTCCACCAAAAACTGTAACTTTCAAACATTAAATCCTCCAAACTAAACACCAAAAAAGTTACTTGTTATACTTAAGTTTATGTGTGCCACTCATTGTTGGAGCACTCTCAATGAAAGAGTCTACAACAACCTTCACCAGCGGGCATGTGGGGGTCATTTCTCAGACCGATAGCCCCATGGAATGGCAAGAGCATTGCGCTCCCAGCTTTCGTTTTTTAGTCTTCTCAGCGACCTTCGTTTGCCCCATCGTGGCCGATGTATCTAATTCATACATGAATTTCACACCATTCTAGTAAATTCGCCAAAATGTGCGGGATCCCTGCCTCAAATTTCCTACTTTTCGGTTAAACTGATATCGCTGCACATAAAAAAATAGATCTGCGCCCAGAATTGAAGACCTTTAAGGCCAAGCCAAAAACAACCTCGAGTTGCTGCTGGCTCACATTTATTAATTTGCTTTTTATACGTGAATTGGAGTGAGTGGAGATGTCAATAGAGTTTTACGTAAAGAAAGTTCCCTTGAAGAACTCGATCTTGATAACTGGTTTTCACGGTTTGGGAGCCACGGGTTTCATCACGGTAAAACACGCCGTGACCTCTCTCAACGCAGAGTTGATTGGGTATATCGACAGTGAAAGGATCCCTCCATTTGTGTCCATGGACGATGGTCGTTTATCCCTCCCATTTGAGATCTACAAGCACGACAAGTACGTGTTTGTCCTCACAAATGTGCCCCCTCACACGAAGGAGAGGCAGGCGTTCTCCAGATCCCTTGCAGAATGGGCTATTAAAGAGCACTTTAGCGCCTCATATCTGATAGGCGGTTTAGATAGCAGGCTCAGACCCTCAGAGAATGACAAGATAAGATGTGCAGTCACCAAGAGTTTCAAAAATTTGAGCGACCTCGGGGCTCCGCTGCTGGAAAAGGGCCTGTTCGTCGTTGGACCCTTGGCCATAATGCTGGCCCACTTCGAGATCAACGGCTTCCCAGCCATCGCCTTGCTCCCATATGCAAATCCTGCCAGACCAGACCCAATGGCCGCCGCCGTAGCCATCGAGTATATAAACAAACTTACAAACTTGAACATAGACTCCTCTCAGCTAATCAGCGACGCTCGCAGGATCGAGGCTGAGATACAGGAGCTCATGAAGCAGAGGCAGGAGCGCGTTAAGACGGATCATAGGACACTTTATATCTAAACCGTCGATCCGTTCTCTCAAACATTTACCTTTGTGCAAATTATCTGTAGCTGTTGCTAACCCCACCGCGCTCCCGGCTTCTTCCTTACCACTATCTTGGCTCCTTTCTTTAAACCCTTCAAGACCCCCTCTACGGTCTTATCACATTCCAGCACATTCACAACGCTCCCTATTTCTTCCTTATGATGCGCATCGCTCCCACCTACGGCGGGAAGCCCAATGGCGCTTGCAAACTCTCTCGCCTCCTTATTGGCATTCGCGCCGCACCTTCCGTTGAAGACCTCCACGAAGTCTACGCCCAGCTTGTCAATGAGCGTCCCTACCGACTTCCGAGAGGTATCGAAGGGGTGTGGCGCCAAGACAAGACCGCCAGCTCTGTGGACGCTCTCTACCAACATCACAGGGTTGCGGAAAACAGGCGGGTCCTCCAGCCCCAATACTATTAAGTCTCCCGCCTCTGTGGAGACCTCTATCCCTGGAACTATTAAAAGGTCTTTGAAGGCACTGTTGTGCTTTATCCTCCTGTAACCCTCCATCGAGTCGTGGTCGGTTATGGCGACCGCGTTTATGCCTGCCTCATGCAGGCCTGCCAGGAGTTGATTTGGTGATATTGAACTGTCTGGCGATATATTGGTGTGGATGTGAGGATCGAAAACTACCTTCATGCGTCTCCCCCGGAGGAACCCCCTTACTCTACTCGTTGGTTGAGGCTGCTCTCTGAAGCAAAACCCTGCCGAACCCCATTAATGCGCATCTTCTTAGGTCCGCCCCTTCAAACCCCTCAATCCTCAAAAATGCCCTACTGCTCATATTGTCCCGTCCACCCTCACCGTCTGGATCCGTTAGGATCCAGAAGCCTCTTTAGCTCTTCTAAGGAGTTTATGGTCTTTGCCCCCTTGATCTCCTGCCCCAAAACAAAGACCTCCTTATACCCTTTAGTGGCTATAAAAGCCTCTGCGCTTTCCCTCCAAGCCTTTCCCAGACCAATAGCGCTCTCGAACTGCGACAGGGGGAAGGTCTCTGAAAGCTCGGAAGGCACGACGCCGAACGGGTCCCCGTAAAAGCATACGTGCACATCCTCCCTATCCTTGAATAACTCTTTCACCGACTTACATATCTTGGACTTAGTAAAGGGCTTCTCCTCTGGCATCGGGACCAGAAGTAAAATATCCTTCCCTTTGGGCCTGCTGTACCTGCTAGCAATCCTCTCCTTGTACCTGTACACCTCTGGTCTGCACATCGAGACCTCATCATAGAAGAATAGCCCCCTGACCACTCTGTTGACCAAAGGATCGTTGCGCTCCAAATACTCTCTATAGTCCAACAGCCTCTTGAGACCCCCGTAAAGCTTGGGGTGGGTTCTGCACCTAGTTTCAACATGCTCCCAGAGCGTCCCCTCCCTTATAGACTCCCTGATACTCCTCAGCTCCTCTACGACAACATAAAGGTTATGTCTCGCCAAAAGACCTTCCCTCTCCTCCTTAGTCACCTCGGCAAAGTCCTCGGCATCCCTCTTTGCACATATGGGGCAGCTGCACGGCAACTCCTCCAACTCATCAACTCTCATCGTGCCGCTCTGCGTCATGTACCTGCCGTCCTTCGCGAATAAAGCGTATGCGGCAGAGTCGAAGAGGTCGCAGCCCAGCGCAACAGCCAGCGATAGCATCATTGGGTGTCCGGCACCAAATAGGTGGAGGGGCCTCTCTGGGGGCAGAGCCCTCTTCGCGGTCACTATCATGTCCACAAGGGTTGCATAATCGTACTCCTCCATTATCTGCGTCGGGCTCCCCAGAGGGTGGATATGGAAGTCCAGCTCCCCCATAGCCCTTGCGCAAAACTCCAGAAGGTCCAGGTACCTGCCCCCTTGGACAGGGCCCGCCCACAACATGGTGTCGTCCTCCCTCCACGATATACTCTCCCTTGCCCTGCGGATAGTCTCCTTAACCGTTTGTTCCGCCTCCTGCTTGGTTGCGAAGCCCCCAGTGGGCACATCGAGTATCACTCCAATGTCGCTGCGTATCCTCTCCTGAAATCGGAAGATCTCCTCAGGGGTGGTGTCGATCCCACCATAGATCAAAAGCTGGTAGGCACCAGAGTCTGTCATTATGGTGCCATCAAAACCAGTTATCTCGTGGACGTCCCCCGCCCCCTTGCCGTAATGCTTCAAGATGATGTAAGCGTTGGTTATTATCAGGTCGAACCCGAATTCATCCTTCAACTCAGCCGGTCTTATGGTGTTCTTCACCGGGTTTACAACCGGCATCAGCGTTGGAGTCTCCAAAACCCCTCTCCTGGTCCTGAGGGTTCCTATCCTGCCCCCCAAATCCCTCTCCTTCACCTCAAAACACATGCGCCCTCAAACCCCAAAACAGATAAAAAAAGAGGTTTTAAGCGCTCTTCTGCTCGAGGAGGTACTGATCATAGACCTTCTTAACCCTCTCATACATCGGTCCGGTGCCCTCAACACCCTCCGCCGTCACCCTTATCCTGTCCATGACCGTTATGAATCCCGCGTCTTCGTAGTATTTCACCATGTTGGGGAAGAGTTTGTTAAGCCTCTCAGACAGCCCCTTGAGATCGAAAGGCTTCTCCTTCAACAGGATTTCAGAGACTGAATCACCGTGGATTACGACCCTCGGGTATTTCTCACCGCTGAAAGAAGCATCTTCAAGGCACACACTCAATGTGGCAGGATCAAAACCGAGAAGCTTCCCTTCATAGATTGCCCCCCTTGTGGTGACGATCTTAACGTTCTTTTCAACAAACCCTCCAAGTTCGCTGAGGTATCTCCGGCCACCAGGTGTAGTTACGCTCACTCCTTATCACCCTTAACAACTCTTAAATCACATACCATTATAAAAATACCGATTGAAGACTCCGTTTTGCACCATCCTTTGACTTTCGGAATCATTCGGGAAGTTCACTCAATTTCGCCCTCCCGCCTCCCTTCTCAGTTCACATCCCATCGCTCTGCGCCCCCCAAATATTGAAGAAAACTATCTTCCTCCCAAACCAAAACACTTTCTCGAAAACGGTTTTATGCTCACTCGCAATCAGCTCCTCCCCAAAGATGGTGTGTAAAAATGGTCTCTGCATGCTCAGAATGTGGGGGGACCCTAGTCTTCGACTACAGGAGTGGGCTCGTATGCGCCACCTGCGGTCTCATAAGCGAGGTAGATGATGTTCTGCCCTCGCGTTCTCCGTCATCCAAGCAGCGCTTGGGGAGCACCATTTCCAAGAAGTTCTACATCTTTAAGGATGCCGAAGAGCGGGCACTTCCCGAGCACCTCCAACTAAAATTCGAGAGGCTTAAGGAGCTTCAGGACTCTTTCTACAGAGGCTCCTACTTAGACCTATTCAAGCTATACAGAGATCTTGAATCTATCGGGGATTTTCTCATGTTGCCCGAGGAAGTTCTAGACAGGTGCAAGGAGATATTTGAAGACTTTATATCGAAGGTCAAGAACCCTTACAACAACTACGCCCTGCTCATGGCAGTCTGCCTAATGATCGCGAGCAGGGAGCTGGGGGAGAGATCAGCCGTAAAAGTCTCTGAACTGGTCGAGGCCTTTCAGAGGAGGGGGTACTCCTTCTCCAAGAAGATCCTCGTGAGGACCATGAGCTACGCGTCAAACATAGTCCCCTTCACTAAAAAATTCAGATCGTGCGAGGAGTACATCCCTAAGGTGATCTCAAAACTCCGGTCTGCCCCTTACATAAACGTGAGGATAAGGGTCGCTGGAATGGATCCGGATGACTACTTTGGCATGCTGACCAAGATCTCTAAGGACCTCCTGTCCTCGCTCTCCCCCATACATAGGTCAGGAAAGAACCCATTTCTGCTGGCAGCCTCTGCGGTCTACGTCGCAAGCACCATTCTCTCAGGCCAGCTAGGGCGGTGCACGATCTTCACAAAAGTGCAGTACTCAAAGGATGTAGGCATCGCCGAGTACACTTTAAGGTGCCACATCCGCACAATATTCGAGCCTCTTATCGCTGAGAGGCGCACTACCATGGCGCCCCTATTAACTTGATAGCGGGGAGCCCCATCCGGCAGGGGAAGCAGTTAACCATGAACTATTAAACTGCTATGCGTATATTGAATTCCCTATGCATCTCGATAAAGAGCCAATCAAAATCCACGAGCAGCGTTCCTGATATGTATTTGCCGCAGCGTTCATCTCCTCCAATAAAAGCCATCTGTACCGCGTCACACGGCTGCCCGTTGTATTCCTCGACCTGCAGATCCTTTACTTCCAATTCTAGGCTGCCCTCATCCCTGAGTAGATCTTTGACCCCATCCATCCAAGCCGCCAACCTCTTGTCCAGCGTTCCGCAGCCCGCGCCCGCCTCCAGGTCTGGGCCCCACTTTTTCAAGTTGTAGCAGAGGTCGAACATGATGTTGTAAGAGAACATCTCAAGGTCCTTGATCTTTTCCACAGCCTCGATCTCAACTATGTACTTGTCTATGCTAGAATTAATGAGGGCTACACTCTGCAAGATCATAATGGCTATAACTACTTGGCTGACTGTCAGCATCAACCCCCTTTGCATATGAAGTACACCTTTCTGTCCCCATCAAAACTAAGAAAGAACTTCAGTTGGCATCCATCCGATTGAATTTCTTTTACAATCAGACCATTAGGCAGCGGAGCCCCATTAGAAAAATCTGACCATATAACTTTCCCAGAAAATAGCCCCTCGAAAAATAGAGCTCTTGTCTCCTCCCTCTCAATATAACCGCGCATCAATCTCCTGCAATCATAACTGTGCTGCCAGACAAGGCCCGATATTGTGAGCACTATTGTAAACGCCGCGAGCGCGTCTATCAGAGGGATGTTCCCTTTCATCTCCCTCACTCCAGCCATGGTGGAGTCGAGTTTGCTGGCATAGGGTATTGGTTACCACTCACAGGGTCTGTGTAATAGTGGTAGCCTAAAACCAAATCTTCAAAGGACTTTCTGAGGTCCTGCAGTGTGACCCTGCTTTCCTCTAGAAACCCCATGATCGCGGAGTTCACAAGCAGTACGAAGAACAGCAGCGGGACTATCAAGAATGCCTCTGCCTGCCCTCCACAGATCTTGCCCAATGGCTAAACCCCTCCAAGTCAACCGAGACCCCTCGCAACCCTCCCTTCAAAACATTCCCCAACACTCCACCACCCTCGCCCTTCAGAGACTGGTAAAACCAATCAACCTTTTTTACCATGGCATAGCCCAGTGAGGTCGAGAGCAGTAACCAGCCGACCAGGAGGCTCTTGTAAACTATTATTCTAGATGGCATACTCCCGCAATAATCCCGAATTTAAAAACTCAACCTTTTAACTGCGCCCTTTAGTTGGCACGGATTATGTCTGCCACCCTCACTGGAACGCAAAAAATCTCCAAAAAGGAGGCTTCTTTTAGTTGAAGGTCAAGTCCTACCAAACCCCGTACAAATCTTTGTCCATGGAAACCTTCGAGATGGTCTTCAGAGATCCGCCTCCCGAGCACTACTCTGTCATAATCCGCGGTAAAGAGTCTTGGCTCTTCCGGCACGACCAGATCGCTATAATCCTAAACTGCATAGGGTTTGTAAAGGACCTGATCCAAAACAGAGCCCTACCAAACTGCACAACAATCAAAAAGATTCTATCTTCTTTGGGATCGTCCCTGCCCTCACTGATCATGGCACTCGGGGAGACAGAAGGGCGCAAATGCAGGAGGCTATGGTCGTCATGCAATATCTGTAGGCACATCTCATCGAGCATCTTGCCTCAGCATCTGCGGAAGGTTTGCGGCATCAGGGGAATGCTCCGCGCCCTGGCACCGCAGAGGTTACCAAATATAGACTTCATATTCGACAGTCCAGCCTACAGGCTTTTTCCATTTTCTGTCTACATGCTCAGCGAGAATGATACTACAACATACTCGCCGGTACTTGAGGGGATCGATGTTGCCGACTCCACCCGTCTAGACATGGCAGTCAAACAGATTAGGAATTATGAAAGGACCCACCTCGAAGATGCTGCTCTAAACCTCGAAGACATAATTGAATACAGGAGGAGATTGGCGAGCGATGTCTGCGGAGTGGACAAGATGCTCTCGACTTATGCTGCGTACCTCTCCGTCGGTCTTGCGAGAATATACCCCTTGCTGGTCGACGATGCCATTAGCGACTTTTATTTCGACAGGGAGGAGACTTTCGCATACATGGACCATAGGGATTATGGTCGTTGCTTGACTACGGTGTTCTTGGACAGGGACTCGATGAGGCGCCTCCTCACCTTCACCCGGATAGCTGCCGACAGGGCTTTGGACAGAGCGTCCCCCTCAATCAGAGCGACCATTAAGACCCGCGAGTTTCACATCAGGGTTTCTGCCGACATCCCGCCACTGTCCATCGAGGGCACCTCGATCTCGGTAAGAAAGTTCTTTAAAAAGCCGTTGAGGCTAAACGATTTAGTCTCAAACGGCACCATAACTCGCGAGGCTGCCAACTACTGCGTGGAGCGCATCAAGGAGAGGAAAAACTTCACAATCTACGGGGAGAGCGGCTCTGGAAAGACGACCCTTGCGGTCGCTCTTGACCTCCTGACACCCAGGGCGTGGAGAAAGGTATCAGTAGAGACGGAGATCGTAGAAAACGTTCAGCAGCTCTCCCTTGGGTCCCACCAGGTGAGGCTATTGGTAGAATCATCCTCTGAGGAGGAACGGGCGAGGAGAACGGCAGTCCTTAACAGCCTCCTTCAAAAATCCCCGGACTATCTCTTCTTCGGCGAGGTACTATCCAAAGAAGACAGTGTTGCCCTCTTCCAACTACTCTCTGCTGGGCTCAAGTGCATACACACAATTCATGCATACTCCGCAGAGTCCCTCCTTCTGCGTTGGGCTTACCAGCACCAGGTGCCCGTCCAACTCCTTGGCGAACTAGACATACTCATACACATGCAAAAGTTTGTTAAGGGCAGGCGCCTCTTCAGGAGAGTCGCCAGAATCTCGGAGATCGTCTCTGCACCTCAAGATCTGCCCAAGATCGTTGATGTCTTCGTCTGGGATGACGCCTCTGGGAGGCTCGTGCCAGCCATTAAGATGATTGGCGGAGGCAGATGTTGTGATGAAAAAATACCTTAAAGCCTTGGCAATAGTCGCGCCGACCCTGTCTCTGATCCTGTTTATGTTAATTCGCAACATCACCATATCTGCAATTATTATCGGAGCCCCCCTTCTGTCTATCTTCTATCTGAAGCGAGCCCGAAACCCCTCTGTACGCACGCTACTTCTCGTCACACACGTCATGGAACTCCTTGCAGCCGCCTATGCGCTTAGCGGCTCTCTGAAGCAATCAATATCCCAGCTGTGCCGGATCGAATCCCCTGTCTCAGGGCAATTCCGGTCTGCCCTCCTTAGGATCAGGAGCGGCGTCGATCCTGCAGAATCTTTGAAGGCCGCATTCCAAGGCAACCCGTGGTGCAGCGAGTGGCTCGAATCTCTGCTCAAGGGCTCGGTGAGTGATGCACAGGACCTCTTTTCAGCGTGGAGCGCCAAGGCAGAAGAGGTCATACTGAAAGTTGACGACCTTCTCTCATTTGTAATAGTCTTCTCCACAATCTTGCCAGTGATCTTCCTGATAATTTTAATGGTCTCTGGGGTGGAGCCTCCACTTATTTACTTACTGGTGGTTTTTCAGCTCGCACTCTTTCAGGGGGTTTACCATTGGATAAAAGGTCTACTCTCCTTACTCTACTGAGACCTCACCCGCTTGGAGTTGTCCTCGCGGCTGGGCTGGTCTTGACCCTCCAGGAACACTGCGAGTTCGTTGAGGTCCTCGCCGCGGGCACGGCTTACCTCCTCCTCTTGAATAGCGCTTTCAATCTTGATAAGTTCAGTCTAGGAGAACGGGAAGTCCTGACAACCTCCTTCCTATTGTCATTCGCAAAAACTCTGGGGAGAACCTCGCCCGAGGCTGCCTTCTTGAGGGCCCTGGGCGCAGAAAAGAGGCTGGAAACAGGTTTAGGAGGGTCAAAATCAGTGTTCGGATCGGGATCAAGGAACTGTTCAAAAGTACCGTCAGGATACACTGTGGCGGAAGTGCTCAGGCAGATAAGGGACGGTGTACCTCTCACCGTGTCGCTAAAGCGGATAAGAGGGCTGAGGGGCACCGACGCCCTGCTGCCCGACCTGCTCTCGGACCTGCTCTCCTTCAGCTCGGAGGAGACCTCCAAGAGGATTTGCAACTACGTCAAGTATCGCCAGGAAAAGGAAAGACTCAAATCGTCATTGTCTTTAAAGTTGGCAGTCGTCTCTTTGAGGTTCAAGGTGCTGACCCTTATATGCTCTTCCTCTATGGCGGTCATAGCCTTTGCATCCCCGATCTTCTATTCCATGGCTGGTTTGAGATGGACGGTGATCCCTTTGGGCTATCAGACTACGTTTTCTTTCAACGCAGAGATCTTTCTCCCCTCCCTATCCGCGGCGGTCTTCTCAGCATATGCATACTCCAAGCTCCTGCCGGATGTGAGCGGACTTAGGCTCTCGATCGCGTCCGCATCATTGTTCTTTGCCACTGAAGTCGCTCTACTGCTGGTTATCGGGTGGCACATTTAAATATGGTCCGTCTATAACTGGGTGAAAAATGAAACGTAAGAGCATTAGGGGCTCCCCGCTTGTGGAGGAGGGCCTGCTCCTCGGTTTGTCCATAATCACTTTGACCGTCGTGCTCTCAATAATAGTGGGTTTACTCTCCGGCGTAAAGGATACCTTCGACCTTTCAGTATTCAGGGGTCAGGAGTTCATGAATCAGCTCCAGCAGGCGATTCAGAGGATCCTGCAGTACTTTAGGATCGGATGAATATGCCCGTCCTTCCCTCCCTTCTCCTGTTATTGATCGCGCTAATATTCCTTTACGATTTTCTGGACCCGATACTCCTCTTCTCCATATTGTGCGCCTCGATTTCTCTCATTGTAATTGCGTCTCTGAGGGGTTGGGACCTCAATCCCTTTAAGTCATTGGGCATAAAGACGGGCACAATAAATCCTGATACACAGGGGGCATACAAAGCATCAGCAATAATACTTAATTCCCCTCCAGACGAAAGCTGGAATGGAAACAGGCTCAACTACGAGCGCCTCTCCAACTTCTCGGAGACTTTGGCATCACTTGGGGTTCCCATAGCATACGTCTCTTTTTTCTACCCCTCTGGCACCTTTGGCTCACGTGGTCCCTCAATATGCCGCACCTTCCTTATGGTCTGGTCAAACGGAAAGGATAGGGGCGATCGCCGCTCCTCCGATTATATATCACAACTGGAGGGGATCTGCGAGATAGCCCTCCCAGGGGTAAATGCGAGGAAGATGGATGATCACGATCTATCCTGCCTAATGAACTATCCCCTCCATGTCGCGGTAGCCAAACTGGTAAAGCCACTGGACCATGTAAGGAGCCGTCCGGTGCATTCTCCCCTCCTGCCTCCCCCTAAATCCAAAGATCCATCAGACGTTTTTCCATTCCCCGAACCCGAGGCCATAAACGGAGACGGGCCCCTCTTGGGGATGGTCATTTCTAATGGTAAGGACATTGCGCCACTCGCTTTATATCTCAAGGATATACAGCGGCACGTCTCGGTATTCGGAACAACAGGCAGCGGGAAGTCCACCACTGCCATATCACTAGCACTCCGCCTCTTCTCCATGGGCGTCTCAGTACTCATCCTCGACTGGCATGGCGAACACACAAAAATAGTCAGGGCCGCCGGCGGGAAAGTCTACTCCCCGGGATCTGCAGAAAATGGTCTGACCATAAATCCAATGTACTGCCCCAATATGAGCGAGATAGACTTCCAGATAGAGTTCATCACCGACATCTTCTCGCAGATCTTTCAGTTCACGCCCCCTCAGGCATACATGTTCCGGGAGGCCTTGAGGTCCTCCTTCAAAGTCAAACCCAATCCGACGATTTCTGACCTGATAAACGAGCTGTCACTAATGCCGATACGCTCGAGTTGGGATCACGAGACCAGAATGGCTCTAATGCGCAGGTTAAAGATCTTCACACAGGGTGCCTGTGGCATGGCGCTCGACGGCGGCGACTCCTTCTTCAGGGAGGAGATCTTTAGGGGTTTGGTGTCGATCGACCTTAGCAACTTGAAGGACGTCAACAGCCGGGCCATATTCTCGAACTTCGTGCTCAAGATCGTCTACGACCACGCGGTGGTTAATGAAGCACAAGGGAGATTGAAGCACGTTCTGGTGATAGAGGAAGCCCAAAACATCATCCCCCCGAGGAGGCCCGAGGCGCCTAGGACCGTCGGGGAACGCATACTCGGGGAGCTCAGGAAGTTCGGTGAGGGAGTTGTGGTCATCTCTCAGTTCCCATCCTCAATATCCCAAGAGGTCATAAAGAACACCTCTATAAGGATAATCCATACTGTGAGGTCGGGCGAAGACCTGGAGGTTTTGGGCGAGTCCATGTCATTGGACGACCGGCAGAAGGAGGCCATAACGCTCCTCTCCACAGGCGAGGCTGTCGTGAACCTCCCCTACAGATCCTCAAACCTACTAGTCAAGATCTCTGCCGACCCTATCCTCTCCAACCCAGCCTTGGATCTTTCTAAAGCAACTCCATTATCTTACCTTCCTTCTCCAGCGTCTTGATCCAGTTTGTGGTTCCAGCCTTCTTTCCTCTCCCCTCTTTTATCACACTCAAGATCTCATCTACAACCGCGTCCACGTCACGATCCGTGTTGTCCACCTCGAACACTCTTTCATCGCCAAACTCCTCGACCGCCTTTATTAGGCAGTAGTCAAGCAACTCCGCCTGGGCATTTTCCTTGACCTTCCCCTCCCTGTACCCTTTCTTCTTCAGCCTCTCCATTAGAACTAGCGGGTTGGTCCTGAGGACTATGGCGCACTTCACGTACTCTTCTGGCACCAAATCTCCCCAGTGCCCCTCTATGATGAAATCCCCCCCTTCTCCAAGAAGCGCATGGAGCTTCTTCCTGATCTTTTCCTCTCTTATCTTCCAAGTGTCCCTTTTTGCATCATAATCGCCGATCCCGCCGGTCTCCTCCGCCAACTTGTTTAGATCTATCAGTTTGAACCCTAGGATTTCAGCTAGCTTTCTGGCGATGGTGGTCTTGCCTACCCCTGGCGTGCCGGTTATGACAATCGCATTCTTAATTTTGCATCCCCAGTCTCCCTAACGCCCCCCATATAGATAAATTTTGGTCATCTTAACTGAGCCATTTCAGTCCCGTCTTGCTCCGGTGTTGGGCGATTTTGAGGAGACCCGTGATCCCCGATGGAAACAAAAGGCAACCACTGAAGTGTGGTATCGTACTAAAATGAGATAAAATGAGCTCAGGACCTGCAATAAAGCAACAGCAAAATGAAAAATAAACCTAACTAAAAACAAAAATAGATAACCTTACATATTAAACCTAAAAAATTAAGGATAAAAATTAAAAAGATTGGGTTTTAGCTTTAACCTGGGTCTCAGTCGAATTCTCCGGCTCCGCTCTCACCGGGCTTCTCTGGCATCTTTGGTGCACCAGTGGTCTTTGCCGCGGCAATGACATCGTCGATCCTCAATATCATGGAGCTTGCCTCGGTAGCAGATTTGATCGCCTGGAGCTTCACTGCCAAAGGCTCGACAACGCCGACCTCCAACATATTAGCGGTCTTGCCCTCCAGGACGTTTACGCCTGCCCAGATCTCGCCTCTCTCATGAAGCGACCTCAGCTCCACGAGTATGTCTATCGGATCAAGTCCGCCGTTCTCAGCCAATGTCCTGGGTATCGCCTCTAGGCTGTCTGCGAAGGCCTCGATCGCCAGCTGCTCTCTACCGCCGACGCTGGCTGCGTACTCTCTCAAAGCCTTTGCGGCCTCAAGCTCTGGGGCGCCTCCGCCAGCCACAATCCTCCCATCTTCCACCACGTCCGCGACTGCGCAGAGTGCGTCATGTAGGGTCCTCTCAGCCTCGTCGACGACGCGCTGCAGCCCTCCCCTTATCAGTATGCTCACGGCCTTGGGGTTCTTGCAACCCTCGACGAAGGTCAGTTTGTCCTCTCCATACTTCTTCTCCTCGACTATCTTTGCAGAGCCCAAGTCTGCAGGGGTCAGGTCATCAAGGTTGGTGACGATCCTTGCACCAGTTGCCCTCGCTAGCTTCTCCATGTCTGACTTCTTAACCCTCCTCAGCGCCACTATGCCCTCCTTTGCCAAGTAGTGCTGGGCTATGTCGTCTATGCCCTTCTGGCAGAAGACAACGTTTGCACCCGTCGCCTTTATCTTGTTCACCATCTCCTTCAGCATTCTGCCCTCTTCTTCTATGAAAGCCTTCATCTGAGTCGGGTCCGTGATCCTTATCTCAGCGTCAAACTCAGTCTTCTCGATCTCGAGCGGCGCGTCGATCAGCGCTATCTTGGCATCCTCTACCTTCTTTGGCATTGCTGGGTGGACTATCTCCTTGTCGACTATGACCCCGTACACCAGCGTGCTATCTGTTACACTCCCGCCCTGCTTCTTCACAACCTGGATGTAATCGATGTCTGCGACGTATTTGTCACCGCGCTTCTCGGCGATCTGCTTGACAGCCTTCACAGCCATCTCTGCAAAGTAGTCCTGAATTCCAACAGAGGCCTTGCTGTTCATCGCCGTGTAGGCTATCTTCTTGAGCATCTTTTCATCATTAATGTCTATTGGTATGGCTATCTTCGAGAGCGTCTCGACAGCCTTCTCCGTAGCCTTCTTGTAACCTTGAACTATGAGGGTGGGGTGTATGTTCTTCTCAATGAGCTCCTCGGCTCTCTTCAGGAGCTCGCCCGTAAGGACAACCGATGTAGTGGTGCCGTCGCCGACCTCCTCGTCCTGGGTCTTGGAGACCTCGACCATCATCTTTGCGGCTGGGTGCTGCACCTCGATCTCTCCGAGGATTGTGGCACCATCGTTGGTGACGGTCACGTCCCCCAGAGTGTCGACCAGCATCTTGTCCATTCCCTTTGGCCCAAGGGTGGTCCTAACAGCCTCGGCGACCGCCCTCGCAGCCATCATATTTACTCTCTGCGCGTCCCTTCCTTGCGTGCGCTGAGTCCCTTCTTTCAATATTAAAACCGGAACACCACCAAGTTGAGCAGCTGCCATAGAATTCACCACAACTAAATTTCAAAAAGAAAGAACTACCACTTCTATATATAGATTTCTATCATGGGGCTGGGGGGTTCTTCCAAAGGATCAGACGCCAAGTTTAGTCATGGCAAGCAACTTTCGGCTTGCCAGCTTTATGTCCTCTGCATTGACAGTCTTTCTACCCGCATGCTTTGCGAGGGCTATCGCCTCCCGCGAGATGTCCAGCGCCAAGGTCTCCAACACTTCCCTGAGCGTGACTGCACCCTCCTCGCTGACCCTCTCAGCTCCTGCCTTTCTCATTATCCTGTCTATTGCCGATATTGATATGTCTGCCATAGACCTCTCCCCTCATGTATTTTTGTCAAACATATAAAATCTTTGCCTCTGCAACCTCGTCCGCCCTCTCAAGCTGCGCACTAAAATCAAAAATCTTAAATTGTCGTTTTTATATCGGTTCTCTAAACGTGGTGTGCTACATGGGTAAAGTCAGGATCGGCAAGGTGAAAGCGATAGCTGTTGAGCTTACCGAACGTTATCCCAACGTCTTCACGACAGACTTCGAGACTAACAAGAAGCTCGTTTACCAATATTCCGATATCAGGAGCAAACACCTGGGGAACAGAGTAGCTGGGTACATAACAAGGCTATTAGTCTCGAAGAAGAAGAGGGAGGAAGCCATCGCGGCAGAGGAGGCAGAGCTGGCAAAGATGGCTGGGAGTGAAGATAAGGCACCAGAGGCACCTTCCGAGCCAGCCCCTCAAGAGACCGGCTCCACAGAGGGGGCCGCTGCCGGAACCGAAAAGACCACAGAGTGAAAATTGTTTCGACTCTTTCGCGATAGCACTCTTTTTATACCATAATCTCCCTACTCTATATTGGGATGAGGAGGTTGACCTGCCCTGAGGCTACTATGAAGAGCAAGCACCTCCACTGACCAAAAAGCGGGGAAGTTTATGTCTCACCAAATTCCTCGCCTGGTTATTCTCCCAATAGACGACATACGCCCGCATGAAGAATACGACCGCTGGATACTTTTGAGGATCGTGGGCTCCCTCAAGCTCGAGGGCGCCGTGCACGATCCAATATTGGTGGACGAAGACTCACTGACAATACTGGATGGCACCCACAGGTACTGGGCACTAAAGAAGCTCGGCTGCAGCTCAGTCCCGGCAGCCCTCTACAACTACAACTCTCAGAGTATAAAGGTGGGCTGTTGGTACCGCTGCCTGAACAGACCTCCACCGACTGACCTATTTCGCCTCCTGAAGCTCAGACCGACCAGTAGAGACGAGGCTCAGAGGTTGCTGAATGTGAGGGGTGTCTGCCTCTCAATACTCACGAGAGGCGAGTCCTACGTCTTTGACTGGGAGCCAGGAATGGAAATCGACGTTTATGCTGCGTACCAGTTTATGGCTTTCCTTGAGGGGGGCTTCAAGAGCAGAGGGTACGGCGTGACCTATGCCACCGAGATGGACGCGGTAGAAATGCTCTCTTCGGGAGAGGCGGCGGCGGTGATTGCCCCGCCACCCATAAAAAAGGAGGAGGTCATCCTTACCATAAAGCACAACAAACTCTTCCCGAAAAAATCGACTCGCCACGTCCTGCCATACAGGCCCATGGGCATAAATGTGCCCCTCTCCTGGCTCCAAGGCAGCGCCGAGAAAGCCTCCGAGAAACTCCAGGAGCTGCTCTCGAGGGGGACTTTTCAAAGGATGAGGAGCGGCATCGTCATAGGCGGGAGGAGGTACGAGGAGGAAGTTTATATCTTTGAACTAAGAACGTCTGGTGGGGGTCTCAGCGATACCAACGGTCAGGCTTAGGTACCTAGCCGTCCTAAAGGGTTTATCAAACGAGCCAACCAGAGCGGTCACTGTAAATGCCAGTACCTTGGGCGACCTGTTCAACTACCTGAGGGAGACAGAGCCTCCTCAACTGAAGTCTAGGCTCTTCGAAGATGACGGCAGCCTGAGGCCTGACATTGTCGTTTTCTTGAACGGTGTCGATGCATCGCTCCTCGGCGGGATGAAAGTTCAGCTGAAGGAAGGCGATGAGGTAACAGTTCTTCCCTCCGTGCATGGGGGATAAGGGGGTCTACCTACGAAGATAGTCGCACTGACTTGGGATGACATTCACTCTTCCCTTCTCACACTGGCAAACAAGATCTCCGAGAGTAACTTCTACCCAGAGATGATAGTCGGGATCGCCAGGGGGGGCTGGGTGGTCGCGCGGATCTTGTCTGATCTCCTCAACGTCCAAGACCTCGCGTCGCTCAAGATAGAGTTCTACAAGGCGATAGGAGAGAGGGACCGGAAACCACGGATAACGCAGCCGGTCTCAGAATCGCCCGCAGGCAAGGCCGTGCTAATAGCTGACGATGTCGCAGACACGGGCGAGAGCCTGATTCTTGCAAAGGATCACATATCCTCCCAGGGTGCCAGGGAGACTAGGGTTGCGACCATTCACTACAAGCCCTGGTCCAAAATAAAGCCCGACTACTACGCGAGCATGACTGATGCGTGGATAATATACCCTTGGGAGATCAGGGAGACCATAGAGCACCTAATAAGGATCTGGCGCGAGGAGACTAAAGATCCATTGGAGCTCAGGTCCAGGCTGGCCTCCACCGGTCTGCCGCTGGAGCTCATAGATAGGTACTTTTTCCAAAAGAACTCCCAGAAGTGAGGCTCTTGCTGACTGGCTATCGTGAGGGAATCCACTTCGCCATAATCCCTATGCGACTTCACGACCCTTCAAAAATCCAAGAGATCCTCTCACTGGCGAAGAGGGATGGTTTTGGACTTCAGATAATGGACGCTGATCTCGTCGCCGGATACGAGCATTTGTTGTTGGCGATGGAAATGGCGATCAGGGCATGGAAGGAAGGCAGGAATATTGCGAGATCGCTTGCCATGGAGGCTCTGCTGTACGCCTCGGCAAAGAGGCAGATAAAGGATGCGATCAGCACAGTTGGCCCCTCTTCCTCAGGAAGATGTGCGATCTTGGTGCTATCGGACTCCGAGGAGCTTCTGGAAACCACGCTGGTCAAACTCAGAGATTACGGGATAGAGGACGACTCCCTAATGGAGCTGAGCGAGGAAAAGGTTAACAAGATAATGAGCACCTTCGGAATAGGTGAGCCCGAGCTCTCAATAGCAAGGAAGCTCCACCCCTCAATGGCATCGACAATCCAGTCGCTCGTCCTGGAGAGAGTCTCCATGTCTGACCTAAACCGCTAGCTGGTAACACCCTCAAGGAATAACGTCGCGGGGGCACAGAAGCTTAGTTGGGCTAACTTTAGCTTTCCAAGGCCCTCTCCTGGAGTTTCGTGAGGGAAACTATGTCGTCTTCCGAAAGCAAGGATATGCCGGCATCCTCATCAATGATCTCCACCTGCAGCACCACGTCGGGTCTCTCCAGATCTACCCTCCTCTCTATCAGTGCGGCTAATTCTTTTATCACCTCTTCCCTACTCAGCGCACTCCCCCTCTTGTTCACCACGACCTTGAATGAGGATTGTTGTGGTATTCTATCTATAAGCTCCTTCACCGCCTCCTTCATAGCTGGGATCTCCGCATGGCAGACCTTCTGCACTGGCACAAGCCTCTGAATGTACTTGAAGGCCCATGGGTCCTTCTCCATCGCCCTCTTGGCTCTCCTCACGAACTCCAACGGGTCTCCTACCAGCCTCGCAACCAGTAGCCCGGGGAACCTCGTCCTAGCAAAATCTATGTCCTCTACCTCCAAACTCTTCGCGAGGACCATGGCCTCCTTAGCGCACCTTGTCTCGTTCCCTCTCTGGGTCGTTATTATCAGGTTAAACTCCATCAAAGCCCTACCCCTCTAACCGCCTCGATCAAACTCTCAGCCTTTATGGCGCCCTCCCTAATTACCTTAATCTCCCCGCCGTGACCTTCTCCGCCTGGAACCAGCTCAACAACTGTTGAAGCCACCCCAAGTTCCGTCCTTCCACCATCAACGACAAGGTCCACCTCATTTTCTATGACAGGGTCAAGCTCGTCGGCACTTCTCGGCGGGGGTCTGCCGGATATATTGGCACTCGTCCCTATAATGGCTCCGCCCGCTGCCTCTATTATCTTCAGGGCAACAATGTGCTTCGGAACCCTAATCCCCACCTTGTCCCTCCCCGCGGTCAACTCGTGTGGGAGCTCGGACCTCTTCTTCAATACGAGGGTCAGCGGACCTGGCCAGAAGAGGCGTGCTAGAGTCAGCGCTCTGTCATCGAACTCGGCGATCTCCATCGCCTTCTCCATACTTGAAACCAATACTGGCATCTCCTTATCCCTCCTCCGCTTGATCTGAAAGACCCTCCTGACGACATCCTCCTTGAAGGGATCACCCCCGATCCCGTAGACTGTCTCAGTGGGGTACACTATGACGCCCCCCCGCCTCACGATTCCTCCAATCTCCATTATCTTATCCTCGTCGACCTCGATCATCCTCACCCTTAAACCCAACTCAAGCACCCTTTCCTGATCATTCAATATGCTGACCGCTTAAAAAGCCCCACCCTTCTCATCTCCCAAGAAATCATTTGTTCAAGCCTCCTGCGTCAGGCACCTGATCTTTATCCCATCTCCAGAATGGACCAGAACAGAATGATGCATCGTCCAAAAGGAATTAAATCGGTAGACTTAAATACCACAACCCTACCAAAATCTCATCGCGTTCTCGGAGGTTAAAAAAATGTACCACCTAGAACTAGACGAAGACTTTGAGGAGGACTGGACCGAGGAGGAAGACTTCGAGGAAGAGGAATGGCCTGAGGAAGAGGAAGAGGAATGGCCTGAGGAAGAGGAAGACTTCGAGGAAGAGGAAGAGGAATGGTAACATCCTCTCCCATTTTTAGGTGAACAATCTTGGAATTTTGTCCAAAATGCGGCAAACTTTTAATTCCCGACAGAAGGGGCGATAAGACCTACCTCATATGCAAGTCGTGTGGTTTTGAGAAACTCGCAAGCGAATCTAAGGGTTACAAGATAGTTCAAACCGTCGAGGAAGGGAAGAGAAGGAAGACCCTCATAGTGGAAGAGCCAACAAAGATAGTCAAGAAGAGGAAGGAAGAGGAGCGGGAGCTCATGGCAGACTACTACGAGCTCTTCCTTGAGAACTATGAAGAGGGCGCCGAAGAAGAAAGTACCACCGAAGAGACTGAGTTTGAGTAGAAAGACAATGGCCATTGACCGGTGGTCTCCTTGGTCAGAGTTGCGGTCCTCGATCCTGACTTTTGCAAGCCAGGGGACTGCACCAAGGAGTGCATCAGGTTCTGCCCAATTGTGAGGACCGGAGCGGAGGCAATAAAATACGAGCCAGAGATGAACCGCCCAATAATTGCCGAGAACCTATGCACGGGTTGCGGCATCTGCGTGAAAAAGTGCCCGTTCGGCGCCATCAAGATAGTTAACCTCCCCGACGAGCTCGAGGAGCTCTGCGTCCACAGGTACGGTCCCAACACCTTCAAGCTCTATCGCCTCCCAGTCCCAAAGGAGGGAATGGTCGTCGGTCTCTTAGGTCCAAACGGGGCGGGAAAGTCGACCTCCCTCAAGATTCTGGGAGGGGAGATCAGGCCCAACCTGGGGCTCTACGACTGCCCCCCCGACTGGAAGTCGATCCTCAGGTTCTTCAGGGGCTCTGAGCTCCACGACTATTTCAAGAAGCTATCCGAGAAGAAACTGAGGGTTGTCGCCAAGCCCCAGTACATTGACGAGGCGCCCAAGAGGATCACAGGCACTGTCAAGGAGATCCTCGCTAAGATCGACGAGCGTGGTGCCCTCAAGGAGATCTCAGAATACCTTTCCTTGCAGCCCCTCTTGGATAAGGACATACACTCCCTCAGCGGCGGTGAGCTCCAAAGTGTCGCCATAGCAGCCGTTGCTATGAGGGACGCAGATGTTTACATCTTCGACGAACCCTCGAGCTACTTGGATATCTACCAGCGGCTCAGGATGGCGTCGCTCATCAGGAGCCTGGCGAGGGAATCAAAGTACGTGCTTGTCGCGGAGCACGACCTGGCGGTCCTTGACTACCTCTCGGATCATGTCTGCCTCTTCTACGGCAAGGCTGGAGTCTATGGAATAGTATCCAAGCCCCACGGCGTGAGGGTCGGCATCAACCTTTACATAGGTGGCTACATACCAGACGAGAACATACGCTTCAGAACATACCCAATCAAGTTCAACCTCTCTCCTGTGCCAAGCGAGTGGCGCTCGGAGGACACCTTGGTCAAGTGGCCCCCATTCAAGAAGTCGCTCGGGGACTTCAAACTGACTGCCCTTCCCGGCTCAATCCACAAGGGCGAGGTCGTTGGCATTGTGGGCGCAAACGGGACAGGAAAGACCACATTCGTCAAGGTAATTGCAGGCGTAACAAAGCCGACTGAGGGCTACGTCGAGGACTTTGGGATAACTATCAGCTACAAGCCCCAGTACGTCGTCCCGAATACAGACAAAACCGTCAAGGAGATCCTCCAGTCCATAAACCCGACCATCTTGGAAGATCAGTGGTTCAAGGAGGAGATTTATGGTCCTCTCGACATCGAGCCCTTACTGGACAGGCGGGCGGACTCCCTCAGTGGGGGCGAGCTCCAGCGATCAGCGGTCGCCGTGTGCCTCTCGAGGGAGGCGAAGCTCTACCTGCTCGACGAGCCCACCGCCCACCTTGATGTGGAACACCGCCTAGCCGTCTCGCGGTGCATAAGGAGGGTCGCAGAGAAGCGCGGGGCTGCGGCGCTCGTAGTGGAGCATGACATAGTCGCCATAGACCTCATAGCCGACAGCATAATGGTCTTCTCCGGCGAGCCAAGCGTTTACGGCATAGCAAACCCCCCAACCTCGCTGAGGAAGGGGATGAATCAGTTCCTGAAGGGGCTGGGGATCACATTCAGGAGGGACCCCGAGACTGGCAGACCCCGCGTCAACAAGCAGGGCTCCTGGCTGGACAGGTACCAGAAGGAGATCAACGAGTACTACTACACCGAGATCGCCGCCGAGAAATGATGGTATTAGGGCATTTTAATGCTAGACCCTCAAAATTTATAAGAGCTCTGGGAATACTTCCTATCTGGTGGTCATCGTGCTACGTCTGGGGTTGATGATGACTGTACTCACGGCGATCTTCGTCATCTTGGGGTACGTAGTAGGCTTATTCTTGGGCTACCCTGAGCTGGTATCCCTTGGGGCATTGGTATTGGCTGGGGCACTGAACCTCATCTCCTACCTCTACAGCGACAGGATCGTCCTCTCGATGTCCCGCGCCAAAGTTGTTAGCGAGAGTGAGTACCCAGATCTCCACCGTATTGTTACAAACCTGGCGACCAGCGCGGGTCTGCCGAAGCCAAGGGTTGCGATAATAAAGTCCAAGGTCCCCAACGCATTCGCCACTGGGAGGGGCCCAAAGAACTCTGTCGTGGCTGTCACCACGGGTTTGCTTGAGATATTAAATGAGAATGAGCTGGAGGGCGTCCTGAGCCACGAGATCTCACACATCAAGCACAGGGACGTCCTTGTGGCTTCTGTGGCAGCCACAATAGCAGGAGCCATAAGCTACCTAGCCTTAGTAGGAAGGTACAGCGTCCTCTTCGGCGGCGGGAGCGACAGGAACCGCAACGCTGGGGCGCTGGCGTTTCTGCTTAGCCTACTCGCGCCGCTTGCCGCCTTTCTCATCCAGATGGCGATCTCCAGAGGGAGGGAGTACGAGGCTGACAGGGAGGGCGCCTTGCTTAGCCGCAAGCCCCTCTCCTTAGCAAGCGCCCTTGAGAAGATAGAGAGGACCGTGCGCTCCGCCCCGCCGCTCAACGTCAACCCGTCCACTAGCCCGCTCTGGATAGTCAACCCCTTTAGAGGGGACGCGCTTCTGGAGATGTTCTCCACACATCCCTCCACTTGGAAGAGGATCGAGCGCCTCAAGGCCATGGCAGTTAGCATAGGCAGCATGCGCTGAGCGTCAGTGATTGTTGCCATCAGTAAAGCGGAGGAAGTCAATTGGAAAAAGATCGAGAAAAAAAGGAAAAGAGCGGAAGAGAAACAGGAACGCAAGAAACAGAAACACAAGAGGGAAAAGAGGCAGAGGTAGGGAAAGAAAAAGAAGAAGGAAAAGAAAAAGAGACGGAGAAAGTAACACCTACTCCCGCATCCAAACGCAAACCCTACATCTACCCACACAGGCACTGCGTGTACTGCGGCAGGATGATCGAAGTCAAGGGCAGGGATTACTGCCTGAGGTGCAAACCCGAGTACCAGAAGGAGGTCTCCAAGAGGTCTAGAGCCCAAAAATTCCAGAAATTCCTGAAGTTCTACATCATCGGCATTATTATACTCCTGGTCGGAATAGTCCTCTACTCCCTCCGTTAGTCCTACCACATATAATGCATGTGTGGACCCTCCCAACGCGAATAGTTCACTAATTCAAAATGAAATGAAATAGACTTCCATTGACCTGCTCTCCTTTTCTGCGTTTTGTATTTTGGTCTCACGGGCATCCTTCGGCTGATTCCGCGGAAATAATTTCACTATTATCGTGATGAGGATTCTCTAATCAGGTCGCCTAAAAATCCTAAAAAAGTTTTTAAGAAGACGCTCACACCCTCTACCCTCTAAGGTGGATCTCTTGAGCGTTAGGGACCTGGAATCCATAACCGAGATTGTAAAGGAGCATACCCGCTGGAGGGGCTCCTGCATAAATTTGATAGCGAGTGAGAATGTTGTCAGTAGGTCAGTAAAAGAGATGTTGATCTCAGATCTAGGAAACAGATACGCCATAGGCTTTCTTCACAACCGGTTCTACTCCGGGACGAAGTACATCGATGAATTGGAGGGGTACACCACAGAATTAGCCAAGTTGGCGTTCAGGGCAGACCATGTGAACTACGTCCCGATCTCAGGCACAATGGCAAACCTAGTCATGTTCAATGCCATGACCGCCCCGGGGGACGTCGTAACGGCTCTGAGCGTCATCGATGGTGGTCATGCGAGCTTCAAGGAGTGCTCCAAGATACATGGGGTGAGCCTAGTCCCGCTCCCTTACTCCATGGATCAGATGAACATCGATGTCGGTGAGGCAGAGAAGCTAATCGCCAGAGTGAAGCCAAAACTAGTGCTGCTTGGAGCCAGCGAGATCCTCTTCCCACACCCAGTCAAAGAGATAAGAGGCATAGCCGATGAAGTGGGCGCCATTGTTACCTACGATGCCGCCCATGTTCTCGGTCTAATAGCAGGGGGCACCTTCCAAGACCCCCTGAGGGAGGGTGCAGAGGTCATGACTGGCAGCACGCACAAGACCTTCTTTGGTCCACAAGGGGGCATAATCTTATGCAACGGTAAGCATGCGAGGGCCATCGACAACGCCGCCTGGCAGCTGGTCAACAACCACCACATCCACCGGGTTGCCGCCCTCTCTGTCGCCCTCACGGAGTTTATAGCCTTCGGGCATGATTACGCTAAGAACGTGGTCAAGAATGCCCAGAGGCTAGCGGAGGAGCTCCACAACCTCGGCTTTGACGTACTCGGGGCAAAGTATGGCTTCACCAAATCTCACCAGGTTATACTCAAGGCACCAAACAACAACGGTGACGCAGCTGCAAAGAGGTTGGAAGACGCAAACATAATAACCACAAAGACCCCGTTGCCCACAGACAAAACCGAGGAGGAATGCTCGGGGATAAGACTGGGCACACAGGAGGTAACCCGAATCGGCATGGGAGAGAATGAAATGGTGGAGATCGCAAGACTGATAAAGAGAGTCTTGCTCGACAGAGAGGACCCTTTGGACGTGAGGGCAGACGTCAAAGGGATTATTGCCAACTTCAGAGAGGTAAAATACGCCTTCAACGGTGGACCCGCATACGAGTACTTAGGTTTATCGAGTCTGAGCTCAAACACATAACACTACAGTATGCGGGGCTCATACACTTTCAAAGCCGCTCAGTGAATGAGTACCAGCCCATAAAGCGCCGCACAAGGTATCGACGCCATATTCTTTGTCGGGGTTATGGTGTGTATCTCCCAGCCCGCTTTCTTTACAGTTGCGAATACATCTATGCCCGCTGCTTCCATGGCGGGTCTTGCCTTAAAAGGGTACCTGCATTTCCCTGTCTTCAGGGCTTCACACTCCAAGTTCTTTGATAAACAGAGCGAGCACTCCCCGGCAGCAAAGCCGAGAGCAAAGTAATAGCCCATATTATTGGCTTCGCACTCTACTAGTCCAACAACCTCCCTGAGTTTGAGTTCGTGAGGTACGTGCCTCTTCGTCCATTCCGGTCCTGCGAGGTCCTCGACAGGGGTTTCGAGCCTGATGAGTATTCCATACCTGTACTTCTTCACTATCCTCTCTGTTGTGCTGGGGACTAGCTCGAGGTGAGGCGGGCACATTATGCTGCTCCCGTACCAGCGGCAGGGGGGATATATACACTTCAGTCTAGCCCTCTCATCCACCACTATATCCTTCGTCTCTATTACCTTCGCCTCGCCTCCATTCCTCTCGACAAGCCTCACAAGTTCTTCTAGGTCTCTCTTGAGCCTCTCTTCATCAGAGGCTGAGCCCAAATCTGTCAACCTCCCACAACAAGACCCCAACTCTCGCATGCCATAACAACTATAATTCAGTTATGTATAGTTTATATAATCCCTTTATTTTAAACTTACGTGCGTGGTCTTTATGACAGTGACCAGCAAGGTCCCGACCACTAGAATGATTGCAATGACTATCGGGCTGGCAGGTTTGGGTGTAGCCCTCTCCCCCTTCTTCATCCCTATAGGTCCTATCAAAGCTTACCCCTTCCAGCACATGATCAACATAATAGCTGGGATTCTCTTGGGCCCGTTCTGGGCTGCGGGCGCTGCCGCCCTGACCGGGATACTCCGCAACATGCTGGGTCTCGGCACGTTATTCGCCTTTCCGGGTGGAATTCCTGGTGGCTTCGTGGTCGGAGTAATCTATCATTATTTGAGGGTGAAGAGGGATGTAGTCGCCTTCACCGAGAATATAGGGACCACAGTCATAGGTGCCACCCTTGCTTACTACCTGCTGGTACCCGCCATAGGTGTCAAAGTCCCGCCCATAATGGGTGTCTCCGGCGTCTGGGCGCTATGGATAATGTTCGAGGTCAGTTGTGGTCCTGGCGCCGTGATTGGCTATCTTGTGATAAAGGCGTTGAGAAAGGCCGGCATCACCGAATACTTCGCTCGTGATTGAATGGTGTGTAGTCTTGATAGCAATATCGGTGAAGGACCTTACCTATTACTACCCGAGGAGGAGAGACCCTGCACTTGTGGACATCAACCTAGAGATAAGCAGCGGAGAATTCGTCCTGATAACTGGGCCCTCAGGCGGCGGAAAGTCCACACTATGCAGGTGCCTCAACGGTCTCATCCCAAATTTCTACGGCGGGAGACTCTCCGGGAAGATCAATGTGATGGGAATTGATGTGGCGAGTGCCACCACGAGCGAGCTCTCCCGTCATGTCGGCATGGTCTTCCAAAACCCGGAGGACCAGATAACCAGGATGTCCGTCGAGGCTGAGTTGGCGTTCGGGTTAGAGAACCTCGGGGTGGAGAGGGAAGAGATCTACAAAAGGATCAGGGAGGTGGCTAAGCTTCTCCGAATAGAGGATCTTTTGAACAGGTCCGTCGAGGAGCTCTCCAGCGGTCAGCAACAGAAGGTCGCCATCGGATCTGTCCTCGTGATGCGGCCCGAGATCTTGGTCTTGGACGAGCCTACCTCAGAGCTCGACCCGAGGAGCGCCAGGGACCTCATTGATCTGATAGCACGACTGAACAGGGAGCTGGGAATGACCATTGTGATCGTGGAGCACCGTCTCAACTTCATCCTCGAAAAGGCTGACAGGCTCGTCATTGTCAACCGCGGGAGGGTTGCGGTGGATGATAGCCCTCAAGAAGCCTTGAGGAGTCGCGAAGTGGGAAGACTGGGAGCATCTCTCCCTAAGGTTGTGCAGCTCTACCATGCACTCTCTGAGATGGGATTCACCCTTTCCAAGGTCCCACTCTCTATTGAACAACTTGAGACCGAACTGAGGGGTGCATCAGCATGGGCGCACTGATCGAGTTCGAGGGTGTGGAGTACACTTACCCTAACGGAAATCAGGCACTCAAGGACGTAAGCCTGAAGATAAACCGTGGCGAATCCGTTGCCATAATGGGTGAGAACGGCGCAGGGAAGACCACTATGGCTAAGCTCATGTTGGGGCTCATCCGCCCGACAAGGGGTAGGGTCCTTATCGACGGCGCAGACACAAGGGAGTCCACAACAGCCAAGATCGCGAGGAAGGTTGGCTACATATTTCAGAACCCGCTCTACCAGCTCTTCTCCGACACTGTAGAGAAAGAGGTCGCACTCGGTCCCAAGGCTATGGGTATGGACGAGAAGGCGGTCGCGGAGAGAGTAAACGCCACCCTCGAGGAGATGGGGCTTGAACGCCTTAGGGAGATGCCCCCGCTATCACTGAGCGAGGGAGAGCGGAAACGGGTAGCTATTGCCTCTGTCCTAAGCATGGACCCGCAGGCTCTGGTGGTCGACGAGCCAACGCTTGGGCAGGACGAAGTAGAACGGGTCAGGCTGATACAGATAATGATGGAGCTGCTTGAGAAGGGCAAGTCAGTCATAATAATCTCGCACGATGTCGACTTTGCCTACGAGGTGGCAGAGAGGTTCATCATCATGAAGAAGGGGAGGGTCCTCGGAATTTTGACGAAATCCGAGCTTCTTGGGAACAGGGAGATGCTCGAAGAAGCAAATCTGGTGATGCCGCAGCTCCTCGACATCGCGGAGGTGCTGAAAAGGAACGGCATTCTGGAGAACAACCCAGTCAGAGACGTCAGGGAACTGGCAACCGCCATAATAAGCGCCATAAGGGGTGATCACAGATGAGCAGCCTCCTGCAGGCTCTTCAGTGGCAACAGGGAGAGACACTAATACACAGGCTTGACCCTAGGACAAAGATCGCTTGGTGCCTCCTGACCTTAGCCTTCTCGGTCTACTTCTTGACAATAGAGGCACAGATCATTCTTCTGATCACAATAGCGTCCTATCTTGCCGCCGCAAAGAGCATCAGGAGGTTCGCGGGGGCTCTCTGGTCGATCCTCTTGTTGGTGGCTCTGATAGCAGCCCTCAACTATCTGTACATGGGGCTCTACTACACCATCGTAACCTCCCTTCGGCTGGTAAACATCCTGACGGCTTTTTCTGCGTTCTCCCTTACAACGCACCCTGACGACCTCAGCGCCGCATTTATCAAGCTAAGGCTCCCCTACAGCTTCGCCTACATGCTCGTAGCTTCTGCCCGATACGCGGTTGTGATAAGCAGGGAGTTCTCAAACATCATCGACGCTTACAAGGCAAGGGGTATTGAGTTCGAGGGACTATTCCTCAGGAAAGTGAGGAAGTACACCATGATCTTGGTGCCCCTCATAATGTGCACAATAAGGAGGTCATTCAGACTCGCGGAGGCTATGGAAGCGAGGGCATTTAGTTTGAAGTGCAAGAAGACCTACTACAGGGAGCTGTCCTTCAAGAAAACTGATCTTGCGTTCATGTTCCTTGTAGTTCTTTACCTTTCCGTTATATCAATTATCTACCCCTCTTTAGTTCTGATTCCCGTCCAACTGAAATCTTGACCCTTAATATTATCGATACAAGTAAAAGCGAAATCCGAGAGGGAAAATATGGGGCTAAGAAATAAAATAAAATATATTCGACCGATTTCAATCTTTGAATGGGCCCGTGGCCTAGTATGGATTAGGGCGTCGGCCTCCGGTGTTCTCGGGGAGAGTCGATGGTCGAGGGTTCAAATCCCTCCGGGCCCGCCAATTAAGGTCAATCTAATTCTATTATTACCAGCATTATTGTTTCGAAGAATCAATTGCAAATGTTTTAGATCGCCAAAGCTTAACTTGCGAAAAATACTAATGCTACCACGAAACCAACCTCTAAGATCGCGGCCATAAAGAAGATGAAATATATTAGCACCAGCACCCTGCCTGTTAGTCTCTCCGTCAGAGTCCTATGCACCGTAGTGTATATCCCGTATGCCTCAAGTATCCCATGGGGAAGAAATATTGCCATCGTCGTCGTGATCATGTCCATAGCCCGCCCGCCCATAATAACCCCTACCCTAACAACACTTGAAACCAATATTATCCCAGTAAATACCATTGCAAAGAGCCTTGGGTGGTTTAGAACTACGTACTCAAAACCCCTCTTAGGGAGAAATGTTTTAACTACCATGACATAGAAGCTCATCCCTACTATTATCAGAGAGACAGCTATTACATTATTAGTAAAGAACATTGCAACAGTCAGAACAGGGCTAACGAAAAAGCTTCGTATGTTTTCTAGAAAAAGCCTACTTTCAAAATATGCTAAAATCAAGAGCAACGCAAATGTTACGCCAAATGCAATTGTCTTGTTTTTCGTATCCATTATAGGTTCCCCTCTGAAACTTGCTTTGGCATGAAGTGTTTTGACAAACCTTTCTCCGATGTGATGGATTTTTCACATCTTGCAATGTTAAAACAGATCTATACCTGTTGGTTTGTCAGGACCAAAGTATACTTTGACTGACCCGTAGGGTGGGTTGGAATATTCCACCGCCACTGTCAGAAGAATTGTACTGTTATAAGGAACTACAAGTCGGCCATTATCTATGTAACCAGTAGGCCAGTTTATAACATTGGAAGTATTAAGTATAAATTTGTAAGCTCCGTCCCCTTCATAAGAGTGCGACACTTTACCAATTGTGTAGTTCATCCCATTGTAGGTAATGTTCAATTCCACCCATACTGTTCTTACATTTTTGTTTGGATCAACGCCTAAGAAAATTGTAACGTTAACTAATTGGGCGAGAGTTATATCAAATGGAGTGCTTGGAGAGACCGCACCAAAAACAGGGTGCGGCTCGTTTTGATACTTTGTAACATGCCCCTCTTTTACAATTTTATATGGGACAATAACTGGTCCTGTTCCAGGATCTTGGCTTAGATATAAATTTCTCCACTCTCCAATATCCACGTAGTACGAACGGTTTAGAATGTACGCGCCTACTACTATTTTATCATCTGGGGTTTTAACGGTGATGTTTAGTATCTCCTTGGAGAAATCAAAAGCAGGGGTGAAACTAGCATTGTAAGTCCCTTCACCTATGTATTTTAGTTCCGTAACACTCGCGTCTACCCACCCTCCCTTTTTCAATTTGATCTGCACATATTCCGGCATTAAGTTATCTACTGGTTTGAAAACTTCTGAACTTTTGCCCTCATAGACCTGAAACATTATACTATTGCTTGAGTTGTCTAACACGTCGAGAAATACGGTCTTACCTGACCTTCCCACCCAGCCCTTGAAACCGTATGAGTTAATGTCGGTGCTGAAAACCAAACTGACTGTGCTGGCGCCACCAAGATAACCCCAGTCAATACCCCAATAAATATCCGTCTTCCCTTCCGGCGTCTCTTTCATCATCATCTTAAGTCCAATATTGGAGTAAGCGGTTATTGTGGAATTGACCCATTTTATTATGAAGTTGTTTCCGACATTTAAGGCTGAATAAATATCTCCAGTCTCATCATATTTGTTTGTTGCTAGACTTAGTGCACGTGTTAAACAGCGGTCTAAATCGCTAGTCACTCCCAATACCAGCTCCTCTACTGGTTGGTGGCTAATACCTTTGTTATTAATGCTGATTTGGTGAATGGAGAGCACAAGAGAAAGTGTAAAAGTCGCTATTATCAGTGCGGATATGATCACAAATTGTCCGCTTTTTCTTCTGTCAAAACCCTTCATTAATATGCTCTCCATTGATTTCATTTCAATCCTCCCTTAAAGATTTTTTCTTTATTATTTTTGAGTTATGCCTTTTCAACACAAATCATCCCTGCCCTGCGCGGGCTACATTTAGTACTAAAAAGTATATGTTCCCCGCCTTTGAAGTATAAATCGCACTAGAATGTCCTATCTCCTTCGAATTGGCGATCTCATCGCTTGGTGCGTTGCTTACACTCCAAGAAACTGACTCGAATGGATTTTCAAGATCCCCAGTGCAATTATAGATGGTAAGGTTGAAATAAATTCCCGATGGTAGAAATTTTTGCAATATATTCTTTAGATAACCCATTCCATTCTCTTGCTGTTTTTCTAGAGTCTCTTCGATAGTTCTCGACTCCATTAAACGGTGCAAGGTGTTGTAGCCCAACTTGTTAAGGTCTATAGTCTCCTGCAAAGTCATACTCTCAGACGACCTGATGAGGAAGAAAGCCGCTGAGAATACGATATAAACAACGGCAGCTGCTATTATCGTTTCAAGGATTCGCATTTGCCCTTTTTTAGTCCTCCTTATATTTCTGCAAAGTCCTTTAGGCAACATCACCAGGTCATCCTCCACACTTGCACCCTCATAGTGTAACTAGAGCCTCCTATCATCACATTCCTCTCAAGGGAATAGGCGAAAGGAATGGACACTGCCCCTGGCAAGGAGCTGTAGCATTCTGGCACATCTTTCCATGCGATAATTAATTTCCCATCTTGATCTAGCATAAGTAGCACGGCAGAGGGCTCAACATAACTTATATTGTAAAATGTGGCATTCTCTCTTAGGATTTCTGAATCCACACATTTAACATCATATCTATCATCAGATCTTAGGACCAAAATTTGAGTTATGTTAGTGTTTCCGAAAGTCTGCTGTTCCTTGAAAATGACTTTGTTCCCGATTGTATAACCCCTAACATAATCTGTCCCGTTGGGGAAGTATGTATTTATGAATCTTACACCAAAATAATCTACAACAATAACCAGGACTTTATCTCGAGGCTGTCCATCGAATATATTAAATGTATATCTAACCCTACCCGAAGGGTCAGTAACAAGTGAGTCTTCTGGCAGCCCGTCGCTCACTTTAAAAGCGCTCCCATTATAGTATATCATTTTTGCAAATACCTTTGCATTAGCAATTGGCAATTTGTTTTGGTTAGAGTAAACACTAATTTCATATTGATCCCCTGCCAAAGGTTTTACATTGACACCTACCCCTGGCTCAAAACAAAGCATTAGGCCGTATTCCCTGTTTATGTTGAGCAGCCCAACAACATCGCCAGGCGGAATGTATAGTGGGTTTTGATCGCTTAACCTCTGGACCTTGTCTGGGTCGAGCACATAAGCCTCTCGTGTACTCTCAGTATATTTAGCAAGACCAAATAACTTCATATCCTTTGCACTAATGCTAACATTGCTTCCCCAGTCTGGCGGATCTCCAGTCTCAAGAATGAGTTGCGTCATAATCCTCTGCGTCGTCGTCTTTAACTGCTCCTTTGCCGATACACTAAGTGAAGGCTGGGGCATTGTAGTGACCATTACTGATGCTGCCACAAGCATTGTCACAATCACAATGGCAGTGAAGAGATACTCGTAAATGTGCAACCTATCCCCCTCCGCTCGACCAGATGCCTATCCCTGCATATATGATGGGGGGGTCAGTTTGATATTTCCAACTCCAAACAACAAAATAAGAATCTTGGAAATTCGAGGACCCGCCGTAGAGGCTCCCAAAAGGTCTGACGAGACCGCCCTTCCCTCCCCTCACTAGAAATGTTACAGTGCCATTGATATTATAGTCAGCAAAGCCCTCTGTGTATAAAATAATGTTAGAATTAGAGCTAACAGGGATCAGTGCACGTGCGTAGATATCTTTCCTCGTGACGAGTTCTGCCTGGACATAGTATTTTTCACCCGTGCCCACCTCACTAATGTTTACTACCCTAACTAAGTAGGCCCTCTCATTAAGGCTTGTTGGCAAATTTATGGTCCTAATCAGTGTTTGGTTGGTGGTGACGGTCCCGCCGAAGTCCGCGAGGCTGATCACTTCGATAAGGTTCGATGCGATACTCTCAGCAATCTGCCCCAGTTGGGTTTTGTATACGTTCGCCTCAATGTAGGAGGCAAATACTTGGTAGGAGATCCCTGCTGCAGCCACTAATGCAATAAGGGCGATCGTCCCAACCACATGCTGCAGCGGCACCTCCATTAAATTTTCACCCCTTATCCCATGGAAATTTTGATCTTTATCTCTGTGAAAATTATGGCGGTTTTAATGCCCTCCTCGGATATTAGGGGCATGCTTACCGGATCTTTGTTTCCAACTTGGATGTACAGCGTGCAATTACTTTTGTCATACACACGGGTTACAATGTTGGTGCCCGTATTCTGTATCTTCAAGTTTATTGTACCAGAACCACCCAGGGAACCTGGCTCGGTATAGAGCCTAATGAGCGAGACCTCCGTGAAGTTGTACTTATCTTCGCCCACCAACACTATTGAGTTTGTCACCACACGAACTCTGTTGTAGTCGAGGATTATTCGAGAACCGTCGCCTACCTCTACTCTGACATATCCCAGCTGGTCTGACATGTCAACCCAAGGTGAATCTTTTCCAGCTAGGACCATACTTGTGGTTGCGGTTCTGCTCCCACCGCGGTAAATCAGGCTAACTAACGACGGGTAATCACAAAGAGTTCCGAGCTGGGTTTTTGTGTATTCAATTTCAACCCAAAATTCACTGATTTGGAGTTTTTCATAGGGTCCTAACGTAGTGGCTGAGGCCCCAATCTCTAAATCATTTATTTCATCCCATGTCCAAGCGCTTCCAGTGGACGGATTTTTTGTAGAGGTGTTGCTATAGTCCTCAAAACTAGTATGGGATATCGCAAATTCTTGACTTTGGTAGTCATTACCATGTGTTCTAAAGATGAGAACTGCTTTGACATCACCCTCGTAAAATATTTCAAATTTTATTAAATCTACCTTCAACTCAAAGGTTTGGGTTGTTTCTTTAACGCCCGTGATATTTATCCTCCACTCTCCCGTTGTTGAATTCAGAAACTGGGAAGGATTATCTGTGTACCCTGTTATAGTCCTATCTTCGTTGGCGTTAGAATTATTGTAAAAATAATAACCATCACCTGACGTAGGATAACCTGAGGGATATCGATAAACTTGGATGGTAGTATTGACATTACTTATATTCCATGCCGAATCTATAGTCCAAGTTAAATTTTTCCAGTTTCCTAGATCAGCAGATCCTATGAACTCTACTCCACATGTACCAAAACTTCTAACTATTTCTAGCCCAATATCATCTAAGTAAACAGTTATGATTGGTTGTGAACTTTTACCAGTTGAGAAGCTGGCTATGAGTGCTAGAGTATAATTACCACTTTGGGTAACAATAGAAGATAGGTTGCATTCTATATAGCTCCAGTTTAAAGTTCTAGCCGAAGTAAACGTAGTACTATTATTATAAATTGTGATTGTGGTACCATTTGGTAAGGTCAAGTTCACCATAATAGTGACATTTTCACTATTAATGTCACGTGGATCTGACGCATTGCATTTGATGCTATAATTGAAATAAAATCTCGCTGAAACTGGACTTCCCTCTACAGGTACTGTTTGATTGAAACTTCCATAACCACTGTAGCCTTGTCCATTATTATCATCTATTATCTGTATAAAAAGCGAAGAACTTGGTGAGGTATAATTTTCACCGGTCACACCATAATTAATTTTACCCCTTTCATCATTTTCGTCATAATTCCAATTATTTGTTCCGTTGCTGACATTGCCATTTTTTACTAAATTAGTTATAATGTTCGTGTTGTAGCTTTTAAAACGCATATAGTTCTGATCGTTTAATGTAAGGTTATCCACACCTCCTTCTAAAAGGGAAGTTGAGCCTAATAAACTGAAATTTTTTGGACTAAATCCTTGCAATGACCCATTAGCTTTTGCCCTAAGATAACCTGTCACACTCAGTATACTCCAATCTGGAGAATAAGTCGCATTTGCTAACTTAACCGTCTCTCTTGATGTTGTATTTCCAACTATTTCTACACCGGTATTATCGTTCGAATCTCCCGTTCTGTCCCAATGGTATACACCCGGTCCAAAAGCACTCCAATCACTGTAACTCCCATTTTCATTTGGTCTCAAAGTCAATTTTTCCTCCACGAGCTCCGTTTCTGAGGTGTAGACCTTTAGCCTCT
>Ga0272448_1000523_pt1 | contig 59727 bp, 46 predicted proteins | sample YNPCB0191_FD_202220 | JGI IMG/M metagenome (GOLD analysis project Ga0272448, IMG submission 202220) | Hot spring sediment microbial communities from Yellowstone National Park, WY, United States - YNP-CB-019-1 | ecosystem: Environmental > Aquatic > Thermal springs > Hot (42-90C) > Sediment... | reverse complement strand
TTAGAATGTGGTATTCTTCTTCTCAAAACTACCAAATTGACTCTTCTGCCTCTTTGTACTCAATGGATCACCAAAACACTGATGGCTTGTTATACATTTTTGGCGACTTTCAAATTGGAACTTCCAGTTCTGAATACTGGTCATACCAAAAAGACTTTGATGGCACTTCAATTTCTGGCAGACAAGTCAATGTCAGAATCTATCCTGGCTCAACAATCAATCTCAATGGCGGAACCTTAGAAATCATTGGCACTTCCACAGCAACAACAACGATTGACAGACAAGAGGATTTTGGCACTTTCACTTTTGCAATAACTAGCGGCACTTTAAATTTCCAATATTATCAAATTAGAAGAACTAATTCTGATGGTTTGAAAATTTCTGGCGCTCCTCTCATTAATTCTTTAGATTATGGCGATTATTTATTGCAAATTAATGGTGGCTCTTTAATTACTTTGGACAAATCTGTGATTGAGGCAAATCCGGAAATTACTATTTCAGGTTGTATTTTTGCCACTTCCACTGGAATTGATTCTGGATATAATGTTAAATTAAATGGTACGAGCACCCATTATTGGCAGTTTACCCAACACTCTGGCGGATTTGATGGCGAAGATTTTGATTCAGATTCTGGTAATCCTGGCGAGATTAGATGGGATAACAGCCAAGATGTTATTTCTGTTTCTGGTAAAGTTTTGGCAGGCGATTTTGCCACTGTTTCTGATGTTTGCGACGGTCAAACACAAGTGGTAATGCTCAAGGCTCAAGGTGGCGGAAATTATACTGCTGCTTGCAGTTCTTCAACCGGAGAATATTTAATTTCTGATGTTCCTTATCAAGGCGTTACTGTTTATACTTTGTATTTAAATACCAATGGCGGCAAAAAGGCAACAACCGTTACTATTAATCCTTTTCAAAATATTACTGGTTTAAATTTGTACGAAAATTGGGTGGTAGTTAGTCATGAACAATCAAACCCAATTTCCATTTCCCATTTAGCGGTTTTTGATTCAGATAACGATTCTGATGTTTTATTTTCAGCTTCTAGTTCTTTATTAATTGACAAAGAAGCCGGATTATATATTTTGCCAGGCAAAGAATTTAAACCGTCAGGAAATATTGTTTTGCAAGCGGGCGGATCAGGAGATTTTTGGGATGGTACCTTAGAAATCGCTACTTCTTCAACCTTAACTTGTCAGGGCAGCGAAAATCATTCCCTTGGCGGAAGTTTAGTGATTGATGCAACTGGCACTTTAACTGCTGCTTCTTCAACTTTCATTTTTACTGCTACTTCTCAAGGAAAAGAGATTAAAACCAATGGTCAGAGTTTTTATAATTTAAGATTTAATGGGCCGGGTGGCGGTTGGACATTTGAAAACAGCAACCAAACTGTTTTGAATAATTTTGAAATTTTAGAGGGCGCGGTGACTTCCACTTCTGCTACTTTAAATGTTGGTGGTAATTGGCAAAATTCTGGTGTCTTTTACCATAATTCAGGAACCGTTAATTTGACTGCTACTTCCCAAAAAACCATTGACAATGCCAGTTCTTCGCCTTTTTATGTTTTAACTTTAAGCGGCAGCAATGGCAATTGGCAATTGGCAAACGATCTTTATAGCAATAATTTAAACATTAACAACGGAACCCTTTTGGCTTCTTCTTCCAACATTTATTTGACCGGAAACTTGTTTATCGCTTCTACTGGTCAATTTACCAAAGGCAGTGGCAATTTAACTTTCCAAGGTTCGGGTACTTCAGCCGTTACCGACAATACTGCCACTAAACAAGATTTGGGAAATTTAATTGTTGAGGGCAATTCAAAAACTCTTAATTTAGGTTCTAATATAAAATTAACCAATTTGACTATTGGCCAAGACGACACCTTAGATGTTACTACTTACAATTATGAAATTTCTTGTTTGGGTAACTTTACTAATAATGGCGCTTTCAATTCCAGATCCGGTACCGTAAGATTTTTAGGATCAAATACTGGCCAGACAATTAAAATTGGCAGTTCTAATTTTTACAACATTGTCTTTAATAATTCTAACGGCTCTTGGATTTTACAAGATTCTTCTTTTAGCGTTAATAACGATTTTCAAATTACAGCTGGTTCAGTTACTTCCACTTCCGGCACTTTGGCTGTGGCTGGCAGCTTCTTAAATAGCGGCACATTTTTGCACAATTCCGGAACTTTGGAAATGATTTCTTCAGCTTCGGGAAAAACTATTAATCCCGGGTCATCGGCTTTATATAATTTAACCTTTAACAATTCTGGAGGTTCTTGGTCTTTTTCCAGCGGTAGTTTCACTATTGACAATAATTTTACTATTTTGGCTGGTTCTGTTACTTTGCCTTCTGGCACCTTAACCATTAAAGGAAACTTTTCCAATTCTGGTTCTTTCAATCACAATTCAGGAACAGTAAAGTTTTCTAGCAATACTACTGGCAAAACCATTAATCCAGGCGGTACCGGAACAGGCAAAAACTTTTACAATATTCAATTTGACAATCAAAATGGCGGTTGGACAATTAATAACAATTTAAGAGCAGAAAATAATTTTTCCTTAACCAATGCCAATTCCTTTACTTTGCAAAGCGGCAGAATTATTGAGGTTAATGGCAATTTTACTAATTTAGTTGGCGGAGCTTCCACTACCTGGACTGACACTACCTTGTATTTAAATAAAACCGGTGGCGGTTCTTTCACTATTAACAACAAAAATCAAGGCAACGATGTTTATGGCACTTTGCAAACTGGAACCAGCACCAATGTCAGGATGTGGAATTCTTCAGCCGGCAGTTATTCAATTAATGCTTCTTCCTCTCTTTATTCAATGGACCACAATGGCACTGACGGTTCTTTGTATATTTGGGGTTATTACCAAATTAATTCTGGCCAAACCGATTATTGGTCTTATTTGACTGATTTTGACGGCGAAAATATTGCCAGTTCTCCCCGGCAAGTCAATGTGAGAATTTCTCCCGATTCTTCAGTTATTTTAAATGCCGGCGCTTTAAATGTTATTGGCACTTCCACTGCCAACACAACCATTGATCGCCAGGGATCAAGCGGAAATTATGCCTTAACAATTCAATCAGGAACATTTCAAGCCAATTATTATCAAATTAGAAATATCAACTCTGACGGCTTGAACATTGCTGGCGGAGCAACCATTCAATCTTTAAATTATGGTGATTATTTATTGCAGACGAACGGAGCGGCAATGATAACAGTTAATTATCAGGCAATTAATCAAAATCCCTATTTAACAATTTCAGGTTGCGCTTTTAATATCGCTGGCGGAGTAAGTTCTGGTTACAATGTTAAAAGATCAGGAAGCGCCAATTCTGCCTGGATTTTCACTAATTATTCTGGCAATTATGCTGGCGAAAGTTATGATTATGATCCTGATGCTGAATGCGGCCAAATTAGATGGGACGATTCTGTTTGTTATTTGCATGAACAAGTAAGTTATAGATGGAGAGCAGATAACGGAATTGAAATTTTAGGCGACTGGACAAAGAAAAAATCAATTCCTATTGTTAATTCCAGTTCTAACAATTTAACTGATTATCAGGTGAAAATTAAAGTAGGGTATAATGCCACTAGTTCAGCCAATGTAGATTGTTCCGGTAATTGCCAAACCGATTTTGACGATATTCGTTTTGTTAGTTCTGATGAAAAATCGGTTTTGAGTTATTGGCGAGAAAGTTATACTACTTCTAGTATTGCTGTTTTCTGGGTAAAAGTTCCTTCTTTGCCTGCCAATTCCACTACTACTATATATATGTATTATGGCAATGTTTTGGCTAATTCTGAAAGTTCAGGTGAAAACACCTTTATCTTTTTTGACGACTTTTCTGGAGATTTATCAAGATGGACTTCTTTGTCTAATGCCACCACTACTGCCACTGCTTCTGCCCATTATGGCTCAAGGGTGATGAGTTTGGGAGGAGCAGGCAATACCAATGGTTCAGCTTTTGTTAATTCAAATTATTTTTATGACGACGATGTGGCAGCCAGAGTTTTGGTTTATGATTTGGGTAATGGTTCAGCAGGTTCAGAAGATGCCGATTTTGCCTTTTTAGCCCGTTATGTGGATAGCAACAATTATATTTTTGGCGAACACGATACTGACACTGGTTTTCATATGGATCAAGTGGTTTCTGGCAATCAAACGCAATTGGGAGTGAATTCTGGAGATTATATTCAATTTAATCAATGGGAATGGGAAGAATGGATTTTCTGGGGAACTTCAAATTCAGACCACAAAGCAAAACATTGGGATTATGCCACTTCTGAACCTTCTAATTATCCTTTATCCGCTTCTGGCACCACTCATTTTGCTTCAGGCGTGGCAGGTTTGAGGACAACCAATGGTCAGGCTTATATTGATGTTTTGATTTTAAGAAAATATAACTCCACTGAACCTACTATTGCTACTTCAGGTTCAGAGCAAAATTCTGGCACTGCCCAATGGTTGGCTGAGCAAGATAATGCAGCTCAAGTCCAGAAAAATGAAAATGTTAGAGTGAGATTTTTAGTAAGAAATACCGGAGATAATTTAACTAATCTTCAATATAAAATTCAATATGCGCCAAAAGGCCAATCTCTATCCTGCGAGGCAGTGGCAACTTCCAGTTTTGTTGATGTGTCAACCACTACTAATGATGTCGTTTATATGGCAACTTCTTCTTGGTTTGCTGGCTGGCCAGAAGATTCTCAAGATCAAACAACTAATCAATTAACTCAAACAACTAATTCTGTTTTTGTCGCTGGAAAAATGGTGGAAGCGACAACAAATAAAACCGGAGTCATTAATCTTAATTCTTATCAATTTACTGAAATAGAATACAATTTAAAATTTAGTCAAAATGCCACTGGTTCCCTCTATTGCTTTAGAGTGAAAAACAATGATTCAGAATTAGACGGTTATCGCAAGGTGGCAACTGTTGAATTGGTTCAGCCGCCAGCAGTTTCCAATGTTTCTTTAAACAATGGTGAAAATATTAATTTAATTGAAAGTTCAACTACTTCTGTGCCAGTAACAGCTGTGGTTTCTGATCCCAATGGTTATCAAGATATTGTTTCAATTACTGGAAAAATTTATCGTTCAGGACTAGGGGAGAATTGCTCTGAAAATTCAAACAATTGTTATAATTCAGTTTCTTGCGTCACTTCTTCTTGCCAAGACAATTCTTGCAATGCCACTTGTTATTTTAATGTTTGGTTTAATGCTGATCCTACTGACAATGGCACGCCTTGGCAAGACGAACATTGGTCGGCTTATGTTGTTGCCACTGATACTGACAATCTTTCTGGTTCTGCCACCAATAGTTACCAGCAAGTAGACATTAATTCTTTGCTGGCAGTTAGTGTTTCGCCAGTAATTAATTATGGAAACACTTTAGCTCCGGGCGATAAAATTGATCCTTTGGCAGTTACTTCCACTGTTATTAATACTGGAAATTGTTCTTTGGATCTTGGGCTTTATGGTCAAGATATGACAAGCCAGGGTCATAGCATTCCGGTTCAAAAACAAAAATTTGCCACTTCTTCAGTTTCTTACAATCAGGCAATCACTTTAGATTCTACTTCTACAATTTTAGATCTTAATTTATCTAAAAACACTTCTACCAGTTCTCTTTCCACTACTGATATTTGGTGGGGAATTGAAATTCCTGTTCCTCAACCAGCAGCTCTTTACCAAGGCATCAATTATATTATTGGCCAGAAAAACTCTCTTCCTTGGTAATGTTTTAAAGAGGAAAAGTTGGGGAAAATTTGGGAGAAAAATGGGAAAATTACTATTTTTCTATTTATTTTTTAATTAAAAAAGTTTTCCACAATTGACAAGGTTTTTTGGTCAAGCGATAATATAAAAAGAGGTGAAAATCCTCCCAATTTTTCAAAGGTCGAAGTATAAAAATAATTTTTTCATAAGCACTTTATGATAAAAAAATTAATTGCGAGCGTAGTTGTTTTGTCATTGATTTTAATGGGAATACCGGCTATTCCTTATTCCCAAGCAGCCGATACTTTGCAAAATGTTTCTGATACTTTGAGCGATTCAAAACCAAGCCAAACCGCTACTCACACATTCGGCTTTACTATTAGTACTGCTACTTCAAGCGCTGCTACTATTGAAATAACAGCTTCTGATTTTAATTGGAGCGCAGCTGCTGGCACTTGTCCTGATAGCGGTATTTTTTCTACCACAACCAATGGTGTAAAATGTACCTATGGTAGCGGCATAAGCACTGGCAATAAAACTTTAACTGTATCCAATGCGGTTAATCCAGCTACTCAAAATTCTTACACAATGACAGTTGAAACAAAAGCTGGAGCCACAATCTTAGAATCTGCTCAAATCAGAGTGGCAATTGTTGAAGGAGTAACGGTTTCTGCCAATGTTTCGGCAGTTTTGACTTTCCAGGTTTTGGGAACTGAAGCTGGCACCACTACTGAAGAAGGAGGAACTAATGTTACTACCACGGCTACCACCATTAATTTTGGTACAGTCAATATCAATACCCAATATGTGGCAGCTCAGAAATTATCAGTTGACACTAATGCTGATGATGGGTTTACAGTAAAGGTTTGGCAAAATCAAAACTTAACCAATGCTATGGGCAATGATATTGATAAATTTGCAAATGGAGTGACTTCTACTAATCCAGCAGCCTGGACAGCGCCATCAGCCAGCAGTACAGATGAAAATACTTTTGGTCATTTTGGCTTGAGATCTGATGATGACAATGTAGAAAAAAATTATGGTTCTAGCTATTGGATTGGCTTTTATGGCGATGGAACCAATTATCAACACGAGGTTTTCAAACACACCGGTCCAGCTAAGGGTTTGAATGATAATAAAAACGAAGGTTGGACATTTGTGGAGTATGCGTTGGAAATTTCTGCCTTGCAAGAAGCAGGTGATTACAGCAATGTCTTAACCTATATTTGTACTCCGACCTATTAAAAATTTAAAAACCTTCCTTTTCCTTGTGAGGGATTGCTTCCACACACATTTTTTGGTGTGGAAGTTTTTTTAAGGAAGTAAAGATTTTAAATTTTATGAAAACAAAAATTATTTTTCTGTTGAGCATTGTTTTTTCTTTTTTGCTATTTAATTTTGCTTTGGCTGTTGGCACAACTATTTCGCCTTTTAGATTTGACGAAATGGCAGATCCCGGCCAAATTTTAGAAAGAACAATTAAAGTAAAAAATGTTAGCCCCAATCCCACTACTTATTATTTTTATATTGCTGATTTTCGGGCTTCAGGAGAATTAGGCGAGGCAGAATTAATAGTGCCAGGCACAATGGAAGAATATTCTTTGGCTTCCTGGATAAAAATCACTGCTGAACCTTTGAATTTAGAACCGGGTCAAGAAAAAGAAATTCCTTTCCAAATTAAAATTCCAGACAATGCTTCGCCTGGCGGTTATTATGGCGCCATTGTTGCTGCCACCACCCCACCGCCAGCCAAAGGCGAGGGCAGGGAAAAAGGAGCAGTAATTACCATTGGCCAGCAAACAGCTTCTTTGGTTTTATTGCAAATTAAAGGACCAGTGGAAGAAAAGGCAATGGTCAGGGAATTTAGTTCCGAAAAAAATTTTTATTCTGCTCCTTTTTTGGTAAAATTCAAAACCAGAATTCAAAATCTTGGCAATGTTCATATAAAGCCGGTAGGTTTTATTGAAGTGAGAAATATTTTTGGCAAAAGCGTTGCCAGATTAGATGTTAATTCTAACGGCGCCAATGTCCTACCAAGAACTTTTAGAATTTTCCAAAACGAATGGAACGGTGATTTTGGTTTTGGCAAATATACCGCCACTTTGGTTTTAACCTATGGCACGCCAGTTAATATGGGTGGACAGGGCAATCAAAGTTTATTTGCCGAAACTTCTTTTTGGATTGTGCCTTTAAAAATTGTTGTGCCCGCTGTTTTAGGTTTGATATTTTTCTTAATTTTGTTTATTTTCTTTTTAAGATTTTACAAAAAAGCGGCAGTTAAAAAGGCTTTAACAGAATTTGGTCTTTATCCGATAGGTAGTGTTAAAAAACAAAAAACTCCGGTTTTGGCTTTGCTTTTAACCAGTTTATTGATTGTAGCTGTGATTTTCCTTATTTTCTTTTTAATTTATTATTTATTTTTAAAATGAGAAAAATAATAATTTTAATTTTATTTATTTTTCTTTTCAAGACTGGTTTTGTTTTTAGCCAAAGCGCGCCTAGCGATATTTCTGTTTCGCCAGTAGTTATTGATGCCAAAGGAAAAATCAGAGATATTTTAGAATACACTTTAACTTTAAAAAACAACAATAAAGATCGGATGATTTCTTTTTTTCCTGTTGTTTTTGAGGTTTTCCCGCCAGACAAAAAAGAAATATATGATCCGGCAAAAACCGACAAATCTCAGTCTTTGGCTTCTTGGTTAAGAATTACCAGAAATCAAATTGATTTGCTTCCGGGTCAGGAAAAAACAATTTCCCTTTCTATTGAAATTCATTTATCAGCCCTGCCGGGAAATTATCATGCTTTAGTGGTTTTTGCCCCCGGCACCAGCGAACCAGAAGCCAAAGCCAATGCCTTAAAATTAAACCTTGGCCAAACAGCAGTTAATTTGGAAGTGGTGGAAAACGCAGTGGAAAGATTGCAGTTAAAAAAATTTCAGCCAAAGAGCGGAATATTCTTTAAAAAACCTATTGAATTTTTGCTGGAAATAGAAAATACTGGCGAGAAAGAAATGCGTCCTAAAGGCGGAATATATCTTTACAATAAAAGGGGACAGGAAATAGATTTTATTCCTTTGGAAAATCTTTCTTTTTTGCCTGCTGAAAAAAAAGAAGAAAAAATTAGTTGGCAAGGCAAAGAAAAAATAGGTTATTTTAAGGCAAAACTTTATTTGGAATATGGCCAAAAACAAAAAAGGGATTTGCAAGACACTGCTTTTTATTGGTTTTTGCCTTGGCACTTCTTAATATTTTTAATTGTTGGAATTTTTCTTTTAATTTTGATTTTAATTTTTATCTTAAAAAAGCATACTCCTCAAGAAAAAATATTAAAACCCATTGTTAATTTAAAAAAGAAATTATGAAAAAAATTTTTCTGCTATTTTTCATAATTTTCTTTCTTTCTTTTTCTTTTTTAACTTTTGCTCAAGGTTCGTCTTTAAGTTTAACCATTACTCCGCCTTTAATTAAAATTAATCTCAAACCAGAGCAGGTTTGGTCAAGTTATATTAAAGTGATTAACAATAATCCTGAAACTGTTAAAGTTTTTGCTTCAGTGTTGGATTTTACCAGCGGCGAAACAGGCGGAGTTGATTTTTTTGAGATTCCTAAAGACAAAGAAAGCGAAAAGGCTTTTATGAGCCAATGGATAGAAATTTCAAAAGAACCAATTGAAATTCCTCCTTTTCAGAGCAAAGAAATTCCTTTTCAAATTTTCGTTCCCAAAGAAGCTGATCCTGGCGGTCATTATGCTGCCATTTTAATTGGCAACAAACCCTTAGAGGAAAAGACGCCAGGCACAGCAGTTAAAATTTCTTCCCAATTAAGTTGTTTGATTTTAGCCAATATTGAAGGAGAAATTGTTGAAAAAGGCTGGATTAGAGAATTTGTTACAGAAAAAAGTTTCTATCAAAAACCGGAAGTAAAAATAAAATTAACTTTTGAAAATTTGGGCAATACGCATTTGCAGCCAAAAGGCGAAATTAAAATTTATAACTTTTTGGGCAAAGAAAGAGGAAAAATTTTAATTAACAAAGACACAGAATTTGGCAATGTTTTGGCAAAAAGCAAAAGGATTTGGAATTTTGAGTGGAAAGGGGAAAGATCATTTTTTGAAATTGGCAGATACAAAGCTGAAATTAATTTGTTTTTTGGAACAAAAAATATTCAATCTGACAGCCGAACTGTTTATTTTTGGATACTGCCTATCAAAGAAACGTTAGCCATTTTGGGAGGATTTACTTTATTTTTACTTTTTATTATTTTCTCAATTAGATTTTATATCAAAAGAGCAATCAGATTGGCTCAAAAAGAGATTTTAGAAACAATAGGGGATAGTTTGCCGGCAAAAACACCTAAAATAAAATTAACAAAAAATGTTATTGAAAAGCCAATGAAAGAATTTGTGGTTGATTTAAAAACCCTTTCTTTAAAAAAAGAAAAAACTTCTTTTTCTATTTTCTTTAAAAGATATTTAAAATTTTTTCTCTTTTTATTTTTCATTATCCTGTGGCTGGCAATTTTTTACCTTTACTTTAAAGATATTTTAAAGCCGGAAAAGAAATTTGAAATAATTGAGCAAAAAATAATAGAAAATAGAATAGAAAAATAAAAAAGCAACTAATTAATTTTTAATTTTCAATTTCCAATTTACAATAAATATATTTCAGAACTCAAAACTCAAAACTACAATTAAAAAGTCAAAAGCTAAAAAAAGTGATAAATCCTAAATCCTAAATTCTAAATCCAAAACAAAATCCCAAATCCCAAATTCCAAATTCCAATTAGGATTTAGAAATTAGAATTTAATCGTTTAGTCATTTAACTTTCATTTAAAATTTATAATTTAAAATTTAAAATTTCCCAAGGAGTTATTTGGCAGAGAACTCTTCTCCGTTTAATTTTTTAGCCAGCAATAACAGCTGTTTTACTTATTTTTAAATAATGCTAAAATAGAAAAATATAATATTAAAAATATTTTTTTCTCTTTTTATGGCAGAGGTATTGAATTTGAAAGAAGTTTCTTTGTCAAAGAAAATTTATAAAAAAAAGAAATTTGGTTTTTCAAAAATAATAAAATTTTCTTTGGTAATTGTTTTTTCTGTTGTTTTGACAACTTTGGGCATTAAAGCGACAGACAATCTTTTTTTTGCCTCTCTGAAAGAATCATCAGAAATTAAACCAAAAGCAAACGAAGGTCCTTGTCCTTTAGATATGGTTTTTGTCGCTTCAGAAAAAGGCGGTTTTTGCATTGATAAATATGAAAATTCTCCTGGTCCCAAATGTTCTTTCCTAAATCCCCAAAATCAAAAAGAGAGTCAAGACAATCTTTCCAATCCTGATTGCTATCCTGTTTCAAAAGCCGGTCTTTTGCCGTGGACAAATATCTCTCAAAATCAAGCCCAGTTAGCTTGCGCCAAAGCTGGCAAAAGATTGCCCACAGCCAAAGAATGGTATTTGGCAGCCTTAGGCACGCCAGACAAAAGCAATGACTGGACCAAAGACGATTGTCATTTAAACAAAAATTGGGGCAAGGAACCGGGTTTGACTGGCAGCGGAAAAAATTGCCAGTCTTCAGCCGGCGCTTTTGATATGGCAGGTAATGTTTGGGAATGGGTGGCTGATACTATTTTTGACGGAAATTTCCAAAATAGACCTTTACCTAATCAAGGTTATGTTTGGGGCGTAGAAGAAAATGGTTTTCCTTTTCAAACTGAAAAAGACAATCCCAGTTTAGATTACAACCAGGATTATTTTTGGATTTATCCAGAAGGAACCAGAGCCATTGCTCGGGGTGGATATTTTCAATCAGAAACAGATGGCGGCATTTATTCTTCTTATTTGGTTGCCTTGCCTTCCAATTCTTCTTTAGCCACTGGATTTCGCTGCGCAAAATGATAAAATAAAATAATATTTTTATTGATAAAAACCATTATGAGAAAAAAATTTTTGTTTAATTTAATTTTTTCTCTCCTTCTTTTTTTGCTCTTTCTTTTTTCTTATTCTTGGATTTTTTTAAAAGTAAACCCGGGCGAAATTTTTAAATATTTTTTTGCCAGTTTGGGATCTAATGTGGGCGTTTCAGTCAGCGTGCCAGTCAATCCTTATAATAAGTTAGCCACTGAATTACGAGAATGGCAGAGTCAACTGGAAGAAAGGGAAAAAACGCTTAATCAAAAAGAGGCCGATTTGGCCGCAAAAAAGTATGTTCAAGGAGAAGTGATTTTGAAATTGATTTTAGCCACCTTAATTATTATTTTTGTTTTGCTTTTGTTAAATTTTTATTTTGATTTTAAATCTCGGAGTTTTTATTTCAAAAAGAGTTAAATGGTAAAAAGAATTTTTTCATTTTTTTTAGCGATTATTTTAACATTTTTTCTAAATTTTGTTTTTGCCTCTTCCGGTCTCATGCAAAATTCTGATACCATTTCTCTTTCTTGGCCCAACAACGGTTCTAATCATACCATTGCCTTTACTACTAATTCGCCGGTGCCGGCTGCTGGCAAAATTGAAATTGAATTTGCTCCAGAATTTACCATTCCTGATGATTTAAATTGGACCGATTTAGATTTAAACATTGCCGGCACGGAAAGGGAGTTGGGAGAAACAGTAGGTTCTAATCAATCAGGAGTTGAGGTTTCGCCATCTTTAAAAAAAATTATTATTCATTTGGCGCAAAATTTAAGTATTAATTCCCAGACTCCAGTAGTGATTAAAATTGGCCAAAACGCTACTTATCAGAATGTAGGCGACAAACAAATTGTTAATCCGGCAAGCGAGGGAAGTTATGCGGTTAATTTTAGAACTTTAGACCAAAGTTCTAATTTAATTGACCGCAGTCAGGTAAAAGTGGCAATAGTTAATCCCGTTAGCGTTGGGGTCATGCCACACGACATTTATCCGCCAGTGAGGTATGGCGGAAGACCAAGCGGCGTGTTAGCTTTGGGAACAACAATAACCCAACTTTCTCTTTATACCCACGAACCAGCTTTGTGTAAATACGACACTATTGCCAATATTTCTTATCAAAATATGCGCTATACCATCACTACTAATTATAACACCTATCACGCCACAATGATCACTGGTTTGCAAAATGGCATGGCTTATACTTTTTATATAAGATGCGTTGATGCCAATAATAATGCCAATACTGATGATTATATAATTTCTTTTTCTATTCAATCGCCCGGCGAAGTAAGGCCAGGACCAGGACCAGCCGGTCCTGGCGGCGGAACCTATCCGCCTTATCCGCCAGACACCGCAGAAGTTGTTTTTCAAGGTTTTGCTTATTATTTGAGCGATATTACCATTTTAAAAGATGGCAAGATTTTCCAGAATTTAAAAAGTAATGATAAAGGCGAATTCCTTACTACTCTTAGCAACGTTGTCAAAGGAGTTTACACTTTTGGATTAAAAGCCAAAGATTCAGCTGGCAGAGAATCTATTACTTATTCAGTGACTATTACTTTAAGACCAGAAACCAGAAATACTATTTCTGGCATTTTTATTCCGCCCACTATTCAACTTTCAACTAATCAAGTATCTCCAGGCGATAAAGTTGATGTTTTTGGCGAAGCTACTCCCAAGAGTTTTGTTGAGATTCAATTTTTGCCATCTGGTCAAGCTAAACCGCCAGAAAGCGAGATTAAAAAAGCAACTACTACCGCCGACCTAATGGGAAAATGGAAAATTACTTTTGACACTTCTTTTTTAAAAGCTCAAAAGACTTATGCTGTTAAAGCCCGCGATTTCTTTTCAGCTAAAGAAGGAAGCGATTTTAGCAAGGTTCTATATTTGGGTGTGGGAGTGGCGCCCACTTTGCCTTTATGCGCCAGATCCGATTTAAACAAAGACAGCAAAGTGAATTTAACGGATTTTTCCATTTTATTGTATTGGTGGAATACAGCTAATGAAACCGCTGATATTAATATGGACGGTAAGGTTAATTTAACAGATTTTTCTATAATGTTATATTGTTGGACAGGGTAATATGAAAGAAAATTCAAAATTCAAAATGCAAAATTCAAAATTAAAGTTTTTATTAATAGTTTTTTTCCTTTTCTTAATTCCCTTTGAAGGCGAGGCGACAATTTTATCTTTGGAAAGCAAAGAGAAAAGCCAATATTTAACAGAGGAAGAAATTATTGCTAAAATAAAAATAGATCCAGAAAAAGAAACAATTAATTTAACAAGAATTGAAATTGACTTTGATAATCAATTTTTGGAACTAAGAGAATTTAACAAAGATTTTTCCATTTTTACTTTTTGGTTAAAAGAAATTGATGTTGCAAAAGCCAATCAAACAGGAAAGATTTCTTTTGTTGGCGCTATTCCCAATGGTTTTCAAGGAATTTTTTTAAAAACAGCATTGGAAGCCAATTTATTGGTAGAATTATCATTTAAAATTAAAAAACCTTTTTTAAAATTGAGCGAAGTTTTGCAGTTTAGTGATAATTGTCAAGTTTTTTTAAATGACGGATGGGGCAGGGAAGACGAAGTAAAAAAAGAAATGAAATTTTCTAATGAAGAAAACCAAGAAAATCTTTTTCTTGGCTCTGGAATTTTGTATAATGGAATAAGCTGGAAAGTAGAAAGAATTTAAAATAAAATAATATGTCTTCTTTTTTAGAAAAATTAAAATTATTAAAACCAAAAAAATTAGAAGCAGAAAAAGATTTAGCTGAAAAAACAATTGAAAAAGATTTTAACCAATTAGATGTAGATATTTACCAAACTGAAAAAGAGGTTTTAATTTATATGCAATTTCCGGGAGCTGATATTAAGGATTTGGAAATCTCTTTGGGAAACGATAACGATATTTTAATTATTAAAGGGAAGAAAAAAATTCCTGAAGAATTTTTGCCAGAAAACAAAGAAGAAGGAAAGTGGCTCTGTCAAGAAACTAAATGGGGATATTTTTTTAGACAAATTATTTTGCCCCAAGAAGCAGATTTTTCTGAAATTGAAGCAAAAATTAAAAAAGGCGTTTTATTTTTAAGACTGCCATTTTTAGAAACAAAAAATTTAAAAAAGAAAATTGAAATATCAACTGAATAAATAATATTTTATTATGAAATTAAAAAAAATTTTTTTTCTTTTTCTATTTTTTCTTTTTTTTCCTTATTTTGTTTTAGGAGTAGGGAATGCAAAATTATTTTTGTCGCCCAGCAGCGGAAGTTTTAATGTGGGAAAAACTTTTAATGTTTCTATTAAGGTAGACAGCGGAGGCGGAGTAGGAGTAAATGCTGCTGAAGCAGTTTTAAAATTTGATCCTCAATATTTAACTGTCAGCAGTTTGTCAAAATCAGGTTCCATTTTTACTCTTTGGCCCGTTGAACCTACTTTTTCTAATACTGAAGGCAAAATTACTTTTGGCGGCGGTTCTCCAACAGCTTATACGGCAAACTCGGGCGCCATTGTCACTATTACTTTTTTAGCAAAAAAAGAAGGAAAGACAGAAGTAAAATTTTCTTCTGGTTCAGTTTTGGCAGCTGACGGTATGGGCACTAATGTTTTAGATCAAATGCTATCTGCCACTTTTGAATTAAAAACAACTGGCGAAACAACGCCGCCCGTTGAAGAAAAACCAAAAGAGCAAGAACCAGCGCCTACTGGCAAGCTACCTTTATTGCCAGAAGTTTCTTCTCCCACTCATCCTGATCCCAAAAAATGGTATTCAAACAATAATCCGGAATTTACCTGGAAATTGCCTTTTGATGTAATTGGCGTGAGTCTTTTATTTAATGAAAAGGCAAATAGTAATCCGGGCAATGTTTCTGATGGTTTAATAGAGTCAAAAAAATATGAAAAAGTAGAAGATGGTATTTGGTATTTTCATATTAGATTTCAAAGTAAATCTGGCTGGGGACCAACTTTGCATCGTCAGGTTTTAATTGATACCAAAGCGCCCGAACCTTTTGATTTAACAGTAAAAAGAGAAGATTCCTTTGATCCAAAACCGGTTTTGCAATTTTTTGCTACTGACACTTTGTCTGGCATAGAAAAATACCAGATTTTGGTTAACGAAAAAGAAGTGGCAGTTATCAGTCCAGAAATTTTAGAAAAAAATCCTTTTTTTGAATTGCAGCCTTTGGCTCCGGGAAAACATTTAATTGAAGTAAAAGCCATAGACAAAGCCGGAAACAGTCAAGCAGCTAAAAAGGAAATAGAAATAGAACCTTTAAAACTTCCGGTTTTTGTTTCTTTGGCTTCCAAATTGGGAGAATTTAGTTTACAACCTCCCCAGATTAACAAAATTCCGCCAAAAATTAGCACTGAAGATTGGTTAATTATTAAAGGAACCTCTTTTTATTCCGAGGCAACCGTTAAAATTTTTATTGCCAAAGCCAAAGGAAAAGAAGAACCAATAATAAAAGAAGTAAAAACAGATAGAGATGGCAATTGGTTTTTAATCTTTGACCAAAAAATGGAAAAGGGAGATTATTTGATTTGGGCTCAATTATTTGACAAAAGAGGAGCCCAAAGCCCAGAAACAGAGAAAATTAATTTAAAAGTTATTTTTTTTCCTTTTTTCCAAAAATACTCTTTGCTGATTATTATATTTCTCATTTTAATTATTATTCTTTTGACTTTTTATATTTTCTCTCAGAGGAAAAAGCATAAAAAAGAAATTGAATTAATTAGAAAAGAGTATCACCAATTAAAAGATAAAATTAGCCGGATGTTTTCTGCTTTAAGAGAAGAAGTGAAAGAACAGGTGGAAGTTTTAGATAAGAGACCGGGTTTGAGCAGAGCAGAAAAAGAATTGCATGACAAATTAAAAGAAGCCTTGGAAATTTCTGAAGCCTTTTTGGGCGAGGAAATGGCTGATTTTGAAAAAATCCTTCAGGAAAAAGAAAAACACGAGAAAAAATGATGTTTAAAAAAAATAAATTATTGCCTCTCTTTTTAATTTTTCTTTTTTCATTACTTTTTTTGCCAAAAGAAGGATTTTGCGCTGTTTTGTTTTTATCACCCAGTAGCGGCACTTATACTGTAGGAAATACTTTTACTCTATCAGTAAAAATTGACGCTCAGGGAAAAGCCATTAATGCTGCTGAAGGCGCTTTAACTTTTTCCAAAGACGATTTAGAAATAATTTCTATTTCAAAGTCAGGTTCTGTTTTTAGTCTCTGGCCAGTAGAGCCTACTTTTTCCAATAGCGCTGGAAAAATTGATTTTGGCGGCGGTTCTCCCCAAAGTTTTTCTGGCAGTTCTGGCCAGATTTTTTCCATTGTTTTTAAAGCCAAAAAATCAGCCACCAGCAAGGTTAATTTTTCTTCCGGCGCTATTTTGGCTGCTGATGGTATGGGTACCAATGTTTTAACTGAAATGCGAGGCGGGGTTTATACTTTAAAAGCTAAAGAAACCTTGCCGCCGGTTGAAGAATATGTGCCGCCAGCAAAAACCCCTCCATCCCCAAAAATTGTTTCTCCAACCCATCCTGATTCTGAAAAATGGTACAACAATCAAAATCCGGTTTTTCAATGGGAGCTGCCTTCTGATGTGACAGGAGTGAGAATTTTAGTTGATCAAAATCCTTATTCTGTGCCTACCAATTATTATGAAAGTCCGATCAAAGAAAAGAAATTGGAAAATGTGGGAGAGGGAACATTTTATTTCCATTGTCAATTGCAAAACGAACACGGTTGGGGAAAAATTAGTCATTTTAAATTTAACATAGACACAAGTTCGCCAGAAAAATTTGAAATTTCAATCAAAGAAGGAAAAGAAACAGCTGTCGCTAATCCTACTTTAGTTTTTGAAACCAAAGATTTAGTTTCTGGTATTGATTATTACGAAGTGAAAATTGACAATTTAGAAAGCGTGAAAGTAAAAAATTTTGAATATCAAACACCTAATTTAAACTCTGGCAAACATACAGTAATTGTCAAAGCAGTTGATTTTGCCGGTAATGAGACCATTGCCACTACTGAATTTGTAATTTTAACTTTGGAAAAGCCGGAAATTAATTATCTTTCCCGCGATTTAAAACCAGGAGACTTTTTATTAATCAAAGGAAAGACCTTGCCAGAAACAAAAATTGAAGTTTTCTTGCAAAAGAAAGGGGAAGAAGTAGAAAAAGGAGAAACCTTTTCTGACAAAGAGGGCAATTTTGAATTTGTTTGGTCAAAACCAATGACCGAAGGAATTTGGCAAGTTTGGCTAAAGGCAATTGACAAAAACCAAAGAGAAAGCGCAGAGACAGAAAAAATCACTTTAAGAGTGGCGCCTTCTCCTTTTATTAAATTTGGTCAATTGGCAATTAGTTATTTGACAGTTTTGCTAAGCTTAATTGCTTTAATTATACTTTTGATTTTAATGATTTTATATGCTAAATACAAAATTTCCCAGTGGAGAAAAAGATTAAAAGGCGAAACAAAAGAAGCAGTAGAAAGTTTACTGGAAGGTTTTAAATTAATGGAAAAAGAAATTAAAGAAGAGATTGCCAAATTTGACCAAAAGCCGGGTTTGAGCAAAGAAGAAGAAGAAATTTATCAAAAATTAAAACAAATTTTGGAGAAAACTCAAAAAACTATTGGCAAAGAACTCAAAGACATTGAAAAAATCCTCTTTAAATAACCCCATAACTAAAAGTAATTCAATTACAGGGGTACGACCCCTGTAAAATTTACAGGGGTCGTACCCCTGTAAAAATCTTAAAAGATATGCCAAGAAAAAAACGTCATTTTATAAATAATGTAATTTATCATATTGTTTTAAGACGAATAGAGAATGAATTGCTTTTTAACGATATTAATGATTATTATCGTGCAATTTTTTATATTTATGAATGTAAACAAGCAAAACCAGTAATTATCAGAGAGCGTAGAAGAGCCCGAGATCAATTTAAAAAGATGATCAAGTCCTCCGGTAAAATTAATCTTCCTGAACTCCATGAAAATTTTGCTACAAGAGAAAACCGCGATTTTTTGGTAGAGATTTTGCTTTTTTGTTTAATGCCAAATCACATTCATTTATTAATTAGGCAATTAAAAGATGCTGGTATCACTAAATTTGTCCAAAAAATTGCTGGTGGTTATCCTGCTTATTTTAAAAATAAATACAAAATAAAATTGAAAGGACACTTTTTTCAAGATAGATTTAGCGTTATACCTATTGAAACCGAAGAACAATTAAGAATTGTTTTTACTTATATCCACACTAATCCAATAGCCATTATTGAGCCTGAATGGAAAGAAAAAGGTATTAAAAATATTGAAGAGGCGATAAAATTTTTAGAAAATTACAAATGGTCTAGTTGTCAAGATTATTTAGGAAAAAAGAATTTTCCTTCAGTAACTGAAAGAGATTTTATGCTAAAAATAATGAGCGGAGAAAAAGGTTGTAGAGAATGGGTAGAAGGATGGCTAAAATATAAAAAAGAAATAAGAAAAGAAATGGAAAAATTTAAAGACTTATTTCTAGAAAAATAAACAATCTCCAAAAATATACAAAATATAAAACATTTACAGGGGTACGACCCCTGTAAAATTTACAGGGGTCGTACCCCTGTAATTTTTTGATTTAATGGGGAAGGGAATGGGGTTTTAGTTTTCCACAAGAGTTTAGTTTTCCACAAGAGAAGGTATTGACAAAAGTTTTTGATGTGCAAAAATAATATAAGGAAGCAATCTCGGAGTCCGAGATTTATATAAATCTCGGATATCGAGATAACTCAAAAGATAAGGAAGGTGAAAAAAGGGGGCCCCCATAGCCCCTTTTTTCATTTTTCAAGTTTAGGTATGTCCAATCAAAGTATTAAAAATCAAGATTTAAAAAAATATATTTCTTTAAAGGAAGCGGCTAAAATTTCAGGTTATGCGCCTGATTATATTGGTTATTTAATTAGAACCGGAAAGATTCCAGGAAAAATTGTTTATACTGGTATTTCTTGGCAGACAACTGCTCAAGCAGTTTTAGATTATAAAAATCGGCAGCAAAAAAAGAAAGTTAAAGAAGATTTTAAAGATAAAGTTTTTGAAAAAATAGAAGATTTCAAAAGAAAAATTGCTTTTGAATTTAGCGTGTTAAAAATGTTTTTTAAGGAGTTTAAAGTTTTATTAATTGCTTTTTTTCTTTTAATTTTTTTAATATCAGGAATTTCCGTTTGGCTTTTTTCTTCAAAAATGGAAAAAAAGACAGAGATAAAAGAAACAGAGAAACAAGAAAAAATTATTTTTTAAAATGAGAGAAAGAAAAATTTTTATTTCAACTTTAATATTATTTGTTTTTTTGATAACTATTGGTTTTAATAGTTTGGCTTTTAATGAGCAAATAAATTATCAGGGAAAACTAATGGACAAACAAGGAGGTCCGGTAAGCGACGGCGGAAAATGTTTAAAATTTAGATTAATGGATGCTGAAACTGGAGGAAATGAAATTTGGTTTGAAGAATGGACAACATCAACTGAAATGGTAACAACAACTAAAGGATTATTTTCTGTAATGTTGGGGAAATATAATTCTCTTTCTAATATTAATTTCAATCAAGTTCTTTATTTAGAAGTTCAATTTGATCCTGGTTGCGACGGAACTTATGAAGAGATATTTTTGCCAAGAAAACCAATTGGGGCTTCGGTTGCGGCTTTTGAAGCAAAAAAATTGTTAGGTTATGACTGGGCATCCCCTGGAATTATTGGAGCGACAAATCCAAACGAAGCTTATTTTACAAAATTGACTGTTTCTGCCACTTCTACTTTTTCAACCACTACCATTTCTGGACTTTTTGCGGTTAATAATAATTTATTTTATGTTGATCCTATAAATAGTAGAATTGGGATCGCTACCAGTACACCAAATTATAAATTAGATGTTGCCGGCAATTTAAGAACAACAGATTATTTAAGATCTGATACTGGTATTTGTATTGGAGATAGTTGCATTACTTCTTGGGGATCTGCAGTTAATTATTGGACTTTAACCGGGAATTATTTGTATCCAAACAATCTTTCATGGAATGTTGGAATTGGAACTTCAACTCCTGCCGAAAAATTAACGGTTGAGGGAAATATCTTGGCAACTGGGAATTTAATAGTTTCTCAAATTACTACTTTGAGTGGCGATTTAACGCTAAATCCTGCAGGTAGTGTTTTAATTTCAAAATCAACTTCAATTTCTGGAGATTTATCGGTTTCTGGCACAGCGACAACAAGTCAATTAGTTGTAACCTCAACTTCAACTTTGGGAACTGTAATTTCTGGGGTTTGGCAAGGTTCTGTTATTCAAACTAATTTTGGAGGGACGGGATTGTCTACTATTGGAAACTCAAATCAAATTTTGGGAGTGAAATCAGACGGAACTGCTCTTGAGTACAAAAACATTTCTTCTTTGTTTTCAGCTGGCTCTGGAATTTCAATTTCAGGAAATTCAATTGCCACAATTTCAAACACAGGAGTTTTATCAATAAATTCTGCCACTGGTACTTTAACTTTGCAAGGAACGCCAAATCAAATTAATGTTTCAACAAATTCTGGAGTAATTACCCTTTCTTTGCCACAAGACATTGCCACAACATCTTCACCAACATTTTCTGGCTTAACTTTATCTTCTTTGAATTCAGGTTCTATTTTGTTTGCCAACGGCTCAGGTTCAATTTCTCAAGATAATGCCAATTTTTACTGGGACAACACCAACAAAAAATTGGGAATTGGAACTTCAAGCCCTGCTTATAAGTTAGACATTGCTGGACCTTTGAGATTAATTCCTAACTCTCAGCCTACTGGAGCTAATGGCGTCATTTATTATGATTCAACCTTAGATAAGTTCAGATGTTATCAGGGAGGTGCCTGGACAGATTGTATTGGTTATTCGCCAATGAGAGATATGATTATTGTTGAAGAATTTGTTTCTGGGTTAACTACCTCTGAATACATTGGTGAGCTTGGTTGGTTAATGGCAGCAGGTACTGTCGCAGGTCAAGCGCCTAGTGAAGGAAAAATTGGTATTTTAAGGCTTTCTTCTCCAGCTACTGCTAACAGCAGAGGGGTTTTGCAGCTTTCACCAGGAACTGCTGGTGTTATGATAATTCCGGGTCAAACTGGCGACATTCATATAAAAATGGTAGTGAAAAACGCTCAGGCAGCTGCAACTGCTTCCACCAGAAGAATTGGTCTTTTAAACACGAACGCAGCAGGTGAAGCCAGCGATGCAATTATGTTTAGGGCTTCTGGTACTGGAAACTGGACAGCAGTAACCAGAGCTGGCGGGACAGAAACTGCTACTGATTGTGGTGTGGCTCAGGATACCACTTTTAAAACTTTTGAAATTTTAATTAATCCTGCTTTTAATCAGGTAACTTTTATCATTGATGGAGTAACTTGCGCTACTCACACTACCAATATTACTACTGCTGCTCTTTCTCCGACTTTTAAAGTTGACACTACAGCGGCTACGGCTTACGGAATTGATATTGATAGGTTTGTGATGGTTAGGTCGCCTTTAATTGGAGGAAGCGATTTGGCAGAATACTATTACACTAAAGACGATTCTATTGAGCCGGGAGATGTGGTGAGCGTTGATGGGATGATTTTGGCTGGAGTAAAAAAGAGTGAAAAACCTTATGATGAAAAAGTTTTGGGAGTGATTTCAACAGAGCCTGGAATGATTTTGGGAGGAGCTTTAGGAGAAGGAAGGGCGGTTTTAGTAGCCTTATCAGGTAGAGTGCCAGTGAAGGTTTCTAACGAAAACGGAGAAATAAAACCTGGAGATTTGCTGACTTCTTCAAACATTCCAGGTGTCGCAATGAAAGCAACAGAGCCTGGAAGGGTAATTGGTATGGCTTTGGAATCTTCGGAGAAATGCGAAAGAGAGGAGCTGGAAAGAGGAGAATGTAAAATTTTAATGTTTGTTAATCCGCATTGGTCGCTTGGTTCGATTGCTGAAAATGGAAACTTTACGACTAACGACTCAACGACTAACGACCAACAGCGAACAATTCTCGATCAATTTACTTTGGCAATAAAGAGGGCGCTTGAGAAATTGGGATTGTTAATTGAAAATGGCGTGGCTAAAGTTGAGAAAATTTTTGCCAAAGAAATTGTGGTTGAAAAAATGAAGTCAGAAGAAGTAGAGACAAAGAAAATCAAAATGGAAGATAAAGCAACAGGAGAAATTTATTGTTTATGGATTGAAAATGGCGAAATTAAAAAGGGAAAAGGAGATTGTGAAGAAAATTCCCAATTCCCAATTCCCAATTCCAAAAACGAGGAAAATGAAGAAGAACTCAAAACTCAAAACTCAAATGTCAAAACCGAGGGAAATGAAGAAGGGCTAAAAAATGAAGAAGTATTAATTAATGAAAATCAGAATCTTGAGGAAACAACAACAGTAGCGACAACTACGCAAGAAGAAATCAAATCTCAAATGGCAAAGGTTAAAAAGGAGGAAGAATTAACTAATGAAATTCAAAATACTGAGCCAATTATTGAACAACCAAATAATCAAAATGTTAAAGAAAATCAATAAAAAATTTTTTGCGATAGTTTTGGTTTTTTCTTTGTTTTGGCAGGGTTTTGTCATTGGAATGACAAGCACTAACTATGAAATTAGCTGGGATTCTTTAAATCTGGGAGGAGGGGATGGTTTGAGTTCGGAAAATTATAAATTAGAAGGAACCTTAGGCCAAACAGCCAGCGGAAATTCAACCAGTACTAATTTTGGCGAAAATGGCGGATATTTACAATCAATGATTTTAAAATCGCAAAACTGGCAATTTTTTCACGACCAAGAAAAAGAAACGCCGGAAAATTCAGCTGCTTTGGAAAACAGCGCCCCAAACAATATTCCAGCTGGCAATGCTTTAAAATTAAGAATTACCATTAAAGAAATATCAGGCGTTGATTTTCCTAATTTAAAATTGAGGTTGCAATATTCCACTTCTTCTGATTTTTCCTGGTCAGAGTTTATTGATGAAATTTCTTGCCCAAATCAAAGGGTTTGGTGCTATTTTGATGGCGGCGGCGACGATAATGCCACTATTACCAAAAGATTATTATCTGATTCTGATACCAATGGCACGCATAATGAATCTGGCATTTCCACTTCCAGTTATTGGTTTTTAGCCAGTTCCTCAGCAGAATTTGAATTTACTATTTTTAATAATGGCGCTGCCACCAATACCACTTATTATTTTAGAGTTTATGATAATACCAACGGAGAAGCAGTGTTGCCAAACGAAGGTTCTTTTACTTATCCTAGTTTAGTTACTGGCCAATCTTCTTTAAGTTTTTCAGTTTCTGGTTTGCCAGCTGGCACGACCACAGAAGGGGTAACAACTGATTTTGAAACTTCTGCCAATCTAATTTCTTTTGAAAATTTGCCATTGGAACAAAGTAAAAACGCTGCCCAGAGATTGGAAATTTCAACCAATGCTGAATCTGGTTATCAATTGTTTATTTACCAAAGGCAAAATTTAATTTCCAATTCTGGCAATGAAATTTTATCGGCTTCCAGCACTAATGAATACCCAGAAAGCTGGTCTCTGGCTTGCCCTTCAGATTTTAAAAGTTGTTTTGGTTATCATACAGGCGATGATACTTTGTCAGCCATTGGCCAAGGCATAGCCCGTTTTGCTCCTGATAATACTTTTGCCCGTTTTGAAAATCAAATGAAAGAAATTGCTTACAATCCTTTGCCAACCAGCCAAGAAATTGTTGATTTTGTTTTTCGTTTGGAAAGCAGAGTATTGCAAGAAGCCGGCCAATATTCAAACGAACTGGTCTACGTCATTGTTCCCACTTTTTAACTGGCGTAAGTTCAATCTACGCAGTTTCTTTTATCGTTTTTTTGGTTTTTTTACCTTTTTTATAATAATTTGTTATAATATAATAATGAAAATAACGATGGTAAAAAGTTTTCTTGCCAAAACAAAAATTAATTTTCTTTTTTGGCAGATTTTATTTTTAATAGTTTTTTTTACTATTCTTTTTGTTTATGGCGCTGATGATAATAATCCGCCAATAATTTCCAATATTAAAATTTTGGAAGTTGGCACTAGTTCAGCAGTTATTTCTTGGCAAACAAATAAAAGCGCAGATTCAATAATTAATTATGGTTTAGACAGAAATTACGGTTTAGTTAGAGAGGCAATTTTTGATACTGAACATCAATTGGTTTTAGATAATCTTTTGGCTAACACCACTTATTATTTTCAGGTAGTTTCTACTGATGCGGCTGGCAATCAAAATGTGGTAAAAGGTTATAATTTTACTACCAAAAAATTAGTTGAGGTTCCCGGAGCTGAACAATTTGGCGAAGAAGGAAAATTAGTAGAAAAGGCTTATGAAGCCATTAGTCAGATTAAAGGAGAAAAGGCATTGGAATTTTTGTCAGAAAAAGTGGAAGAATTGGGAGCAGAAAGAATTGAAACTCCGGTTTTAATTGGCGATCCCAGAGTGGAAGTAGGTGAAGATTGGGCAAAAATTTCTTGGAAGACAAACAAAGAAACAAATTCAATTATTGCTTTTGCTTCGGAAGATCAGTACAAACCTAATGATGACGATCCTTATCAAACAAAAGTAGGCGAGCCCAATGAATATGTGTTAGAACATTTAGTTGAAATTTCTGGTTTAAAACCAGCCACCACTTATCACTTTCAGGTGCAATCTGCGCCCAAAGTAGGTCCTTCCATTAAAAGCGAAGACAGGACTTTTACCACTAAATCAATTTTGCCCCAAATTTTGAATTTGCAAATTGTTAAAGTAGAAGAAGACGCTGTCACTCTTTCTTGGTTAACTAATGTGCCTTGTTCCACTTTGGTAGAATACACCAATTTTAAAAATAGAGAAACAAAACAAGTGGGCGATCCCACTTTTCTTACGGTTCATAAATTTAGAATTTCCAATTTAGAATTTGACACCACTTATCAAGCAATAGTTAAAGCCGAAAACGAACAGGGAGATAAAACCCAAAGCCAGCCTATTAATTTTACTACGGTGAAAGATGAAGCGCCGCCCGTTATTGCCAATATTACCTTAGATTCTACTCTTTTTCCTGGCGAAGAAAAAGTTAGAGTGCAAACCGTGGTGAGCTGGAAAACTGATGAAAAAGCTGTTTGTCAGCTTTTCTACCAAGAAGGGATAGCTGAAGGCGTTCAGGTTAATTCTTTAGCTTTAGAAAGTGAATATATGGAAAAACATGTTCAAGTAATTAGTGATTTTGCGCCCAATACTACCTATAAATACTGGATTGTCTGCAAAGATAAAACTGGAAATGAAACAAAATCAGAGAATTACACTCTTTTGACGCCGACCAAAGAGAAAAGCATTTTAGACATTATTATTGAGAATATTGAATCCACCTTTGGCTGGGTAAAGAAAATAAAAATGTAATTTTTATTCTCTTTCTTCTGATTCCAATTTTTTTCTTTCATTTATTTTCGCTTTTAAAACGTCTTTATTGGTAATAATGAAATCTCCTTTGATTTTGAGATTAGCAAAAGAAAATTTTTTTAAAAAAATCGTATCTTTTAAATTAAGGCTACCATCGATAGTTAAATTTTTAAAATTAGCGTTGTTTAAAATAGCGTTTTCAAAATAAAAATTGCCAATAATTTTAGTTGTTTTTTTTTCTAAACTTAAAATAGTGATATTTTTAAAATTTGCTTTTCCAATTATTTTTGATCTATTTAAGCTTAAGAATCCTCTGATTTGAGCTCCTTCCAAATTAATATCTTTTCTAAAAGTATTTCCAATAAAATTAAAACTTTCTTTAACTGAAATTCTTTTGCAAATTAAATTTTCTTTTAATTGACAATCAGAGGCAAAAAAAGTTTTATTGAAAATGGCTTTTTCAAAGTTAAGTTCTTTTTCAAAAATAACGTTGTAAAAATAAATTTGTCCCAAGATTCTGGTATTTTTAAAAGAAAAAGGGACTTTAATGTGACAATCAGAAAGAACAAAACCTTCAATATTTTTGCCAGAAAAATCAATAAATTTTTCTTTTCTGTTTGCTTCTGAAATTACGGTTTCCAGATAGGTTTGAGATAAAATATTTTCCATAGTATAATATATTAATATTATAATGTATTTATTTAAAAAATAAAGCATTATAATATTATAATAATTTAAGCATATAATTTTTTTATTGTTTAGCTAAAATTAATTATGCCCGATCCTTTAATCGTTGCCAAAGACTTACATATTTATTACAATTACGGCAAATCAAACGAGTTTTACGCTTTAAAAGGAGTTAATATTGAAATTTATCCTCAGGAATATATTGTTTTCTTTGGACCTTCTGGTTGCGGTAAATCAACAATGCTTTATTGTTTATTAGGAGTTTTGCCGCCTACTTTTGGCGAGTTATTGATTAATGGCGAAAATCCTTATAAGTTCTCCAAGAAAAAAATGGTTGAATTTCAGCAAAAAACTATTGGCATTGTCTATCAGGCGTTTAATCTTATTCCTTCTTTAAATATTTTAGATAATGTGGCTTTGCCGCAAATTTTTATGGGTTTTCCGCCAGCCAAAAGAAGAAAGAAAGCAATGGAATTATTGGAGAGATTTGGAATTGCGGCGCATTGGAAAAAATTACCAACAATGTTATCTGGCGGTCAGCAGCAAAGAGTGGCTATTTGTCGGGCTTTGGTCAACAATCCTGATATTTTATTAGCTGATGAACCAGTAGGGAACTTAGACGAAGCTTCAGCTAAAAAAGTAATGCAAACCTTAGACGAGATTAACGAAAAAGAAGGGAAAACCGTTATTTTAGTTTCTCATGATCCCAGATATTTATCGTTTGCTCACCGCGTTTTTTTTATGAGAGACGGTAGAACAGAAAGAGAATTTGTTAATCCAGAAAAAAAACAAATAAAACCAATTGAAAAGGGAATGTCGTTGGTGAGCGAAATAGAAAAATTGTCAAAAGTTTATCCTTATGCCTCACCCGAAGATTTAAAGGTGAAAAGCGCGGTTAATTATTTGACTCAGAGTTTGAGTTTTGAGCAATTAGAAAATTTAGAAAAAATTGTTAGATTGGCAATTGAAGGAAAGATAGATGAAAATATTTTTATTCAGTTAGTTACTAAACCTTTTTCCGAAGGAGGAGTGGATCTTTCTCAGGCAAAAGCTCAGGACATGGCAGAAAAGTTAAAAGAAGTTTTGGTTCAGTCAAGAGATGTTAAAAGATTTAGGAGAATTATTGAACAAGAAGAAAGCGATTTATCAGAAACAAAAAAATATGTGAGAAGATTAAGAATGGCTTTATTAGATCAATATCGGGGCGAGATCACCCCCCAACAACTAAAAAGATTGGAAGAGGCGATTGAAGATCGGATTAGTGGTTATATTGGAAAAAATGAATTTTTTCAAAAGTTAAATTTAGTAACTGAAAAAGGGGGAGCGGGTTTTGGCAGAAAAAGCGCCAGAAATTTAACTAATTATTTTGAAAAATTAATTAGTCAGGGAGCTTAAAAAATGAGAGGACAAGATATTTTTGAATTATCAATCAGAGCTTTTAAAACCAGACCAACGAGAACTGCTTTAACTATTTTGGGCATGGGTGTGGGTTTTTCGGCTGTTGTGGTTTTAGTCGGTTTTGGTTATGGTTTGCAGCAAATAATGTTGGAAAAAATTATTTTTGGCGAGGCGCTTTTGAGTTTAAATGTTTCTAATCCGGCTTCCAAAATTATTACTTTAACCCCAGAAAAAATTGATGAACTGTCTAAATTAGAGAATGTGGAAAGAGTTTCGCCTTTAGCTAATTTTTCGGCTATTATTAGCTATAAAGATATTTCTACCAATATTTCTTTAAGCGGAATTAATGCTGACTATTTTAGTTTGGCTGGCATGAAAGAATCTGAAGGCGAGCTTTTTAAAGAAAAAGAAACAGACAAAATAATTTTGTCTACCACTGTTTTAAAATTATTTGGAGCAGAAAGTGCAGAAATTTTGGGAAAAGAAATAAAATTAAAGGTTTTGGTGCCAAAACCCAATAGCGAAGAATTTCAGGAAGTGCCCCTAAATAAAACCTACTTTGTCAAAGGCATAATAGAAAGTCCTTTGCCGGTAGTTTTTATTCCTTTGTCAGAATTAACTTCTCAATTTACTTTTCCTTATTATGAATCAGTGCGAGTGAAAGTAACCCAAAATAAATTTTTAGATCAAGCCCAAAACGAAGTGATAAAAATGGGTTTTACTGTTACTGCTCTTTCTAAAACCGTTGAACAGGCAAATAAAGTTTTTAGCGCCATTCAGGTTATTTTAGGGTTTTTTGGCACTATTGCCTTAGTGGTTTCCGCTATTGGAATGTTTAACACTATGACTGTTACCTTATTGGAAAGAACTAATGAAATTGGCATTATGAGGACTATTGGTGGCTCTCAAAGAGACATTATGATGATGTTTTTAGGAGAATCAACTTTAATGGGTTTTTGCGGGGGTGTAGTTGGTATTTTAATGGGTGTTGGTATTGGAAAATTAATTAATTTTATTTTAAATTTAGTGGCGGTAAAAATGGGAGGAGTAGCAGTAAAATTAGTTGTTTTTCCTTTTTCTTTTTTGCTTTTTATTATTATCTTTTCTTTTGTGATGGGATTTTTAACCGGCCTTTTCCCTGCAAGAAGAGCTTCTTTGTTAAATCCTTTAGACGCAATTAGATATAAATAATTTTTTAATTGCTAACTGATGTGTTAATTTCTTTAAAAACAATGATTATATTTCCAAAATAATAATTATTTAATAAGAAATTTTTTACTTCAGGTTGGTTTCGGGGGGCGCTGTCGTCAAAAAAATTGTAGTTATTTTTCCACAATTGCTATTATTTTTTACTTTTTGTATAATTAAATAAATAGCCGAAAAGGTCGCCCTGCCTCCAGGGTAAGGAGGGGAAAATCAAAAAAAATAAAAACAAAAAATATAAAAATTAAAATAAAATGCCAAAACAAATAAAGAAAGGTCTTCCTTATTTTTTGATTTTTAGTTTGATTTTTTCAGTTGTTGTTTTTGGTTTAAATTTTAATTTCCAAAAAGAAGGTATTAAAGTTAAAGCAGATGTTGCTACTACCACTGTTCAAGTACAAAATGCTCCGCCAGCTTGGCAGGTCTATGCATTAGAAGATCCAGTCTCTGCTACTTCTACTCCTACTAACATTGGCAGTCAGGTTACTTTTAAAGCAAAAGGTAATGATCCCAATGACGATCCTTATTATTTGGCTGTTTGTAAAGGTCCGGGAATTACGCCGGGAGCTAATGGAGGTCAGCCAACTTGCACGGCAGGCGCTTGGTGTATTTCTGCTTCTACTACTGATGAGACAACATCTACTTGCTCTTACACTGTTTTAGAAACAGACAGCAGTGAAACCTATGATTGGTACGCTTATTTGTGCGATGCCTATTCTGACAATCCTCAATGCAATAGCACTTATAGCCAAGGCAGCGGAGGTTCCGGTTCGCCTTTTGTGGTGAATCACCGACCCAATTTTACTGCTATCAGTAACGACAGTCCTCAATTGCCAGGAGCCAATCTTACTTGGTCTAGCACAGCTTCAGACCCAGATACAATAAGAGGCGGAGATACCATAAGACTTTATGTCTGTTCCACTTCCGGATTTAATCCTTCTACAGGTTGCGCTGCTCAAACTTTAGCCAGTTCTAGTTTATCAGCGAGTAATCCTCAAGCTGCTTATACTATTCCTGTTCCTAAACCTGATATGGCTTATGACGCTTATGTTTTTGTTGTTGATCAATTTAATTTGGCAGCCACTGGCACTGCCCAGGGCTCAAACAGTCAATATACTGTTGCTAACGCTACGCCAACCATTGCTTCTACCAGCATTTCTTTATTAGATGCTGACGGCTCTGGCAATTTAACTATTACTAATGAAGAATCCAGCACTACTGGTTTTATGATTAGTTTTCAAATTACTGATGATAATAGTTGTTGGGCAGTAGGTTCTACTTCGGAAATTTCTACAGCTATTGGTTATGTTTACCGGACAGGTATTGGTCAGGCAGCTTGCGATAGCTTGGGCGAAGCAAACAATAACAATTGTTATCCCGAGCTAACCAATGTTCAAATTGGTTCTTGTTCAGGTCCTAGTCAATGGACAGTAAACGCTACTATTACCTTTGCTTTGTGGTATCATGCTGATCCAACAGTTAACAATACTCCTTGGGCAGCAGAAAAATGGACAGCTTCAGTAAAAGCAGTTGATGATGATAACGCCACTTCTTCTTTAACTGAGGCCTGGACCAATGGTCAAAATGAGGTTGATATGTTATTGGCTTTGGGATTATTGCAAGACACGATTGATTATAGTGCTGTAGTTCCTGGCACGCCTTCAGGAGAAACCACTACTACTGTTAAAGCTACTGGCAATGTTGGTTTAGATGAAACTCTTTATGGCACGGATATGACTCTATCAGGCAATCCTTCAATTACTATTCCGGCTAATCGACAATATTGGTACTTTGCCACTGGTACTGCTTGGGGATCTACGCCAACGAGTTCTGCCCAGGACTTTTTGCAATATGATCCTGGAGCAGAGGGTGAGTTGAATTGTTTAAAAACAACCACCACTGGCAGTCCGGCAACCAAAAACACTTTTTGGAAAATTAATGTGATTTCCACCCAGCAAAGAGGTATTTATTACGGAACCAATACCTTTATTGCAGTAGCGAGTGAACCAGCAGAGTGGTAGCAATAAGATAAATAAAATCGCCAAAATAATTTTAATTTAATGAAAAAAATTTCTTTCTCTTTTTTGGCGTTTTTGTTGCTTTTTTTGATTTTTTCTTTGTCAGAAAAAAATATAGCACTGGCTGGTTTTGGCATTACTCCTCCTTATTTTAAAAATGACAACTTAACCAGAGAATCTTACTATGAACAAAAAATCACCTTGGTTAGAGGCGACCCAGTTGAAGATTCAAAAGTAGAAATTAAAATTAATGTACCAGGAGCCAATGACTGGATTAGTGTGGATAAAGGAAATTCTTTTATCTTGCCCAAGGGCGAAAAATCTTTTCCTATTACCTTAAAAGTAAAAGTGCCCAAGGACGCTCCTTTTAATAGATACAAAGGCAATATTAGAATAACAGTAGCGCCTGCTAATTTGCCAGAAGGCGGGGGAGTGGCAATTGCCTTGGGCGCTCAAGTTGATGTTGACTTAAATGTTACCAAGCAAGCAATTTTTGATTTCTTGATAAAGAAGGTAGAGATTCCTGATTTTGAAGAAGGCCATAAATGGTGGATTTTTTATTTACCGGGAAAAATTACTATGAATATTACCTTAGAGAATTTAGGCAATATTCCTTTGGCTCCTAACAAAGTTCAATTGGCAATTTATGATTATTCAAAGAAAAACTTATTAGAATCTCAGGAAACAAAAAAAATAAAAGAAAAAGTTTTACCCTTTCAGACAGGCATAGTTCGAGCCTTTTTACCAACAAAAACAAAACAAGGAGTTTATTGGGCACAATTTAAAGTTTTTAAAGACAAAGATATTGTTGCTGAGGGTGAGTTGCCGATTACTATCCATCCATATGGCACCCTGGTAGGATATAAAGGCTATGAAGGATTTTTTGGTTTAACTTTAAAAGATAAAATAATTTTCTCCTTAATTGTTTTAACTCCTCTCGTTTTAATTTTAATTTTTGTTTTTATTTTTTTAAGAAAGAAAAAGAAGAAAAAGAAATGAAATTATTATGGAAAGAGAAAGCTTTTTTAATTATTGGATTTTTTTTGACAATAGGAAACTTTTTTATTTTTTGCGAAAAAGTTTTTAGTCAGGTTGAAATTCCTACAATTGTTGCTCTTTCAGTTTGCGGAGACGGCGAGGTAACAGGTTATGAAGTATGCGATGGTACAGATTTTGCCGGAAAGAACTGCGGCACTTATGGTTATAATCGAGGGACGCTTTTGTGTCTAAATGATTGTAGCTCAATTTCTACTGAAAACTGTTGGTTTGAAAAAACAGGTGGAGGGTACGGTCCTGGTGGAGGTGTGCCAGGAGGAAGTTATACTCCGCCTGGTCAAACAAAGTTAGTAGTTTATGGTAAGGCTTATCCTGATACGGAAGTTAATATTTTAAAAGATGGCAAAACCATTGCTAAGGTTAATACTGATTCTCAAGCCAATTTCAGTTATCAAACTACTGATATTACCCCCGGTGTTCAATCTTTAAGTTTTTGGGCCCAAGACAAATTTGGTTTAAAATCTATTTTATTTACCTTAACCTTTGAGGTTTTGCCCAATGTAGTAACCACTGTCAGAGGCGCTTATCTACCGCCTACCATTAGTTTAGAAAAAAACGTTGTTAAAAAAGGAGAAATTTTAAATATATTTGGACAAACAATTCCAGACACAAATATTTTGCTTTTTGTTGCTTCGCCAAAAGAAATTAAAAAAGAATTAAAAGCAAATGAAAAAGGGGAGTGGAAGGATCCTTTTGATACTACTTCTTTGGAAGATGAATCAATGCACACTGCCAAAAGTCAATTTAAAGGGATTTTTGAAGGGGCAACAGTAGTTAGTAGTTATAGCAAGTTTGTCACCTTTTATGTTGGCAGAGGAAAGCCAGGTGAAATTTGTCCCGGCGCTGATTTAAATCAAGACGGCAAAGTTAATTTAACTGATTTTTCCATTTTAATGTATTATTGGGGAACTGATAACAAATGCGCTGATCAAAACAAAAATGGCAAAGTCGATTTTCCTGATTTTAGTATAATGATGTATTATTGGACCGGGTAATAATATGAAAAATCAAAAATCAAAAATCAAAAATCAAAAATATAACCTAAAAATTTTTGTTTTAGGATTAGTTTTTTTGCTTTTTCCGTTTTTTTCTTTTGGCGCGATGTTGTATTTAGAGCCGTCAGAAGGAGAATATGGTTTGGGAGAACACTTTGGAATTAAAATCAGATTAGATACAGAAAAAGAATGTTTAAACGTAATAAATGTGGGTATTCATTTTCCTAATGATATTTTAAGAGTAGAGGATATAAATTTAGGAGACTCCATTATTAATTTATGGGTAAAGCGGCCAAAGACCGAAGAAATAACAGAATTTAATCAAAAAGGCGAAATTTGGTTTTCCGGCGGTATTCCCGGCGGTTACTGCGGAGTGATAGCGGGCGATCCCGGTCAAAGTAATGTTTTAGCCGAAATTAGATTTTTTCTTCCTTCTTTTTTAGTAGGCGAGATAAATCAAGAAGAATTAGAAATTAAATTTTTAGAAAATTCCGAAGTTTATTTAAACGATGGCTTGGGCACAAAGGCTAATCTTTCGTTTAAGCCAGCTAAAATAAAAATTTCCAAAACAAAGCCAGTAACTGAGAACGAATGGAAAAAAATTATTGGCGGAGACAAAAATCCTCCAGAAATTTTTGAAATAGAAATGCGCCAAGACCCAAATATTTTTGAAGGAAAATATTATTTAGTTTTTCAGACCACTGACAAAGAAACTGGCGTTGATCATTATGAAATTGCCGAGATTCCGCCCGGCAAAGATTTGCCTAATTGGAAAAAGGGAGAATCGCCTTATTTATTGGAAGATCAAAAATTAGAAAGCCGAATTTTGGTCAAGGCAATAGACAAAGCCGGCAATTCAAGAGTGGTGGAACTGGCGGCTAAAAATCCTCCTACTCAAAAAACAGTTGAAAAAAAATTATCCTTTTTTGAAAAACTGGTTTTTAATTTGAAAAAGTTTTATAAAGAAATAATTATCATTGCTTTATTTGTTGTTATTATTTTGGGCATTATCATTTATTTTTTCAAAAGAAGAAAAAAATCTCAAAACAATTTATAATTGATTTTTTTGTTGAATTTGCTATATTAGAAAATATATGGAAATAAAAAAAGTTATTGTTTCTTTATTTTTCAGTTTTGTTCTTATTGGCGGAAGTTTTGCTTTTGGCTTTTACCTTGGCAAAAGCCAATGCGCTATTTGCCCGCCAAAAGATTTGGATTTTTCTCTTTTTTGGGAAGCATATAATACTCTAAAGGAAAAATTCGTTTACACTGAAAAAATTAACAACCAGCAAATACTTTACGGAGCCATTTCCGGTATGGTAAAATCTCTTAATGATCCTTATACAATTTTTTTACCACCTGATGATTCAAAAAGATTTATAGAAGATGTTAATGGCCAGTTCGAAGGTATTGGCATCGAGATTGGAATCAAAAAAGGGCAATTGCAGGTTATTTCTCCTTTAGAAGGAACACCGGCCCAAAAAGCCGGTTTGAAAGCCGGAGATAAAATTTTGGCTATTAATGGAACATCAACTGCTGATTTAACCATTGAAGAAGCAGTGAATTTAATTAGAGGACCAAAGGGTACCGATGTTACTTTAACCATTTTCAGATCAGATTGGGATAAGACAAAAGATATTAAAATAACAAGAGATGTTATTTTAGTACCTTCTTTAAAATGGGAATTAAAAGAAAACGATATTGCTTATTTGCAAATTTATCAATTTTCAGAAAAAGCCGCGTCTGACTTTGACAAGGCAGCAATTGAAATTTTAAATAGTTCAGCCAAAAAAATTATTTTAGATTTAAGAAATAATCCTGGCGGTTATTTAGAAGTAGCCCAAGAAATTGCCGGATGGTTTGTTGAAAAAGGAAAAGTAGTAGTAATTGAAGACTTTGGCGGAAAAGCAGAAAAAATAGAGCATAAATCAAAAGGTAATGGCAAATTAGCTCAATATCCAATAGTAGTTTTAATTAATCAAGGTTCGGCTTCGGCTTCAGAAATATTGGCTGGTTGCCTAAGAGATAATTTAAGTGTAAAATTAATAGGGGAAAAATCATTTGGCAAAGGATCGGTTCAAGAGTTAGAACAATTAAGAGATAAATCGTCTTTAAAAATTACTATTGCCAAGTGGTTAACTCCAAAAGGAGAACTAATTACTGACAAAGGTTTAGAGCCAGATATTAAAGTAGAAGCAAATGAAAACGAAGGAAAAGATCTCCAACTTGAAAAAGCTATTGAAATAATAAAAAATTTGTGAGAAAATATATTAATAATTCAAAAATCAAATAACAAAATGCAAAATGAAAATGTAAATGCAAAAAGAATTTAAATAATTTTGATTTTTGTATTTTGCATTGTAAATTAAGTGTATTATGCGGGTTATTCTTCTTCAAGACATAGATAAAATTGGAAAAAAGTACGAAGTAAAAGAGGTGGCTGATGGCTATGCCAGAAATTTTTTGCTTCCTAAGGGATTAGCAAAACCTGCTACTAAAGAGGCTCTAAAATGGTTAAAAGTTCAAAAAGAAATTGAAGAAAAAAAGGCAGAAGAAGAACTAAAAAAGATTCAATCTTTGGCTTCAGCTATTGATGGACAGGAAATTGCAATCACGGTAAAGGTTGGAGAAGAAAATCAGCTCTTTGAATCGGTTACTACTCAAAAAATCTTTGAAAAATTAAAAGAAGGCGGTTTTGAAATCAAAAAAAATCAAATTATGTTAGAAAAACCAATAAAAGAATTAGGTGAGTTCCCTGTTAAAATAAAATTTGAACATAATTTAGAAGCAGAAATAAAAATAATTGTTGTTGAAGAAAAATAAAAATCGCTAATTTGCACGAATTTGACCACGAATAGTCACTAATATGTATTCGTGAAAATTCGCGGCTAAATTAGTGAATATTTGCAATGGCACGGTATATTTTTGTTGCCGGTGGAGTAATGTCAGGCATAGGAAAAGGAGTGGCAACGGCCTCAATAGGCCGTATTTTAAAATCCAAAGGATTTAAGGTTACGGCTATAAAAATTGATCCTTATATTAATGTAGACGCCGGAACTATGAACCCAATAGAACATGGAGAGATATTTGTTACTGACGACGGCACAGAATGTGATCAAGATGTAGGTAATTATGAAAGATTTTTAGATATTAATTTAACAACTGATAATTATATTACTACCGGCAGAGTTTATCAATCAGTTATTAACCGCGAAAGAAATTTAGAATATAATGGTCGTTGTGTAGAAGTGGTACCTGATATTCCAAACGAAGTAATCTCTAGAATTGAAAAAGCGGCAAAAATTAATCAGGCTGATTTTGTTCTAATTGAAATTGGCGGAACAGTAGGGGAGTACCAAAACCTTTTGTTTTTAGAAGCAGCTAGAATGCTAAAATTAAAAAAGCCTCAGGATGTAATCTTTATTTTAATTTCATATCTACCCATACCAGAAAAAATCGGCGAAATGAAAACTAAACCAACCCAAACAGCTGTAAGACTATTGAACGAGGCTGGTATTCAACCTAATATTATTTTGGGTAGGGCAAAAATACCATTAGATGAACCAAGAAAAAGAAAAATTTCTATTTTTTGCAATGTCTCACCTGATAATGTTATTTCTGCTCCTGATATTGATTCTATTTATGAAGTTCCTATAAATTTTGAAAAAGAAAAATTAGGCGATAAAATTTTAAAAAATTTTAATTTAAAAACAAAAAAACAAAACTTAAAAGATTGGCAGAGCCTAATAAAAACAATTAAAACAGCTAACAAAATAGTAAAAATTGGTATTGTGGGAAAATATTTTGAAACAGGTGATTTCACCTTAACAGATTCTTACATTTCAGTTATTGAAGCGATAAAACATAGTTGCTGGTTTCACAAAAGAAAATATGACATCTCTTGGCTTAGCGCAGAAAAATACGAAAAAAATTCTTCAATGGTGAAAGAACTAAAAAATTTTGATGGCATTATTGTGCCCGGAGGTTTTGGTAGTAGGGGAGTAGAGGGAAAAATAAAAACAATTCAATTTTGTCGTAAAAATAAAATTCCTTATCTGGGGCTTTGTCTAGGCATGCAATTAGCAGTGATTGAATTTGCCAGAAATGTTTGTAATCTTAAATTTGCAAATTCTACTGAATTTTCTAAAAATTGTCAAGAACCAGTCATTGATGTAATGCCGGAACAAAAAGCGCTTTTAAAAGAAAAAAAATATGGCGGAACAATGAGATTGGGCGCTTATTTATGTGAAATTAAACCAGATACTTTAGCATTTAAGGCTTATTTTGGATTAAAAAATAATAAAAAACAGCCTTATTATATTTCTGAAAGACATCGTCACCGCTACGAATTAAATAATGATTTTAGACCAATTTTAGAAAAAAAGGGGTTAATAATGTCAGGAATTAATCCAGAAAAAAACTTAGTAGAAATTATAGAACTAAAAAACCATCCATTCTTTATAGCAACCCAATTTCATCCAGAATACAAATCACGACCCTTAAAACCGCATCCCTTATTTAAGGAATTTATTAGGGCCTGTATTGCCAAATAAACACTGATTTGCTTTGTAAAAATTAAAGAGGTTTTATATTAATAATTTTAACAATTCTTTGACAACCATTAAATTTTTTCTTTCTTTTTGTTGTAAAATAAATAGTTCCTTCTTTTAAAGCATACAACGTATCGTCATTGCCACGAGCAATATTTTTTCCAGCCAAAATCTTTGTTCCTCTTTGACGCACCAAAACTTGGCCTATTTTCGCTCTTTGCCCTTCAAATAATTTTATACCTAGGTATTTAGGTAAAGAATCTCTTCCTAGTTTTGTAGCACCAGCTGCTTTTGTTTTTGCCATATAATTAAATAATTAAAATTTATATTTTATAAATACCTTTTATGATTTTATCAAAAATAACAGCCTTTGTCAAAAAACACCAAAGCGATATAATCTTGTTAATCGGTGTAATTTTAATTTCTTTTTTTTCTTTCTTGTTAGGCTATATTGTAGCAAAAATGGAAGAAAAAAAACCCATTAAAATTGAAAATTACCAAACACCAAACACCAAATTACAAACAAGCATCAATAACCAAAATTCTAACGAATAAATTTGTTTGTTATTTGGAATTTTTATTATGAAAATAGCTATTGTTGGAGGAGGAATTTGTGGATTATATTTGGCGTGGAAACTTTCTGAAAAAGGTGAAGAGGTAACTGTTTTTGAACAAAAAGATAAAATCGGAAAAGAAATTTGCTCTGGTCTTTTTTCAGAAAAAATTTTAAAATTTCTGCCAGAAAGCAAAAAATTGATTGAAAAAGAAATTGATTCTTGCCTTATTCATTTTCCCAAAAAAACAATCAAAATAAATTTTGCAGAAAAATTTTTTCTTATTAACCATTTTCAGTTAGATAATTTAACAGCTCAAAAGGCGCAAAAAGCCGGAGCAAAAATTATTTTAAATAAAACAATAAGAAAGAAAGACATAAAAGAAATGGAAAATAGCTTTGATTATATTATTGGCGCTGAAGGAGCAAATTCGGCAACAAGAAAATATTTAAATTTAACAAAGCCGCTTTTTCAAGTAGCTATTCAAGGCTTTCTCTTGGAAAAAAATAATCAAAATTTTTTAGAAACTTGGCCAACGAAAACAGGTTTTATTTGGAAAATTCCGAGAAAAGAAAAAACTGAATGGGGGATTATCGAAAGCCCAAATTCTGCTAAAAAAGTTTTTGAAAATTTTTTAAAAGAGGAGAAAATTTTTTTAGAAAATAAAAAGGCTGCCCTCGTAGCTCAAAGATTTAGTATTCCTAAAAATAAAAAAATTACTTTGGTAGGCGAGTCAGCTGGTTTAACAAAACCTTGGTCAGGAGGAGGGGTTATTTGGGGTTTAATTTCATGTGAAATTCTCTTGAAAAATTTTCCAGATTTAATAAAATATAAAAAAGAATTAACAAAATTTTTTTTACCAAAAATTGTTTTTTCAAAAATCATCAAACGTGTGGTTTATTTTTCTGGATTTCATTTACCATTTTTTTTACCAAAAAAAGTTAAAATAGAAAGCGATTTTTTAATATAAAAAAATAAATAACAGAAAGTTCTTTTTTAAGACTTTCTGCTTTTATTGATAATTTATGCTTATCCCAAAACATGTAGCTATTATCCCTGATGGTAATCGACGTTGGGCAAGAAAAAAAAGATTCAAACCGTGGGTTGGTCATCAGGAAGGCGCAAAATATTTTGAGAAAGTCCTAGAAAAGTGCCTCGAATTAAAAATTCCTTATCTAACTTTTTGGGGAGGCTCTTATGACAACTTAACAAAAAGACCAAAAAAAGAAATTAATTTTTTATTTAAGGTTTATACCGATCAATTTAAAAAAATACCCACCAATGAAAAAATTCACAAAAACAAGGTAAAAATTAATGTTTTTGGTCGTTGGGAAGAAATTTTGCCTACCAAAACTCAATCTGTTATTAAAGAAGCCCTAAATAAAACAAAAGATTATGATCTTAATTTTTTGACTTTTCTTTTGGCTTATAACGGGACAGATGAAATGGTGGACTGTATTCAAAAAATTGCTGCCCTTGCCAAAAAAAAGCCATTAAAAATCACAGAAAATTTAATTAAAGAAAATTTGTGGACAAAAGATTTGCCGCCTGTTGATTTGGTAATCAGAACTGGTTGCCAAGGCGATCCCCACAATTCAGCTGGATTTATGATGTGGGATACCATTTATTCTCAATTTTACTTCACAGAAACACTTTTTCCTGATTTTTCTCCTCAAGAATTTGAAAAAATAATTAAAGACTACAACGCTCGCCAAAGAAGATTTGGAAAATAAAATCACTCTTTTAAGGGATGATATTTTTGGAAAATTTTTTCAGCATAGCGATGGGAAGCATTTACGTAGCGAGTGGTAGTATCTAAAGATTCGTGTCCTAATAATATCTGAAGGGCAACAGGGCTGGCTCCTTTTTCAGCCATATAAGTGGCAAACGCGCGACGAAAACCATGAACAGTAATCGGAATATTTAGCCCCAACAATTCTCTGTATTTTTTAACTTTTTCTTCTAAATAATTAGGAGAAATTCTTTTTGTTTTTTGAAAAACATTTTTCCCGCGATAGGGAATAAATAAATAAGGAGAATCGCTTTCACCTCTAACTTCTAAGTATTTTTTAATATGTTTTTGAGCACGGGGGGTTAAATAAACAAATCTTTCTTTCTTACCTTTGCCTTTAATAAAAATTCGACCATTTTTATCAATGTCTTGCATTTTAACATTTAGAAGTTCGGAAATTCTCATTCCAGTAGAAAATAGGGTTTCGAGCATTGCTCGATTTCTTAAAGCGACAACTTTATTTTTTTCAAATTGATTGGGAGATTCAAGCAATTTTAATATATCTTCAAATTCTCCAACTTTTTGGATCTTTTTTTCAGTTTTCATTAGTTCTACAGTATTAGGCGGAATTGGCACGGCATAGTCTATTTTAGTCAAAAATTTTAAATATGAACGCAAAGCGGAAAGCATTCTATTTATTGAAAAACTGGCTAATCTTTTCTGAGAAGAATGACGTTTCGGTGTCTTCCGGTCTCTAGAAGTTAAATAAGCTTCATAATTTAAAATTATTTTTTTATCAATTTTGTCAAATGGGGTATTTATTTCATTTAAAAAATCTTCAAAAACAATTAAATCTCTTTCGTAATTATAAACCGTTTCTTCCGAAAGGTTTCTGGTACGAAGATTTAAAAGAAAGTCATCTAAATGTGGCAAATTAATATTTTTCATATGAGTGTAAGAGATATTATACTCAATTTATTATATAATAACAAAGCCAAAATATCTGTCAATAACCCTTCTTCTCTTAATCAAAAAAGTGGTCAAATTTAATAGTTATTTTTAATTTATTTTATGATTCCTTTAATTTTTTGCCAAAAAGATTTAACGCCATTACCCAAAGGATTATCAATTTTTATTTCTTCTTCAAATTCTTCTTTTTCTTTATTTAATTCTTCTTTAATAATAGATTTTCTTTCTTTTATTTCTTGACCAAATGTTTTTTGCCAAACATCTTTTAAAAAAGGAAAAATATTATTAATAAAAATATCTTTAATAAAATTAAAAATTTTAAAAATAAAATATAAAAATTTTTGCCAAGTCTTTCTTAATATTTCTAAAACACTGTTCAATGTTTTATTTAAATTGCTAACCTCTATTAGGTTGTTTGGATTGTTTTCACCAAAAGAAAGATTGTTAAAACTTAAAAAAAAGATAAAAGAAATTATAACAAAACAAAAAAATTTTTCGTAATTTTTCATATTTTTGATTTTTACAATTTTTTTAATAATTTATTGGTTAAGCTTCTCTTTTGCCTCATTTAATCTTTTTAATGTTTTTTCCTTACCTATTATTTCCATGATCTCAAAAGGTCCAGCTGAATTCTTCTTTCCGCTTAAAGCCACTCTTAAGGGCCATAATAAATATCCCCTATCGCCTGTTTTCCTTTCAATATTTTTTGAAAACTCTTCAGCAAGAGGTAATAAAGTTTTTTCTAAAAAATCTTTCTTAAAATTTTCTTTCTCTAATTTAAAAAGTAATTCTTTAATTTTGTCAATCGCAAGAATAATTTCTTTATCTGACATATCTTTCCATTTTAACAATTCCCTATCATATAATAATTTTTCTTTAAAAAAGAATTCTGTTAATTCTGAAATTTCTGATAACTTTTTTAATCTTTCTTGATAAATAGCAATAATTTTTTTAATTTCGTTTAAACTTATTATTTCTCCTGTTTCAACGATTTTATAGCTTTCTACAGAAAAAGGGTCAGGAGCTACGGCATACATTTTCGCCTGACTCCCCTGTCCCCAAAGAGGAACAAGAAACCCATTTTCAATAAAATAAGGTAAGCATAATTCTGTTATTTTTTCCAAAGATTTTTGACGAATATAAAAACCATTTAAAAAATCCAATTTTTTAATGTTAAAAACCGCTCCTCCTTTTTGAATCCTCTCCAAAGAAAATTCTTTTATTAAAGCAGGCATGGAATAAATTTCTCTTTCTGTTCCTGGGTTCCAGCCTAAAAATGCCATAAAATTAACCAAAGCTTCTGGTAAATAGCCCATTTTTCGATATTCAGAAATAGAAACAGCGGCGTGTCTTTTACTCAGTTTTGTACGATCGGGTCCTAAAATAAGAGGCAAATGACCATAAAAAGGATGAGGAAATCCTAAAGCTTCTTGAAGTAAAATTTGTTTTGGAGTATTAGAAATATGATCTTCTCCTCTAATCACGTGAGTAATTTTCATTTCAAAATCATCAACAACAACAGCAAAATTATATAAAGGATTTTTTAAATTTTTAGCAATGCTAAAATCACCAATCAAAGCGCTATCAAATTCTATTCTGCCTTTGATTAAATCTTCAAAAACTACTTTTTTAATTGGCGTCTTAAAGCGAATAATCGATTTTCTTTTTTCTTTTAAATACTTTTCTACCGTTTCTTTATCTAGCTGAGCGCATTTTCCATTATAATGCCAAGGCAAACCGCGGCTCAAGGCGTACTGTCTCTGATCTTCTAATTCTTCTTCTGAACAAAAACAATAATAAGCCTTGCCTTCTTTTAAAAGTTTTTCTAAGTATTTCTGATAAATATCGATTCTTTCGCTCTGACGATAAGGAAAAAAAGGTCCTCCAATATCAGGACCCTCTGACCATTCAATACCTAACCATTTTAAATTTTCTAAAATATCTTTTTCAAACTTTGGATCGGATCTTTCTAAATCGGTATCTTCTATTCTTAAAATAAAACTCCCTTGATTTTTTTTAGCAAAAAGAAAATTAAAAAGAGTGGTCCTAGCCGTACCGATATGTAAAAATCCTGTAGGTGAAGGAGCCATTCTTGTTCTAATGCGGTCTGATTTTAAAAATTCAAAATTATCTTTTTTAGTCATTTTAAATTTTAAATATTTTTTATTGATTTAAATAATCAAGAAGATATTGAGCAGTGATTTTAGCAGAAAATGGTCCGGCAAACATTTTAGCTGATTCAGCCATTCGTTTCATTTGGTCTGGTTGAGAAAATAAATAATTAATTCGTTCCAGAAAGAAGTTTGAGGTAAAGTTTTGCTCTTCAATTACCAAACTAGCTCCATTTTCAGCAAAAGCATAAGCATTTTTTATTTGATGATCTTGAGCAGAATGGGCTAAGGGAATTAAAATACTGGGCTTCCCAGCAGCTGCTATTTCAAAAATAGCACCAGATCCTGCCCGAGAAACAACCAAGTCAGCAACACATAAAGCGTTTTTTATGTTTTCTTCGTCTAAAAAAGGAAAAGGATGATAATACTTTAAAAGTGATTTTTCTAAAAGAGTATTGGTCTCCAATTCAATTTGTTTAAAATTGTTTTCGCCGGTTTGGTGAATAACTTCAAAATCAATTAATAATTTTGGCAAAATAAAAAGCACAGTATCGTTAATTTTCTGAGATCCCTGCGAACCTCCAATAATAAAAACAATCGGCTTTTCATTGCTTAATTTTAAAGAGGCTCTTGCTTTTTCTAAATTGCATTCCAAAATCTCAGTCCTGATTGGATTGCCTACCCAAATCATTTTTTTAGAAGGAAAATATTTTGTCTTCTCAACCGGAAAAGAAACAAAAATTTCAATAGCAAAATGGCTCGCTATTTTATTTACTAAGCCAGGCACAATATCAGATTCGTGCAAAAAAACTGGGATTAATAACAACCACCCAGAAATAACAACAGACAAAGATCCATATCCTCCCTTGCTAAAAATTAAATCTGGCGAAATAAAAAAAACATAGAAAAAAGCCTGAAAAAAGCCAATGGGCATTAAAAACAAATCAATAATATTTTGAATAATTGACATTGGTGTAAGGTAACGCCTGATTTTGCCAGCTAAAATAAACCTTACCTCTATCCCCTCTTGCGAAAGCAACTTTTGCGAAAAATTGTCTTTTGGACCAATGTAAAAAAATTGAAGATTGGGGTCAATCTTTTTCATTTCTCGACAAACGGCAATAATAGGAAATAAATGTCCAGCTGTACCACCGCCAGTAAAAACAATTTTCATAAAAAATTTTTAATTTAAAATTTTTATCTTAATTAACTTTTGGATATATTTAATAATATTCCTAATCCAATTAATTCGCAAATTAAATGAGAACCTCCATAACTAACAAATGGCAACGGTACTCCTGCTAATGGCAAAACACCAATCATTGCTCCAACATTAATAAAAAATTGCAAAAAAATCCAAGAAGTTATTCCTATAGCCATTAATTGAGAAAATCTTTCTTGGGCTAATTTTGCTATTTTAAATCCTCGCCACAAGATAATTAAAAAAAGGAAGATTAAAATTAAAACTCCTAAAAAGCCTGCTTCCTCGGCAAAAATAGCAAAAATTGAATCAGAAATACTATGAGGCAAAAAGCCAAACTTTTGCCGCGACATTCCCAATCCCAGCCCTAAAATACCGCCTGATCCTATTGCAATTAATGACTGTTTTAATTGATAACCCATGCCCAAAGGATCAATTTCTGGATTTAAAAATATTGTCCATCTTTGTATCCTATAAGGAGCTAAAGGTATTAAAATTAATAATCCAACAATTCCCATTGAGACAAATAAGATACTATGCCATAAAGGGGTTTCAATTATAAAATACATCAAAAATCCAACTAAAACAATAATCCCTAAAGTGGTGACGTCTGGTTGAAGAATCAAAATCAAACTAATAATACTAATAATAAGAAAAGGAACCAAAGTTTGACTAAATTTCTTTTCTTTATATTTTAGCTTTTTCATATCAAAACGAGATGCCAGCCAAGAAGCCAAATAAAGAATAAAAGTAATTTTTAGAAATTCTGACGGTTGAAATACTAAACCTCCAAAATGTAACCATCTCTGTGCTCCTCCTGCCTTTAAACCAATTGGAGGTAAAAAAACCATAGCAGTTAAAATTAAATTAACGAGAAACAAATAAGGCGAAATTTTTTTTAAAAAATCAATAGAAAATTTAAAGGCTAAAATTGCCAAAAAGATTCCCGGCAATAGCCCAAAAAACAATTGGTGTTTTAAGTAATAATAAGGATTAGCGAAGTTTTTTTGTGATAAAACAGTTGAAGTAGTAGAAAGAATAAAAAAACCAAAAATAATTAAAATCGCTACAATAATAATTAAAATTAAATCTGGTTTTTTAAAATCTTGTCGCATTTATTTTTGCAAATTTTTTAACATATTTCTTAAAAAGATTGCCCCGCTCTTTATAATCTTTAAACAGAGTAAAACTGGCAGAAGCACAAGAAAGCAAACAAATCTTTCCCTTTTTAGTGTAAAAATAGGCCAACTTTACCGCTTCCTTCATATCATCAACAAAAAAATAATTAAATCTTTTTTTATTTTTATTTCTTTTAATAATTTCTTTTAAAATTTTTTCTCCGGTTGTGGGAAATAATATCAGGTTTTTTATTTTGCTTTTTAAAATTTTTTTTGCCAAATTTCCATAGTTAATATTTCTTTCATAACCGCCGAGAAAAATAGTTTCTACTCTTTCGCCTAAGGTTTCTATGGCAAAAATCGTGGCTTCAGGTACAGTGGCTAAAGAATCGTTGTAAAATTCAATGCCGTGATATTTTCCGACATATTCTAAGCGGTGAGGCAATGGTTTAAAATTAAAAATAACTTTTTTAATTTTTTCTCTTGAAATTTTAAATATTTTTGCCACTGCCATTGCCGCTGCCATATTTAAAAGATTGATTTTTCCTTTTATCCCTTTTTCTATTTCTTCCCTTTTTGCTGTCTTTGAGCTAATGGGAATTTTTTGGGCAATTGATTTTTTAGCAATTTCTTTAACAATTTTGTCATCTTGGTTATAAATTAAATAATCATTTTTTGTTTGGTATTTTGTAATATTTGCTTTGGCATTAATATATTCCTTGAAATTTCGGTAATAATCTAAATGTTCAGGATAAATATTTAAAAGAACAGCGATTTGAGGAGATTTTTTAAGATTAAACAGTTGATGGCTAGATAATTCATAAACAAAAACATCTTGACTTTTCGCGTTTAATAAATAGGATAAGGCAGGTTTTTCAATATTCCCTATCAAGTGAGCATTCACTCCCCTACTTTTTAAAATTTTATAAATTAAAGAAGCAGTGGTGCTTTTTCCTTTTGTGCCGGTAATTCCAATGATTTTTCCCGGACAATTTTCAAAAAATATTTCAGTTTGGGAAGTAATTTTCTTTATCTGATCTTTAGGCAAATTTTTGAAAGGAATTCCCGGCGACTTTATTATTATATCATAATTTTTCAAAGATTTTAGATAATTTTTCCCCCAATATAATTTAACATTTGAAAATTGAAAATCGGAAATTGGAAATTTTTTCTCATCAGCTATCCCAATAATTTTCTCAGGAAATAATTTTCTCAAAAATTTAAAGGTGTTTTTTCCTTCTTTGCCGAAACCCAAAATTAATATTTTTTTATTTTTCCAATGATTGAGCATTATATTTTAAAATAACATAATTTTTTATTTTAATCAAAAGAAAAAAAACGCTAAATTTTAATTTTAGCGATGTTTTTTAGTTTCTTAGAGTTGTCCCGACATAGCCCCTTTCGCTTTAGGCGGAATTAGGGCAATCGAGATTTAAGGCTCCTCGATCAACACCTTAAGGTTGAAAATAGAATTCTCAATTTTCAACCTTAGTCAACACTTTTAAAAAGGAGATGATCCACGACCAGGTTCCCCTAGCCGTGCCTTGTTACGACTTCGTCCCTCTCACTGAGCCCAGCTTAGGACCCCCACTATTTCCCACGAATTATTTTTGAATTTCTTTAATTACCAAAATTGAAATTCATGAAAAATAGTGGGGGTACTTCGGCTGTTCCCAGCTCGCTTGACGTGACGGGCGGTGAGTACAAGACTCAGGAACGTATTCATCGCCGCATGGCTGATCGGCGATTACTAGCGATTCCGGCTTCATGAAGTCGGGTTTCAGACTTCAATCCGAACTGAGCGAGCTTTTGCTGGGATTAGCTCCGGCTTACGCCTTAGCGACCCATTGTAACTCGCATTGTACCATGTGTGTAGCCCAGGGCATCAAAGGGCCATGCTGATTTGGCGTCATCCTCACCTTCCTCCAGTATTAAACTGGCAGTCCCGTATGACATCCTGAGTTAAAAAATTCAGGCAAACATACGGCAAGGGTTGCGCAGGTTTTGGCATCTAAGCGTGCGCCTCAAGGTACCTGCTGACGACAACCATGCAGCACCTGTGCTAGTGTCCTTGTGGGTGGCCCCGTATTTCTACAGGGTTTCACTAGCATTTCAAGCCCTGGTAAGGTTCCTCGCTTGTCGTCGAATTAAACCACATGGTCCACCGCTTGTGTGAGTCCCCGTCTATTCCTTTGAGTTTTAGCCTTGCGGCCGTACTTCCCAGGCGGGACACTTAACGCGTTAGCTTCGCCACTGCAAGGGTCGACACTTGCAATAGCCAGTGTCCATCGTTTAGGGCGTGGACTACAAGGGTATCTAATCCTTTTTGCTCCCCACGCTTTCGTCCCTCAGCGTCAGGACCGTCCCAGCTGAATGCCTTCGCTTTTGGTGTTCCGGTCGATATCAACGGATTTCACCCCTACACCGACCGTTCCATCAGCCTCTAACGTCCTCAAGTCTAACAGTTTTTGGCGCATTTCTCAGGTTGAGCCCGAGAAATTTAACACCAAACTTATTAGACCGCCTACGGACCCTTTACGCCCAATAAATCCGGATAACGCTTGCGGGTTCTGTCTTACCGCGGCTGCTGGCACAGAATTAGCACCCGCTTATTCCTCCATTACCTTCAATCGTGCCTCGCTACCATTCGTCACCAAATTTAAAATTAATCAATTTACAAGTTAGCGGATTATTCACCTGTTTAACTCGCTAAATTCATTAACTGGATAATAGCTAAATTCATTAACTGGATAATAAGTGCCGAACAATAGTGAGGCACGATTTATTCATGGAGAAAAGGAGTTTACAATCCGAAGACCTTCTTCCTCCACGCGGCGTCGCTGGTTCAGGCTTTCGCCCATTGACCAATATTCTCGACTGCTGCCTCCCGTAGGAGTAAGGCCCGTGTCTCAGTGCCTTTGTTGGGGAACAAGCTCTCACTTCCCCTATCCGTCATAGCCTTGGTGAGCCATTACCTCACCAACTAGCTGATAGACCGCGGGCCATTCGGCAAGCGGCTTTCGCCTTTACTGACGACCCATCTTTATTTATCAAGCCGCTTGCCTCAAAATCAAAAATCAAATATTAAAAATCAAAAAGAATTTTGAATTTTGATTTATCATTTTGCATTTTGATTTTTGATTTTTGCATTAAGCTTAATAATCAAAGATGGATCGTCAGACCATTAGGGATTAGCTAACCTTTCGGTTAGTTGTCCCTATCTTGCCGGTATGTTACCCACGTGTTACTAACCCGTTCGCCACTATCGCACCTCGCTACCGCTCGGTGCTCAAATTCAAATCTCAAATCTCAAAATGCAAAATTACAACTCAAAATTCAAAATTAATTTTAAATTTTGCATTGTCATTTTGAGATTTTTATTTTGAATTTTGAATTCAAACACTGAGCGATAGCGAAAGTGCGACCGTACGACTTGCATGCCTTATCCACGCCGCCAGCGTTCATCCTGGACCAGGATCAAATCCTCAAAAAAAGTCGGGACAACTCTAAAAAACTAATTATTAAATTTTTAAAGTTCTTTTATTGCTCTTTTTTTTCAAATTATTGAAAAAACAGGAAGAGACTTCCTGATTTTTTATCTTTTCTGTTTCATTAAATCTTTCTTTTTTAAATCTCTAATTTCAACAATTTTTTGTTTTCTTTTTCTTTGCCATATTGTCTCTTCTGTCTGTTATTTTAGCAATCTAAAAATTTCTGTCAAGAGCTCGTATTCAACAGGCTAAAATCTAACTGAAAGGGTATTGGTTCTGCAGTATAAAATGACACCGAAATTCAGGGTAAAATGAAGTTGTTAAACAAGGTCGAAAAAAAACAAGTCTTTTTCAAATTTCTTTTCTTGGATTTATGAATTAGATTCAGTAAAATAATCTCAAAATTCAGAATTATTAAGAGTTCATCTCGTCTTTGTATCGTTAAACTTGGCTGCGGGGCCAGGGCTCGAACCTGGAACCTTCGCGTCCAGAGCGCGACGTGTTACCAATTCCACTACCCCGCAAATTGCTAATTTAATTTAAATTTTTAGATATTTCCTTATTGCCACTAAACTAGAAAAAATTGCCAGCGTCATACCGGTCACTAATTGAATTAAAAAAATAGAATAAAAGTTTTTCTTGAAAAAATCAAACAGGTCAAAACCGGAAAGGATATCAATAAGTTTTGGGCTTAAAAAATAAAATAAAATTGAAAAAATAAAAATAGTAATCAAGCAAGCAAGAATGCCGGAAATCAATCCTTGCACCAAAAATGGACCGCTAATAAACCAATTAGAAGCGCCTACCAATCGTTGGATAGCGATTTCTTCTTTTAAATTAAAAATAGCGATTTTTATTTGATTAAAGGTTAATAAGAAAGCTACAATAGCTAAAACAGCGGAAATAACAAAGCCAATTTGTTTAATTTTTGAAGTTAAATAAAAAATTTTTTCAATAATCGGTTTTTTCTCAAGATAATCTATTTTTTCAATAAAGTTTTTAAATGGTTCTTTTTCTAAAAATTGGGATATAGAAGCATATTGAAAAGATTGAAAAGCTTTAATATTTAAACAAGCTAAATTTAAAATATCTTTTGTTTCTTCAACACTATCTTCTAATTCAGGATGTCTTTGCAATAAATCAGCCACTCCTTTTTGGTGCGAAACATATTCTACCTCTTTTACTTGGGGTATTTTTGCTATTTCCTCCTTGATCTCCAAAATATCTTCTTCTTGAGCTTCTCTTTTAAAATACACAGAAATATCAACCTTGTTTTGAACTTGTTTAATAATAAACTGGGTTAAATAATTAAAAGTATAAAGAGAAGTAACCAAAGAAAGAGTCATAATCAAAACAAAAACTGTTGCTAAGGTTAATGCTCCCTGCCTCCAAAAAGCTAACCAGCCTGCCAAAATAATTCTTTTTAATAAAATAAACATAATAATATAATAAAAAATTTTTATTTTTAATTAAAGAATAAATCTGCCCTTTTCTTCATCTCTAACAATTTTACCATCTTCTAATGTAATAACTCTTTTCTTCAGAAGATTAACAATTTCTTTATTGTGGGTTGCCAAAACAATTGTTGTCCCTAAGTTATTAATATTTAATAAAAGACGGATAATTTCAGCAGTATTATAAGGATCTAAATTACCTGTTGGTTCATCAGCCAAAATTACATCAGGTCGATGAACCAAAGCTCGGGCAATTGCTACGCGTTGACATTCTCCGCCAGAAAGCTGATAAGGAAAATTATCTTTTTTTTCAGATAATCCTACAATCTCTAAAACCTCTGCCACGTCGTGAGCAATTTCTTTATCGCTGGCGCCAATAACCTGTAAAACATAAGCGATGTTCTCATAAACATTCTTGGTAGGAAAAAGGCGGTAATCCTGAAAAACCGCTCCAATTTTCCGTCTTAAATAAGGCAATTTTGATTTTTTAATTTTGTTAACATCTTGTCCTTCGAAAAAAATCCTTCCTTTGGTTGGCTTTTCTTCTGCCAAAAGCAGTTTAAATAAAGTAGTTTTTCCCACACCTGATTTTCCAACAATAGACACAAAATCCGTTTTCTCTATTTCAAAAGAAATATCATCTAAGGTAATACAATTGGGCGGATAAATTTTTGTAACGTTTTGAAACTTTATCATTGCCAATTTAAATAAATATAACTATGAATTTAACTAATATATTCGTGAAATTCATTCTTAAATTTTTATCGATGCGCGAATTTCAGCTTCAATAAATTCATCTAAATTACCATCTAACACCTCGTCCGGCTGAAAGTTCTCTAATTTGGTCCTTAAGTCCTTAACCAATTTATAAGGATATAAAACATAGTTTCTAATTTGATTTCCCCAACTCGCAGAAACTTTGTCGCCTTTAATTTTTCTTAACTCTTTTCTTTTTTCTTCTTCTCTCAGTTGATAAATTTTTGCCATTAACACCTTCATTGCTTTTTCCTTATTTAAACCTTGTGTTCTTTCTGATTGACAAGAAACAACAATACCTGTAGGCAAATGAATAATTCTTACTGCTGATTCTCGACGATTAACATATTGGCCACCCGGGCCTGAAGATCGAAAAGTTTCTAATCTTATTTCTTCTGGTTTAATTTTAATTTCTCCTTCTTTTTCATTTTCTAAATCAGGTAAAACCTCAACCAAAGCAAAGGAAGTATGACGCAATTTCTTGGCAGAAAACGGTGAAACTCGCACTAATCGATGAACACCACTTTCATTTTTTAAAAAACCGTAGGCTAAAGCTCCTTTTATTTCCAATGTTGCTGATTTTGTGCCAATCCTGCCTTCTGGTCCAACACCCTGACCAAATGATTGATCTAAAATTTTTATCTGCCAACCCTTTCCTTGACAATATCTTTCATACATTCTCAATAGCATCGTTGCCCAATCTTGAGCATCCTCACCACCGGCTCCCGCATAAATTGATAAAATAGCATTGTTTCTGTCATATTTGCCCGAGAGAAAAACTGAAAACTCCTTTTCTTTTATCTTATTTTCTAATTCTTTTATTTTCTCTTCAATCTCCTGCTCTAATTCCTTCTCGTCAATTAACTCTTTTAAATCATTTAATTCATTTTTTAAAATCTCAATTTTTTCTTTTTCTGCTTTATTTCTTGCCGGGTCAAAGACAGTCCTCAATTTTGAGGAGCCTTATTAACAATTCTTCAATTTGTTCTTTAAACTTTTTCATTATCTTATTTTAGCAAATTTTTTAAAAAAATAAAAGAGCCGATGGTCGGGATCGAACCGACAACCTGACGCTTACGAAGCGCCTGCTCTGCCATTGAGCTACATCGGCATTATTTGTTAATTTTTTAATTATATTTACAATCACACCCGAACACGCTTGAACTTATTTTATCAAAAATTTCTGACCCAAGCCAGTGCCCGCCGCCCAAAGGGCGGCGGGCAAAAGTGTTAGTATAATCTGGCTTTCGCCATTTCATGCAAAGTTGTCTACCCTAACAAACACACTCTATGAATAAATAGCACAGAAAGAATAATCAAAAGCAAATACCAGAAAAATTCATAAATTAACACATAAATAAAAGCTTTCCAACCTTTTTTTGTCGCCAGGAAAATTGCTGGCCCAAAAATAACCAAAAAGTATAACAAGAAAACGGGAATTATTAAAATAATGAACATTTCTTCTTCTTCTATACCAACACATAAATAACTCTTCACCTCTTTAAAGAGGGGTAGTAAAAGATAAGTAAAGAAAAAAACCAGCAAAACTGAAAAAAAACTCACCCAAAGATTAGTAAAATCAAAAAAATTACTTTTTTTATCTTCTTTCTTTTTTTCCAAAAATGCTGTCGTTTCTCCTTGGCCTGTCATTGTTTCTCCTTTATCACTTTTTTTCTCTCGCTTTTTGAAAAACCTTTGCAAAAAATAAAAACCGGCAAAAATCAAAACCAAAATAACAATCACAATTAAAATTGAAGACAAATACAATCTAAACCAGCTCTTGGCATACTCTCCCTTAACAATAAAACTTTCATTGGGAGCCAGATTTTTCGCTTCTTTTACCAAAGGACCGTACCTTCCTATTGTTCCTACTAGGCTATCCAAAGAGCGACTAGAAATTGTTTGAGGGAATGCAATTTCGTCCTTTGGCAATCCATAATTTACTTCGGCTTTTTTTCCTTTTAAGAATAAATCAGTGTCCACATCCACTACCACTTTAATTTCTTCAATCCTTGAATCTACTTTTATTGTCTCAAAATTAAATTTGAATAAACCGAAACTTTCTTTCACATATCCCTTGGCAGCATAACCAACAATAATAGCAGTTGGTTTATGGGGTTCAACTGGGTTGGGTAAAGAAAAACGGTAAAGATTTCCCGATTTTGTATATTGAATTTTTTGATATTCTGCTTTGCCTTGTCTATGGCTATAATAGTAATAATCTGGCTCTTGCCATTCCACGCAATGTTCTCCTGGCAAGCGATAATCATATCTGACACATTCTAAAGGAAATTTCATTTGGTAAAGCACCAATTCAGTTGGTGAAACCTTGGGTATTTCAAAAGAAAAATCGGTTAATGGTTCTTCATTGGGATTATTTAAAACCAATTTTCCATAAACAATTGCCTCGCCATTACCCCGAAAAATAACGGTATAAAACTGTCCTTGGCTAAACAAGAATTCCTCTTGGGCAAAAACTAATTGAGCAAAATCAACTAAAAGAAAAATTATTATCAATGAAACAAAAATTAATTTTCTTTGCATTTTATTTTATTAAATTAATTTAATGGTACTCTCCAACTAATTCGTTAACTAAAAGCTTAGAATTAATTGTTAATTTTCCATCAACTGGTCGATCTAAATCAGTTGATGGTTTTTGACCTTTTGAATTTTCTTTTAAAAACCTTCTATTGTTAATTTTACCCCATACCATAAATTTTACAAATTTTGGTATGGACGTTTAACAATTTCTGATTTGGTGTCAAATGACTCCTTTTTCCTTACCAAAACCGTTGCCAAATTGGTGTTACAATTACACTTGATTAAAAAATTTTAAACCTTTTGAGCGAGGTACGGGAATCGAACCCGCGTCTCAACCTTGGGAAGGTTGCATAATACCATTATACTAACCTCGCACAAGGATTAATAAAAAACAAAGAGGGGATATTTTAACACCAACCAACCCTTTTCTTTTATGTATATTATATTAAAACTACATTAAAAACCAAATTTTTCTAAAAGGTTTTGCCAAAAACTTTTTTTCTGAACAGTGCTTGTTGCCTGCTCTTTTTTAGGCGGTAAAATAACTATCACCTCCTCTCCTGGTTTTTTTAATCCTAGCCTGTCTCTCGCTTCTTTTTCTAGAAATTCCGGGTTATCAGAAGATGAAAGCGCTGATTCTAATTTTGCCTTTTTTTCTTCTAATTCTCTTATTTGATTTTGTAAATTTTTAATCTGGCCTTGCAATTCTATCCTTTTTTTTGTTATTCTATAATTAGAAAAAATTAAAAAAACAATTATTGAAAAAAGAAAAATCCCTAAAAAAATTAGAAAAATTTTTCCTTCCCAAGAATCTTTTTTTTGAAAATATTTTTTTTTAACCATAATAAATTATGAAAAAATCAAAAAAAATTTTTAGAATCATTTGGATTGTTATAATTTCTTTGGTAATTTTAAGCACCATTGGTTTTCTAATTGCTCCCTTTTTTTAATTTTAATCTTATTTACTAAAAAAATTAACTTGCTTTAAAAACCTCAAAAAAAACATTGGCAGGAATGGCAATTCTACCTTTCTCTTTTAATTCTTTTTTTCCTTTTTTTTGTTTTTCCAACAGTTTTCTTTTTCTGGTGTAATCTCCGCCATACAAAGGAGCAATCACATCCTTGGCTCTGGCTTTAATCGTTTCTCTAGCAATAATTTTGCCGGAAATAGCTGCCTGTAAAGGAACGGAAAATAATTGGGCTGGTAAAGTTTCTTTTAGTTTTTCTACTGTCTTTTTCCCTATTTCATAAGCTTCTCTTTTGTGAACAATTTTAGAAAACGCTTCTTCTTTTTTGCCGGCAATTAAAATATCCAATTTGACTAAATCAGCTTTTTTATATTCAGAAAATTCGTAATTCATTGAGGCAAAACCCTGAGTCACACTCTTTAGTTTATCATAGAAACCAGTAATAATTTTTCTTAAAGGCGCTTCGTAAAGCAACATCACTTTTTCACTGCTCAGATAACTCATTTCTAATTGTTTTGCCTCAAAACTCTGCAACAAATCCAAAACCTTTCCTAAATAAACTTGAGAAGTAATAATATTTAATTTTATCCACGGTTCTAAGGCTTCTTTTATTTGATTTTCTTCAAGCCAAGCAGCTGCTGATCTTACATTTATTTCTCTGTTTTTATAATCAATTATCTTATAAAGAACTGAGGGGTTTGAAATAATTAAATTTATTTTATATTCTCGGCGTATTCTCTCTGCTAAAATTTCAGCGTGCAATGTGCCCAAAAAACCGCACAGAAAACCCCTGCCCAAACCTTCTTTTGTTTCTGGTTCAAACATTAAAGAAGGATCGTTTAATTTTAATTTGGTTAACGCTTCTTTTAATAAATCAAAATCATCAGGATTTTGGGGAAAAAAAGAAGCAAAAACCATCGGCTTTGGCTCCTGATAACCAGACAAAGGCTCAATTGAAAATTGAGAATTGAAAATTGAAAATTGTGTAATGGTATCGCCCACTCTCACCTTGCCCGGCTCTTTAATGCCGGTAGCAATATAACCAATTTCACCTGCCTTTAATAATTTTTGACTGATAAGTTCTGGCATAAAATAACCTATTTCTTTTGCTTGTCCTTCTATCCTGTTTCTTAACAAAAAAATCTTATCATTGGGCTCTATTTTTCCTTCAAAGACTCTAACAAAAGCAATCACGCCTTTGAAAAATTCGTATTTCAAATCAAAAATTAAGGCTCGGCATGGTTTTTCTACATCAATCTTTGGGGAAGGAATTTTTTCAATTACTACCTCCAAAAGTTTTTCTACATTGGTGCCAAGTTTGGCAGAAATTTCAAAAATTTCGTTTTCTGAAATGTTTAATAATCTGGCGATATCTTCTTTTGTTTCTTTAATTTTTGCCTGAGGCAAATCAATTTTATTAATAGCGGGAATAATTACTAAATTTTGTTTTTTCGCTAATTCTAAATTGGCTATGGTTTGAGCTTGAATTCCCTTTGTGGCATCAACCAATAAAATAGCTCCTTCAACTGCTGCCAACGATCTGGACACTTCATATGAAAAATCAACGTGACCAGGAGTATCAATAAGGTTTAAAATATAATTTTTGTAAATCATCCGAACGGGCGCCATTTTAATAGTTATCCCTTTTTCTCTTTCCAAATCCATAGCGTCTAAATATTGAGGTCGCATTTTTTCTTTTGGGACAGTATTAGTTATTTCTAAAAAACGGTCAGCCAAAGTAGATTTGCCATGATCAATATGGCTAATAATAACAAAATTTCTTATTTTTTCTTGGTTTGTTTCCATACGTTATTTAAGATTTTTTAAAAAAAATTTCTTTTTTTCTTTTAAATATCAAAAAAAGAATTAAAAACTGAAAAATAGCAGAAAAAGAAATAGCTAAGGGTAAAGCCACTACTTCAAAATTTTTTAAATCAGAAATGTTAAAAAAGAATAAAAAAAATTTTTGAAAAAAATTGGGAAAAGAAAATAGTTTTACAAAAACAATAACAAAAAAAATATTAAAAACCATACCTAAAATACTAGCCGCAGCAGGAGTTCTTGTATCATGGAAGGCAAAAAAAGCCTTTGCTAGCAATAAAATTAAAGCTTGGGCAAATATTCCCAAAGAAAAAGCAGCCAAACAAGCAGCTGTTAATTGAGCATCGGTTGAGCTAAACTTCCCTACTTTTAAAATAATTTTAATAATTAAATCTCTAAACAAAAAAAGCAAAAAACTTAAAGGCAAAATTAAATAAATGGTTTTAAAAAAGGTTTGAGAAAATATCCGATTGAATTTTTCTTTATCGCGAGCGGCAAAAGCCATTGCCAAAGAAGGAAAGGCGGCTGTAGAAAAAGAAACGCCAATAAATGTTAAAAGAGGTCGAGACAAGCTGTCTGCCAAATTAAAAACCGCGATACTGCCGGAAAAAAGAGTAGATGCCACCGCAGTGATAAAAATTAAATTAATTTGACCAGCTGCCAAGCCAATAGACCGAGGAATGGTTAATTTAATTGCTTGTAAAAAACCTGGTTCTTTAAAATTTAATATTTTTTTAAGTTGAAAGCCCAGTTTAAAAATAATGGGTGCCTGCAAAAGAAAATGTAAAAAAGCACCCAAAACCACACCCCACGCGAGACCCACCACTCCCATTTTTGGAACAAAAAATAAAATACCAAAAATAATGCCTACATTATAAATAATAGGGGCTAAAGAGGTAATTAAAAATCTTTGAAAGATTTGTAAAATGGCTGAAAAGATATTGCTTAATCCCAAAAAAATTGGGCTCAAAAACATAATTCTTGTTAGTAAAACAGTTAGTTCTTTTTTTTGGCCGGAAAATCCCGGAGCGATTAAAGAAATCAATTGAGGAGTAAAAATAATCAAGACAAAAATGACAATAATTAAAAAAAGCAAAAAAAGATTAAAAAGATTAGCCAAAAAATCAAAAGCTTCTTTTTTTGAACGAGAAAGATATTGGCTAAAAATAGGAACAATAGCAGCTGATATTGCACCCATAATTAAAACCATTGAAATAAAATCAGGAATGCGAAAAGAAACATAATAAACATCTAATTCATCTCCTACTCCAAAACGACTAGCCAGTAACCTATCTCTGAAAAATCCCAAAACAGCACTGATAAAACTAGCGGCTCCCAAAATTAATGCCGCTAAATTAATGCTCTTTGCCTTATGATCAAAAATTTTAGTAATCATTTTGATTATGCTATCCGACTAATTATGCTAGGAAAAAAGCGCGGTATTCTTGTCAAAAGGAGCATATTACAACCCAGCCCTAAAAAACTTTGTGTTTCATTTATAAATTTTCTAAAGCTCGGCGAGATATAGCAGCGCCGGAAAATCTACCTTGTTATTAGCAAGTCTGACAACCGCGTGCTCGGTAGAACAAAAAATGCTACACGATTGAATTTTTTAAAAAATTTATAAGTTGGTTAGCGATTATAAACTGTTTAGTCTTTGATTTCGCGCAAAATGCCAAAAGGCGTTTGTTCGTTTGTTTGACCCAAAGGATTATCTCTTAAAGCTTTAATCACCAACTTTTTATCTACTCCCTTGCTCGCTCCCATTACCCAACCATTCAAATCGCAAACATCAACAATTACTACCGGATAACCAATTTTCTCACTAATTTCTTTAGCAGTTTTTTCCGGGTCTTTTGGCGCCTTGCTAACATAAGTGTTATAAGGCGGAATAACATATTCAGCTGCACCGTCTACTGCTTTTGCCTGTGGGCCAGCGATTTTGTAAAAAACTCCTTTAATGCCAAAGGGCTTGGTCAAAGCAGCAAAAAAAGCAGCAATTAACATCCTTACCGCTCCCACTTCTTCCACTGCTAATTGCATAGTTTCTGGCGATCCCAAACCAATGCCGTAAGGCGATTTGGTAACAAAACGAACTAAAAAACGAGCCAACCTGCCGACTTTAACTTTATCTTTGGGATAACTTCTTCCTTGGCTGGACGCTAAACTTCTTTCGCCAATAAAAACAATGTCGCCTTCTTTCAAAAAATCTTTAGCATATTTTAAAATCACTTCAGCATAATCTTTATCCTTTTCCGTAATTAAATGAGTTCTAATTGGATATCTGGCAAATTTTCTTCCTTCTATTTCAATGATTAAACTTTTTCCTGGATTTGGTTTTATTTCCATATTATTATTTTACTATCTTTTTTTTAAAAATCAAATAAAAAAACCTGAGCAGGCAATAAGCCGGATTCTGTATTAGGAGCCATCTGTCTGGGTCTAAAATTACTTTTAGACTCAAGCGAGCCACTTTTCACTGAGAAAGAATCATAACATTCTTTCCAGGTTTGCTCTTGCACTCAGGTAAGGATTTAGCCGTTTCACTCCAGAAATTACTTTCTGGACTCGCCAAGCAAGAAATAAATTTTCTGCTCGGCGTTCCTCGCCTTTCGGCTCGGAACGTCTCTGTTCGCACCTCTATCCTTACAGACGGCGGGCGTTACCCGCTACCCTGCTCCTTGCTTTTAATACAAGGGAGTGTCCGGACTTTCCTCTTGGTTAATAAAAAATATTAACCAAGCGACTCCTACCTGCTCAGGCTCTTTAATTTTACCGCCAATAAAAAGAATTGTCAATTGTTTTGCATAGAATACTAACATTCTGGAAAATCCAAAGTTGTTTATGTTATTTATTAGGTATTGTAAGGGACTTTGATTATTAAAATTAAAAGGAAAATCAACTCTTTTGGTATTAATGGCATCTATTTGGATTAGATCTCTTAGCTTCTCAGGGCAATGAATGGATATATGATTAAAAAACTCTATAAGTTTAAACCTTGGAGTTTTCCAATATGTTTTTGATCTTGTGCGGG